>Ga0123357_10011925_pt1 | contig 11180 bp, 5 predicted proteins | sample TergutEmb28metaG_FD_89873 | JGI IMG/M metagenome (GOLD analysis project Ga0123357, IMG submission 89873) | Embiratermes neotenicus P4 segment gut microbial communities from Petit-Saut dam, French Guiana - Emb289 P4 | ecosystem: Host-associated > Arthropoda: Insects > Digestive system > Gut ... | reverse complement strand
GATTCTTTTACTCCGATTCAAAAATCGATTAATTATGCGATGACTTCATTTTTTACGACAGGAGGTATTCGCGGCGGGAAAAAGAAAATGGACAAATTTTATCCGCGCAGTTTTAATATGGGGGTTAGAAAAAAAGTCTATGAATCGTTGAACGGATTTTCAAAAATGCGTTTCGGGGAAGATATTGATTTCAGTATCAGAATTTACAAAGCGGGATATACAGTTGCTTTGTTTCCTCCGGCATACGTGTATCATAAAAGACGAACCGATTTCCGGAAATTTTTCAAGCAAGTGTATAATTCGGGGATAGCCCGCATCAATCTTTTCAAAAGATATCCCGATTCGTTGAAAATGGTTCACTTATTACCTGCAGGATTTACGATTTTTCTTTTCCTGTTTTTGTTAGGCGGCATTTGGTGCGTTTACAGTCTTATTCCTCTGTTGCTATTCTGTCTTATTCTGTTTATAGATGCTTCGATTCGAAATAAATCCGTCGAAATTGGTTTTTTATCAATTATTTCTTCTTTTATCCAACTGACCGGCTACGGATTAGGATTCCTTTCCGGCTTCTGGCGACGAATCATTTGCGGAAAAGGAGAATATAAAGCATTTGAAGATACTTTTTACAAATAATATTAAATAATATGTCATGCTTCGAATAACATTTTCCACATTATGCTTTTTATTCTGTTTCAGTGTGTTTTCACAAAAAGAAATCAGAATAGAAAAAGTGAAAGTTTCACCTTTGATTCCGGTTTATATGCCGACGCTGATTGACAGTACGGATGTCGAAAAAAAGACCTTTGAACACAAAGATTTGTTAAAAACAACCGTCAATTTTGACGAAGTGATTCAGAGTAAAGATTTTCTGAAAGCCGATACCGCCGGAGTATTTGTTTTGCCTTATGCTCCTTACGATCCCAAAATTCCGTACCTCGACAAAGCTATCCAGTTATTGTCGTTTTCCATCGACGCAGACCGGTATTGCAAAGCAACCCTGTCTGTTACTTCGACCGGTATGATGGAAATCTATGTCAACAACAAAATGGAAAAGAACAAAGAGACGAAGGAAGACAGTTTATCTAAAGCAAATTCGATTCAGGTGGAAATGACTTTGGAGCCGCGTCGTTATGATGTTGTTATCAAACGACTGGCAAGTGTGAAGAATTTGGATGAATCGAAAATGAAAATCATACTCACTCCTGCGAAAAAAGATTCATTGGCGCAATTTGCTATTACGAATAATGCTTTACGGCGTGTTACAATTAACGATATTCTGGAAGGAAACCGTTTGTCGTCGAGTTCTATTTCTTCGAGTGGAAATTATTTTATAGCAGGCACGACGAACACTTTGCAGGGAGGAAAAACTGTTTCTACTATGGAATTGCGTGAAATAAACTCCAATAAAGCGCTTTACCGTTTTGCATCCGACATCTATCCGCGTTGGACTCCCGGAAAAGACCAGTTGACATATTCCCGTCCCGGATTGAACAATAAGGATTTATATTTATTCGACGCAATAACCTTAGTAGAGAAAAAGATAGCGGAAGATATTAAATTCGATTCTTACGTAGTTTCTCCCGACGGAAAGTTTCTGTTAATTCAAATCCGTGAAGAAATTCCGGCTGATAAAGGAGATTTGAAACGGACATTATCGCCCAGCGACCGCTCAGGCGCATTCCGCGGAAGAAGTTCGGTCTATTTATACGATTTGGCTACGGAAACCTCACAGCGCATTACTTTTGGACGTACCAACACATTCGTTGAAGACATTAGCTTTGATAGTCGAAAAGCCTTATTGTCAACTCAAGAAGATGACATTACCGAACGTCCTTTTACCAAGCGAACGTTTTATGAATTGGATTTACTCTCGTTAAATGTAGATACGCTTTTTACGGATCCTTTCTTGTCCAACGCTCAATATTCGCCGGATGCAAAACAATTGCTGTTTATCGGAAGCGGTGAAGCATTCGGAGGTATCGGATTGAATATCAAAGAAGGACAAACTTCCAGCACCTACGATAATCTGGCGTTTATTGTAGAACGGAAGTCAAAAGTTGTTCAAGCGATAACGAAGAATTTTAATCCGAATATTACCAGCGCCTATTGGTCGATTTACGATAAGTTGATTTATTTTTCGGTGGAAGACAAAGATTGTACGGCTGTTTACGTATATGATACAAATGCACAGACTTTCAAAAAGTTAAACTTGCCGGAAGATATGATTCGCCGGTTTGAGCCGGCAGAAAAAGCGCCTGTCGCTCTTTATCAGGGAGAAGGAACCAATAATTCCTTTCGCTTGTATAAATATGATTTGAAAACGGAGAAATCAACATTACTCGCCGATCCATTCCAGAAACAATTGAGTGAGTTGGATTTGAGCAAAGTGACGGATTGGAATTTTACTTCTTCGGATGGAACGACGATTGAAGGACGTTATTATCTTCCTCCCGGATTCAATCCTCAAAAAAAATATCCCATGATTGTTTATTATTACGGCGGCACTTCGCCAACGTCGCGCGCTTTTGAATCGACCTATCCTTTGCAGGTTTATGCCGCTTTGGGTTACGTGGTTTATACCTTGCAGCCTTCGGGAACTACCGGATTCGGACAGGAATTTGCAGCCCGCCACGTGAATGCGTGGGGAGAAAAAACAGCCGACGAGATTATTCTCGGAACGCAATTGTTTTACCGCGAACACAATTTTGTCGACAGTACGAAAGTGGGATGCATCGGCGCATCTTACGGGGGATTTATGACTCAATTCCTGCAAACGAAGACCAACATTTTTGCGGCAGCCGTTTCCCATGGCGGAATCAGTAATATCACAAGTTATTGGGGAGAAGGCTATTGGGGATATTCCTACAGCGGCGGCGCCAGCGCCGGCAGCTATCCATGGAATAATCCGCGATTATATACCGAACAAAGTCCTTTGTTTCATGCCGATAAAATCAACACGCCGCTTCTCCTGTTGCATGGAGAATCCGATACCAATGTCCCGATAGGAGAAAGCATCCAGATGTTTAATGCGTTGCGTATTCTTGGAAAAACAGTTGAGTTTATCACCGTTGATGGAGAAAACCATGCCATTTACACTTATCAAAAACGAATTGATTGGAATAAAACAATTTATGCATGGTTTGCCCGCTGGCTGAAAAACCAACCCGAATGGTGGCAAGCAATGTATCCGGAAAGGTAATCTTTCCGGATACAGTTTGTAACTTCTTTTTGTATTGGCTTACCAAGAAAGTTTTGCGTTGAGGGTAATCACTATCGAAACTCCTGATACTGTTTGATCTCCAGTACTAATCGTCGCATTTAAAGTGATGCTTTTATTCTTATACAATGAATTACAAACATTGTTTAGAAAAGTAAGAGTTGTATTATCAACAAATTTTATTGACGATCCGGTTCCTGTGACAGTTCCTAAATCTAAAGATGTAATCGCTTTATCAGATGTTAAGACAGTAACATTTTTCAGAATTTGTCCTTGCGAAAGTCCACTGATTGTTATATTAGATGAATCATACTGCATTTCCGCTTTTAATAAATACTTTACTTTATCTTTATTTGCGGTCGAAAGTATGTCTGCCAATTGAAGCGTATTCCCATTCAAAGTTAAACTTGCATTGGGAGATGTAATTGAAACGTTACTAAATGTCCAACCGAAAGAACTAATTTCATTCCCGCTCGCCGGACGAGGATCATCTTTTGAACAAGATACCAAAACAAATAGCGCCATGACTAATAACGAAGAAAAAAAAGCTAATTTTTTCATAAATCAATTTTTTAATGATTAATATTAAGTTTATAATTTATAATTATCCACAAAGGTAACACAATTTTCAATAAATTGCGCAAACTCGTCATTCTTTTTCAAAATGATAGCGAACGAATAATTCAATCGCTTGATATTCAGCCATCCCTAATTTATCGTAACGGACGGCGGTTGCAATGTTCCGCTCTTCGGCGCGTTGCCAAAATTCGCGCGGGTCGGTACCCGGAAACAGTGGACGGTCTTTCTGCGACTGATGCTTGAAAATAGCCATTCGTTTGATGCGGCTTTCCTCAGGACTGAGCGGAACAGCCATATCTACTTCGGCAATATCCCATTCCTGCCAGGCGCCGCGATACAACCACAAACGGCAATCGCTCAACCATTCTTCATTTTTGAGTTGTCGCAAAGCTTCAAGAATCGCTATGAAACAAACGCGGTGCGTGCCGTGAGGGTCCGACAAATCGCCGGCGGCGAAAATCTGATGCGGTTTCACTTCTTGCAGCAAATCAACAATAATCTTTATATCTTCCTGACCAATCGGTTTTTTCTTTACAGCGCCCGTTTCATAAAAAGGCATATTCAAGAAATGTATCCGGTTTTCAGGGATTCCAAGATAACGGCAAGCCGAACGAGCTTCACCTTGACGAATAGCGGTTTTTGCTGCAGCAATGGTAGCGAGATCAACCTGTCCGGGGCGCTTCTTCCGGAAAAACTCCAATGTATCTTGAAAAGTTTTTTGAGCGCTCTGTTCATCCCAATGATAGGAAGGAGCAATATCCCGTACGAAATCGAGAAAGCGGGCAACTTCATCGTCGAAGACAGCAATATTTCCGGAAACCTGGTAAGCGACATGCACTTCGTGTCCATGCTCGGAAAGACGCGCCAATGTTCCGCCCATCGAAATAACGTCGTCGTCGGGATGAGGACTGAATACGACAACCCGCTTCGGATAGGGCGTTGCGCGTTCGGGACGGGTCGTGTCGTCGGCATTGGGTTTTCCTCCGGGCCATCCAGTGATTGTATGTTGCAAATCGTTGAATACTTTGATATTGATTTTATTTGCCGGACCAATTTCGGCAATCAGTTCGCCCAAGCCGCTATCATTGTAATCCCGTTCGGTTAATTTCAGAATCGGTTTATCTAATTTTTCGCATACCCAGAATACTGCTCTACGGACTAATTTGCTTGACCAACGGACAGTACCGGTTAGCCAAGGCGTTTTTATCCGCGTAAAATCGGAAGCTGCAGCCGTATCAAAAATAAATGAGGCATTCGGATGTTTTTGAAGAATCGATGCCGGCATCATTTCTGTAACCGGACCTTCTACCATTTTGCAAACCGTTTTTGATTTACCTTCTCCCCACGCCATCATGATGATGCGTTTAGCGTTCATAATGGTTTCGATACCCATCGTGATGCAGAAATTAGGCACATTTTCTTCGCCGAAAAAATTGCTTGCCGCACTCATGCGGGTGGCATAGTCCAATGTTATCAAACGGGTTTGAGAATTAAACATCGAACCGGGTTCGTTCGCTCCGATTTGTCCGCGACTATCCAAACCCAGCAACTGCAAGTCGATTCCTCCAACGTCTTTCATCGTTTGCTCATATTCGCGACAAAACAGAGAAATCTTCGATTTTTCCAAATCGCCCTGAATCAAATGAATATTTTCGGGAAGAATATCCACTTCGTCAAACAGATATTCATGCAGGTATTTGTAACGGCTTTGTAATTCGCTTTTAGCCAACGGATAATATTCGTCGATATTGAATGCTATTACATTCTTGAAACTTAGTCCTTCCTTTTTATGTAAGTAGGTTAGATGCTCATATACTCCCACGGCTGTGGAGCCGGTAATAAATCCCAATACGCACATTTCGTCTCTTGCCGCCTTTTCCCTGATAAGCGCAGCTACTTGTTTGGCAACTAATTCCGAAGCAATCTCAGCTTCGGAGAAGATGGATACGGGCACTTTTTCGTATCGTTTTTCAAAACTTTGCATATTATATAAATTAAATTAAATTCGTAAATAGTAAATAGTAAATTGTAAATAGTAAATTGTAAATCTGTCCCTTACATAAGCGGTGCAAAAAGCCGCATGACCGATTCGAAGAATTTTTTCCATTTGGGACGTTTTATCCATTCGTCGTAATGAATTTCCTTGCAATATTCCATATCATGTAGAAAGATTTCTTTATTCCGTTGTGCAAGATGCGGGTCATACAAATAACAATTAATTTCGAAATTAGTTTCAAAACTTCTGAAATCCAAGTTAGCAGAACCGATTACTGAAATCAAATCATCGGCAATCAAAGTTTTCGCATGAAGAAATTTATCTTGCAGTTCGTAAATTTTCATTCCGGCTTCCAATAAATCGGCATAATAAGAACGGGAAGCAGGGTCAACGTAGGAAGAATCGGATTTTTGCGAAACCATTAACCGTACGTCAATACCGCTGAGCGCAGCCATCTGCAATGCCTGAAACAGGGATTCATTCGGCAAAAAATAAGGCGTTTGCATGTAAATATATTTTTTTGCGCCGATAATAATATTTATTGTTGCCTGTAATAAATTATGATACAGGTTATATGGTCCTCCCGTAGCAATTTGCATTAAATTCTGCGTATAATTTTTTGCTTTGGGAAAATAGGCTTCGTCATCCAAAAAAGGTCCTCCGGAACTGTACCAGTCAATTAGAAAGCAGGCTTGCAAACCCAAAGCACCTTGTCCCTGTATTCGCAAGTGCGTATCCCGCCAATTCGGATTAATAAAATAATTATTGGAAATATTCATTCCTCCAATGTAGGATGTAATTCCATCAATAACAATCACTTTTCGATGATTTCGATAATTAAGTTTTTCTGCAAACTTAACGAACTTTGCATCCATCAGTGAAGCGATTGTTACTCCGCTCTTTTTCATCGCATTGTAAAATCTTTTGGGAATAAACCAATTAGCGACTTTATCATAGATAAACCGGACTTCAACGCCTTCCGCCGCCTTTTTCATCAACAAATCTTTGACAATCTTTCCCGATTGGTCGTTTTTGAAAATGAAAAATTCGATGTGAATGTGATGCTTCGCTTTTTTTATATCTTCCAGTAGAACTTCAAACATTCGGGTACCTTCCGTAATAACTTCTACTTTACTCCCTTGTAAGATCGGCGATAGATTACTGCTTTTCAAGAGATTAATCAAGTTGGCGTATTCAGGCAGGACTTCAATATTCCGGTTAGGTATCAAGCCTTTAAAACTTAAGTCTTTGATCTCTTGGGATTTCTTCCCCGACAATTGCCGCATTCGACGGGTATCCTGTCCAAAAAAATAATAGATTATAAGCCCGAGTAAAGGAACAAAAATCAAAACCAGCAACCATGCCATTGTTTTAATTGGGCTTCTGTTCTCGGAGATGATTACAATTACCGCACCCGCTATTAAAGCGATATATATAATATAAGCGATATTATGTAAAGGCGATATGAAATTCATTATGCCCGAAATAAGGTTCATTTTATATTTCCAAACCGTATTACTTTATTTATGATACTGTTTAATTTTAAAGTATTGTTTACGCTACAAAATTAGCAAAAAATTTTTTACGGCGAAATAAAAAAACAGGATATCTTTGAATTATGCCTGCAATTAGAAAACAATCCGTAATTTTGCATAATGATTTATCCACAAAATTACGAGCAAAAAATAAGTTTTGATAAAATCAGGGAAATGGTAACTGCCCGTTGCCTGTCGCCCTTGGGAGAGGAAAAAGTCAGGGAAATGGCTTTTTCTTCACAATATGATTATATTCGCAAACAACTGTACCGGATCCACGAATTTGTACAAACTATTCAAGAAGATAATAACTTTCCTTCCGACCACTTTTTTGACGTACGCGATTCGTTGAAAAAAATCCGTGTGGAAGGCGTTTATCTGCTCGAAAAAGAACTGTTTGATATTCGCCGTTCATTAGAAACAATTAATGCTATTGTGCATTTTTTCCGATCGAAAGAAGAAAAGCTTTACCCTCATCTCCAAGAGCTCACTGCCAATGTAGCCACGTTTCCTCAACTTACCAAACAAATCGACAACATCCTTGATAAATTCGGAGACATCAAGGATAACGCTTCGCCGGAATTGAGCGCTATTCGTAAAAAATTGGCGCAGACAGTCGGCAGTATTTCCAAAACTTTAAACAGTATTTTACGGACTGCCCAATCGGAAGGCTTGGTGGAAAAAGACGTGACGCCCACAATGCGCGACGGTCGCTTAGTTATCCCAATATCTCCGGCTTTCAAACGGAAACTGAAAGGAATCGTTCACGACGAATCGGCATCCGGCAAAACGGTTTTCATCGAACCTGCCGAAGTTGTGGAAGCCAATAATAAAATCCGCGAGTTGGAAAATGAAGAAAAAAGAGAAATTGTCCGGATACTGACAGCTATTACCAGTCAAATCCGTCCCGAAATTCCTGAAATCCTGCTGTCTTATCAATTTCTTGCCGAAATAGATTTTATTCGCGCCAAAGCGCTGTTTGCGCTGAACATCGACGCCATTCTTCCCGTCATCGAAGACAAACCGCAAATCGACTGGATAAGAGCCGTTCATCCCCTACTCTATCTTTCTCATAAGAAACAGAATAAACTTGTGGTTCCATTAGATATTGAATTAAATCCTGAAAAAGGACGGTTGCTTCTTATTTCAGGACCTAATGCCGGCGGAAAATCGGTCTGCCTGAAAACGGCAGGTTTATTGCAATACATGCTTCAATGCGGCATGTTGATTCCGCTTGGCGAACGATCGAAAACCGGCGTCTTCAAAGATATTTTTCTGGATATAGGCGACGAACAGTCTATTGAAAACGATTTGAGTTCCTACAGTTCGCATCTGACCAATATGAAGTTTATGGTTAAAAATGCCAATTCCCTATCGCTGATTTTGATTGACGAATTTGGCGGAGGAACCGAACCGCAAATCGGCGGCGCTATTGCAGAAGCCCTGTTGCATCGTTTCAACGAAAAACAAAGCTTTGGAATTATTACCACCCATTATCAGAACCTGAAAACTTTCGCAGAAAATCACGAAGGGATTGTCAACGGCGCCATGCTGTACGACCGGCACGAGATGCAGCCTTTGTTCAAACTATCCATCGGGCAACCCGGTTCTTCGTTTGCCGTTGATATTGCCCGGAAAATCGGCTTGCCGGAAGATGTTATTGCCGAAGCTTCCGAAAAAGTCGGCAAAGATTATATCGACATGGATAAATATTTACAGGATATTCTCCGCGATAAACGGTATTGGGAAACGAAGCGTCAAAATATCCGCCAGCAGGAAAAACGCTTGGAAGAACAAAATGAACGATACCAATCTCATTTGGAAAAAATAGAGAGCCGGCGCAAGGAAATCATTGCCCAAGCGAAAACGGATGCCGAGCACATGTTGTCGGACACCAATGCCATCATCGAAAAAACAATCAGGGAAATCAAAGAAGCCCAGGCGGAAAAGGAAAAGACAAAAGAAGTGAGGAAAACGCTGGACGACTTCAAACAAAAGATACAAAACGGCGGAAGGCGAAAGGTGCAAGGTGAAGGGTACAAAACAAAAGGCGAAAAAAATAATAAAAAACATCAACCATCCTTCGCCCTTCACCCTGCGCCTTTTACCCCAATAGAAACCGGCGACGCCGTCCGCATCAAAGGACAGCAGGCTGTTGGTAACGTGCTGGAAATCAAAGGAAATTCCGTGATTGTAGCTTTCGGATCTTTAAAAACTTCAACTAAACTGGAGCTTTTGGAAAAAGTCAGCAACAGTCAACAGAAAAAGGAAAACCGTTCTTCAACGACGTCCAACAGTCTCAATGCGCTCTCTGAAAAAAAACTGCACTTTAAGCCGGAAATAGATATACGGGGGATGCGAGGCGATGAAGCCTTGCAAGCTATCATCTATTATGTGGATGATGCGATACAATGCAGCGCCGGACGGATACGCATCCTGCACGGCACCGGCACCGGCGCGCTGCGGCAAATCGTTCGCGATTATCTGAAAACCGTGCAAGGCATTAAAACTTTTCACGATGAACATGTTCAGTTTGGCGGGACAGGGATTACGGTGATTGAATTGGAATAATCAACCAATGAATCTGCGGTTCTCCGCGTCTTCTCTGTGTGGCTCTGTGTAAGTTTTTTATTACAAAACAACATCAGTAGAATTGGTTTTTGAATCATCAACTTAACTGAAAGGGAAAAGTACATAAGTTTTGTTTTGTTGTTAATGAAGGCATTGACTTTTAATTATGCTTTGCCGAGCAGGGGGATTGAGTAGTAACAAAAATACAACAAAAAAATTAATTTTAATAATCTGTGCTTTTTTACTGTTAAATAATTATAAAATGAAAGAATTACAATAAATTTTATCTTACTTTGCACAAAAAAATACTCACAAAAATTATTTGAATACAGGAAAACATGAGCAAAAAAAATCAACACGAAAGTTTTGGTTGCCAACATAAAAACCCTTTCAAAAGTAGATATTTATACTTTTTTACCGGTTTAATAGCCGGTATTGGAATTATTGCCTCTCTATATCAGACTTCAGTCTATTTTTCGACAGATGAGTCTTGTATGAAATGTCACGTACATCCTCACGCCGAAAATACATGGAAATTATCCAAGCATTACAACAATTCAAGCGGAACACGGGTTCATTGCGTAGACTGCCATCTGCCGCCCAAAAATAATACACGGAGTTATTATTCGGCTAAAGTAAAGTTAGGAACGCGCGACCTCTGGTCTTATCTGACCAAAGACAGCGCTTCGTTTGATTGGGATAAAATATCGGAAGTCGAAAATGCCGTAAAATATATTCCGAACGAATCATGTAAAGACTGTCATCATAATCTTTTCCCTGAAGGAATAACCGATGATGCCATTACCGCTCACTTATACTATGAAGAAAACGAAAAGAAATTGAATCTGCAATGCATCAGTTGCCATTTGGATGCCGGTCACTACAATCCCAATTATAAACATGCTAAATTGGAAGTTTCCAAAATAATAGATAACAGGGTAGATACTTCCCTGTTCTTCAAGACGGCTACTCCTGTGACCGAATTTAAGAGCTTTACCGAACAAATTCCCAAATCGGTCGTATCTTTTAAAATGGTAGCTATTCCGGGAGGTACATTCCAAATGGGAAGCCCAAAAAACGAAGCTTTCCGGAAACCGGATGAAGGACCGGTGCATAAAGTGACCGTAAGTTCTTTCTTTATGTCTGAAACAGAAGTTACCTGGGATATGTACTGGGCGTTTTATTCCAAAACGATGAGCGAAGGCAGAACGCCTCCCGCGAATGTTTTTGCGAACAACAGCCGTCCGGATGTCGATGCGATTTCCGGTCCTACCCCTCCATT
>Ga0123357_10011922_pt1 | contig 11183 bp, 15 predicted proteins | sample TergutEmb28metaG_FD_89873 | JGI IMG/M metagenome (GOLD analysis project Ga0123357, IMG submission 89873) | Embiratermes neotenicus P4 segment gut microbial communities from Petit-Saut dam, French Guiana - Emb289 P4 | ecosystem: Host-associated > Arthropoda: Insects > Digestive system > Gut ... | reverse complement strand
TTCACAGATGTGAAAAGTGTGTTGAAGTAAAGGGAGATTATATTGAAAAATAGCAAAGTTGTTTCATTTCTGTCACCTTTCAAAGTTGGTCAGGCCGGAAACTTATGGACCCTACCACGTACCATGGCCACCTTTTTGTAACTTCAAGTTACAAGGGCACACAAAAACAGTTCAGTCCAGCCAGCATTGTAAGACAGATTTACAGGGTAATTCAAGGTGAAAGTCGCATTTTTTCATGTTTGTAATGAAGTACCCAGTACGCTTACATTGCTGTGATATGTATCGGTTCATAAGAAAAACCCCTAATGTTTGCTTGTAATTAACCAGTGTTGCACATATTAGGTTATTCTGTGTATAGCATGTAACAATGAGTTATAGGTGGGGCCAAACAGATTTATAGTTTTTGACACCAGGGTGTTGAGGAGATTGTTTGGTCCTAAGAAGAAATATGTAATGAGAGGGTGGAGAAATTCAGGGAAGATGTTACAGGTGGATTATACAGGAGACATGAGAAATGCTTGCAAAATCATGTTCAATAAGTCTAAAGGGATATTTGCATAGGTACACATTGTATCTTAAATAGTGCCTAAAGAAGTTGGCAAGGACAAGGAACAGACTGATCTGGTTATGAATATGGTCTTATAAAGATGGTAATGGACTTGGAGATGGAGGTACAGCAGTAATCATGAAGGAGTTGATACTACCAAATTTAAGGTGATGTTAAATTTAAATTTGATTTCTAACTTTTTTTTTATTGGCAGTTGAAAATAAAGGTTGCACTTTCATTGCTTAACAAACATATAAATTACTGTAAGCAGCTGTTTTTATGTATCTATTTTTAGTCTCTTGCTGAGAATGTACATGTTTTCAGAGCCCTCAGATTTGTGTATCCATATGGAGCTACGTTGAACGTCGCTCGACCTGCTGTGGCACTGTTGTCGACAGGCAGTGTGGCATTTCCACTGAATCGCCCAGTCTGTGCTCTTTACACCCACACAAAAGCCTCTGGCTCTCCTGGTGGTAAATTGGCAGTACTGGGTTCAGCTCATATATTTGCCGACAAGTACCTTGACAGAGAGGACAATGACACAGTGAGGGATGTGTTGTTGAGACTCTTGACATCATCTGATATCAAGCTTAACCAAATAGATGCAGATGATCCTGAGGTAAAATGAAATGCTCGAGGTAGAGTCATATACATTACTGCATGGAACAGAGCTAGTCGAGAAAACCCCTGCATTGTATAAAATTCAAAAAGGTTTGTTACCATGTTCACATGAGTCTCCCACCGGTCCCTATCCTGATCCACAAGAATCCAGTCAGTACCCTCTGATCCTCCCATCCTGTCTCTCAAGGATCCAGCTTAATATTATCCTCACATCTATGCCTATGTCTATTCCCTTCATTTTCCCTTCCAAAGCCCTGTATGTTTTTCTCTTCTCCCTCTTACAAATTCTGGTGCTCTTTAGTATGCAATTTTCTTCATCCTCCCACTACTTCCTCCCTCTTGGTCCAAAATATCTTCCTCAGCACCATATTTTCAAACACCCTCATCCTCTGTTCTTCCCTTAATGTGGAGACCAAGTTTAATACCCATATAAAACAAGAGGAAAAATTGTAGTAATAAACAATCATATGCAGCTATATCATATGGTGTCTGTTTTGTGTGACTTCTTGCAAGTATTTCCTTCAGTTAGTGAGAGGTGCTGATGTGAGTAAATAAGTTCCCAGGTATCACATTTGTAACCTGAACGGTGATTGTCATCATCACAACAGCCTGCCATAAAACACCACAGAACACTGTCCTGAGGCCAGTTCATTTCTTGACCACATATTTTTTATATGATCAACTTTAATAATATCCCTTCAGTTCCAACAAATTTGAAGTGTGTTTCTTGTTTCTGTCTTTTCCCATGTTCCACATTTTCCATCCTTTCATAATGTTGTGAAATAAGAAGTACTGCTTTGTCTCAGATCTCAGATTATATCATGGTACCTGATACAGCCAGACTGGCAGAAAAGCCAAGGGTGTGTCTTCAGGAGTCATCTGATGAGATTCCCACAGATTACACAAAGCTGTTTAACCAGCGATTGTTCTCTATCAACACGGGATGTGTTCCAGCTGCTATCCAAGCTTATGAAGACCTAAATGTGAAGCATGAGCCCTTACGTCTCATCACCCCACAGTTTGAGACACCCTTACCACCTCTGCAAGCAGCGGTAATTTGTACTGCAACACCGTTTATTGCTTTTTTGTGAATAAGATTGTTTTTGTTTTATTGATGTAAATAGTATGACACATTACTGCGCTTGACTTGGAAATTAGAAGTGCTCATATACTTTGTCTTTTCCAAAATAGTCTCTAACATCATCTACCAGACTACAAAAAGCACTTTGGGTCACGTAGGCAAAATATGAGCAGAAAAGAAGAAATAAACTGCTATAATCTTCTTCTGGAAATGTTCTTTGTTGTGAACATTTAAGCCATTGTGACAGTAAATATTATATAACGATTATTCTGTATGTATAAGAAAAATATCAAACAGTCTCCAGTATCAGTCATTTTATATGTGTGAATATTTAAACACCATTTCCATTTTGAAAAAGGGGCAGAAATTTCAAGAAATTAGCTGTGTGTGTGGAGTGAAAAACCTCAGGGTAAACAGTGAATGGTTGATACCTCCAGAATATCAAACATGTATAAAAATATATTCAGGTCACTACAATGTTTGATGACTCACTCCTCTTCACAACCTTCATTTTTTAGGGAAATGCATGTATAGAACATGCTTTTAAGATGTCTTGTGTGTATTGTTGTCATGTGTATTGCTGTACTGTGTGTGTATTTGCTGTACTGTGTGTGTATTGCTGTTTTTACTTTAGAAGCCAGACTGCTGGCTAGAAGTCAGTATTCGGAAGGTCCTGTGACCGGCCATCTCGACACAGGTTTTTCTTGGTTTCCCTGTGCCTAAAAGCAAATGCTGAGATAGTTCCCAAGATTTCAAGTTGCCACTACATGCTTCTAATGTAGCCCTCCCGACTTAAATTTATTAGTAATCAATTTCATATTTTGTATACATGTAAAATAATCACTGCCACCGGGTGACAACCCAATTGCAGTAAATAAATTATTATTATTATTATTATTATTATTATTATTAACTTTATACACAATTATAAGATGACCCCATATTTTTTATGATGAATTAAGAAAACAAATTCTTGTTTTATACTCAGGGATGTGTGATATTGTTCTGTGTATTGTAATATCATTGCAGGTATTTCCACCTTCTTTTCGGGATTTGCCTCCACCCAGTCTGGAACTGTTTGACTTGGACGAAGCCTTCAGCTCAGAGAGATCTCGCCTGGCACAGTTAGCAAACAAGTGCCTTAGTGGTGGAGAAACTGGCAATGATGAAGCAGATTTGGAGTACTTTATACGAGAATGTGGACATGTGCTGGGTGTCGGTGGTGAAAATCCTGTAACAGGATTAGAATTAGATGCTAGACAAATATTATACAGCATTAGCTTACATTTGGCCGAATTCAAGAAGGCTGGTCAGCTTGGAGAGTGATTGTCATTACAGTATTTAGTGTCCAAATATTGATGCACCTTATTACACTCTGCCACAGTCAAACAGTGAATAGTGTATAAGGGTACACACGTCTGATGTCAACACGCACATGCATTAAATAAACTAAAAATAATGTAAATAAATAAAAAATTTAAAAAACAAATGTGTTCTTTATTATTTGCAGTCACTCATTAGTCTTCATATTCCTGTGTTTCAAATTCAATTACTCTAAGCTTCTCATTTAAGGTTTCTTTGAGGTGTAGTGTATTTTAACAATAAACATAAGAAATTTGACACTGAAATTATGCATGTGAATTTAATTAAATTGCATGTTAAATGAGAGGCAACCTTAAATTGAAGGATATTCCAAGATGTTTCGCAGTGTATGGTTGACTGTGTTTGTAAATATATGTTGTTCAGCAGTTGCTCTCTGTGTCTTATGTCTCAGGGAATTTATTTGCCTGGTGAGCCATTTTTCAGATTTTTTTTATCTTAATGTAATTATGCACTTCTATAGATCCACATACCCAAAAGTTTCTAATTGATTGTTCACCTATTAGTAATGCATATTATAAGGACAAAAATACAATTTTCATTCATTCATTGGTATTCAGCCTTGAAGGCCGGGCTTGGCAGGAACCAGAGCCCAGTCATGTGACTGGTATGGCTCTGGCACACTGCATCCTGGGCAAGTTCTTGGGGGTAGTTTGCCATTGCATTCCCCCGCCTTTAGACGTTCCCACTTTACCCACCAGGTGCCTCCGTCCGCAACGACGCGAGAGATCCTAGCAGCGAAAGGTGGAACTGTGGGCGAGAAAGATGTCTGGTAGTAATTTTGCCAGAATTCCGACTTCCACGTAAATTCAGGGATCTTTAACATGCCGCAAATCTACGACATGGGACCGACGGCTTGACTTCCTCTCCGAAGGAAGGCGTGCTGAGGATTTTTTCGCCCTAAAAATCCGACGGCTTCGGCGGGGTTTCAACCCGCAAACTTGGGTACTAAAGGCCAGCACGATACCCCTAGACCACCGAAGCATCATATTAGCCTTTAGGAGATGGCTTTAAATTTGAACTGTATCTCTTCGACTGAGTTTTTCTGGCTTAATGTGGACATTAAATTGCTGCCATGTGAACGCACATGTTTGACCATTTGCCATTACATTCTACACACCAGCATATAGTCTTGTAGGATGATAGATTTTAACGTGATTTTGAAAAATTTGATGCCACTTTTCTTTTTTACAAGCCAGAACTTTTTAAGGTATATTGGGAAAAAAAAAAACATGGGCATAATTTCCCATTGCGGTCTTTATAATAATGAGCTGAGCATGGTGAGTTGTACTTATGTTGAGATGAAGGACAGGGCATTTAGTGGCTTTGTGTTGCGAATCAGCTAACAACATGCGCCTCGTAACATCATATTGTGATGCAGGGACATATTCCATTGCCATTTTTATCATATCCATGAGCCTAGTTGCCTTCATGGGAAGGGAACCACTATAATGTGTGACTGCAGGTTTCTGCTGCATTGTAAATGAGATCTGGGCTTGTTTTTTTTTTATTATTATTTTACTCAGAACAGAATGATAGTACCTTACTGACGTTTCGGAGAACCCTATCGGTCCCATCATCATCAGTCCTTAATTGAGATATAGGCCTGATCATGGCTTGATCAGCCAAAAATTTTGCCTCTTTTATCTTGTCATATATATTGTGTATGACTGATTGGATAAAATATATCTAAATTATTCTCGTCGTTATTGCCCCTTAAGCCTTTAGTTACGACGACCTTACAATGGACTTCAAAAACCTACCTGCCCCATTAGTTTTAACAAAGCAAATATTAATCGAAATGTTTGGCATGGACGGTAAGTCGCGAGAGGTTTCAGTGCTACGTAAGAGATGTCGTTATGCACTATGAATATCGTGCTGCACTCTACAGAGTATTGTTTAAATTATGGCTTGACATATGGAGTTTGTAGCACGTTTGTGAGGTAAGGTTATTTGTTATATTTTAACTGATTTTTTCCATGACGTCTCATACCGAAAGTATAAGAATATACAGACGTGTGCGTCACCGTGAATGAGAGTAGAGTGACACTTAGCATAGTAACTCGAATAAAAAATTTATTAAACTGAAGCAACAAGTTCGATGTAACCTAACCTTACAATCGTTCACATGTCTGGCCTTGTGTGAGTATAAATTTCAGATAAAAATGTCAGAAACGCACAATGACATTACAGGAAATGTGAAGATGTTTATGTTTAGTGTCAGTTGAAGATTAATTTTAGTGTCGTATTTAATTAATATGTGTATAATCAGAGTGACTTGTGTGCGGTAATGACAAGAGATAACATGGCACCACGTTGTGACAGTTCACCATTTCCTTCCTCTAAATGTCAGAAGAGGAAGCGTCGGTGGGATGTGACACCAGAAGATTTAGAAAAGGAGAAAGAAGAATTGTTGAGCAAACAGAAATGGAGGGAGGACACAGCAGCAGAAACGGTAAGACAACATGCAACTTGAGTTACAGGTTGTAAGAGTTACATCTTTGTGGCTGACCTAATCACTTACAGAATTATACGTTGTTTCGTACCCTTTGCTTCTCTTTCTGCGTCATTTGTTGCAGTGACTGAAGTATTTATTTGTTCTCATTGCATCCTGTATTATCTTACAAGTTTCTATAATTTTGTTGTATAAACAATTGGTTCCATTCTTGTTTTGGATCACTTTGCCCCTCATACAGTTGAGTTTATGTGCCGAAATGCCATTGTTCGTTTGGACATTGTCAAACTTGATTGAACATGCTACAAGTGTGAGAGTTTGTATTTTATGTAAATAGTATATAAATGTATATTTATGTGCTTACAGAAAACTTACTGCTTTTTAGACAACTTAGTTTCATGCTGTTGACAGAAATAATTGCAGCTTATTCTGAGAATTATATGAAACACTGAAATATACTGTGAGTGCAAAACGCAGAATTGTTGACTGTTAAAGCAGGATTCGCATCTAGTAACCACTATGTTTTGAATGGGTCGAGCACTATTTTCAACACATTTGTCTCCTATTTGTTACATATCCCAAAGTGGTAATACCAGAAGCATGATCTCAGTTCTAAGACTACTGTACATTATAATGAAGTAAGGATAAAAGTTACATATGTCACATAACCTCACTAGCTGATTATGTAACAGAACCTTCCTAGGAAAAGTGCTTCATTTGATCAAAGAGTCCATGCTGTCATAATACACGAATGTTCATCTCCGTGTTCACAAAACCCTGCTATATACACCTGAACTACTTTCATCCAGACTGTGTTCCCCCAATATATTTTAAAATTATCCTGCCATCTGTTAGTAGCAGTGGTGAGTGCTTCCATCTGGCTAGTGATGCAACGTCAGAACATTGAGACAGGTGCAATTACTTACTTACTCACTCACTGCATGCAGCAGACTCTTTGAGAAGCTAACTGGTTGTCAGCTAGTCGAGAAATTCCCCGCATTTTATGGAACCCGAAGGTTCATTACCGCATTCACAAGTACCCGCCACCAGTCCCTATCCTGAGCCAGCTCGATCCAGTCCATGCCCCCACATCCCACTTCCTGAAAAGCCATGTTAATATTATCCTCCCATCTTTGCCTGGGTCTTCCAAATGGTCTTCCCTCAGGTTTTCCTGCCAAAACCCAGTATGTACTTCTCCTGTCCCCCATACATGCTACTTTGCCCACCCATCTCATTCTTCTCAATTTGATCACCTGAATAGTAATTGGTGAGCAGTACAGATCATGAAGTTCCTCATCATGTAGTTTTATCCACTCCCCTGTCACCTCATCCCTCCTAGGCCCAAATATTCTACTGAGCACCCTATTCCCTATTCTCAAATACCCTCAGCCTATGTTCCTCCCTCAGTGTCAGCAACCATGCTGCACACCAATACAAACCAACAAGCAAAATTATAGTTCTTTGTGTCTTATTTTTGGATAGCAAACTGGAAGACAAAAGATTTTGCACCAAACAATAACAAGCATTCCCTGACTTCAATCTGCTCTTAATTTCTTCCTGAATAGAATTTTTATTCCTTGAGGTTGTTCCCCAATATGTGAACTCTTCCACCATTTCAAAGAAATTGTTATCAATCTTTATATTGTGACCTCATCCTGCATTCTGATCTCAAGACATGACCATGTACTTAGTTTTATTAGCATTTACTTCTAGTCCAATTTCCTGACTAGCAACTAATAAAGCTTCCATGTTCTTTTTTTTCTCTATTATGTACGCTTCCTCCCAACATATTAACATCAACAACATAAACCATAAGCTGATGTGTGCCATTTAATGGCAAGCCATCCTGGTTTACCTCAACCCTCCTAATGGCGTACTCTAAAGCAAAGTGGAAAAGCAATGGAAGTAAAGCATCTCCTTTTTCAAAACATTCCTAATAGGAAACTTGTCAAATTAATGTTTACGTACCTGGACTGTGCTATACGTTTCAGTCAGACACATTTGTATTAGCTGTACAGTTTGATGGGGATACCAAACTGAATGAGAATATTATACAAGATGTCACTGCTGACTAAATCATAAGCTTTTTTGAAGTTTATAAATAGCTGATGCACTGTTTCATTGTATTCCCATTTTTTCTCTCTCAAGTATTTGACAAATGCAGAATATATGATAAAAAGTAGACCTGTAGCATCAAAATCCACAATGATGATCCCCAGTAATTTCCTCTGCATATGGAGTTATCCTTGACAGCAGGATGTTGGTTAAAATTGTGTATGTAGTTGGCAAAAGTGATAATCCTCTATAATTATTACAGTCTGTTTTATCCCCCTTCTTATAGATAGGTACAATGATCAACTCCTTCCACTCCTCAGGCAATTCCTCCTTATTCCAAATAGAAATAATAAGTTTATGGATCTCAGAGCAAATTGTTCTACCCCCTGCTTTAAGCAATTCTGCTAGGATTTGATCAATACCTGGTGATTTGTATCTTGTTAGCTTTTCAATAGCCATCTCAACCTCAAAAGCACTCAGTTCAGGCACTGGTGACTGCTGTTATGTATTTCTGTTTGCCTAACATCATTAGCTCCATGTACATTCAATAGCTGAGAGAAATGGTTCCTCCACCAAGCCAAAATACTGTGGGAATATGTAACCAAGTCACCCATCTCATCCTTTATTATATTAGTTCTGGGCTGGTAACCCATCTTATTTTTGATCTTATTGTTGGTTTCAAGTTCATCAACTTTAGCTTTCAGGTATTTCTTCTTTTTGTTCCTAAAATGTCTACTAGCTTCACGTCTTACATTGTTTAGAATATCCACAATTCTTTGGTTCGGATCTTGTAGGAACTGCACTTTAGTCTACTCTGAGACAGGTGGACTGTTCGCTAGAAGTGCTGATGTTTTGCCAGCAACTGCTGTATGCATTATGCAGCTTATACATGTAGTTAGACAGTCTGGGGTCGAATCCCGGTGGGGACGAGATTTTCCGCCCGTCCAGACCAGCCCTGGGGCCCATCCAGCCTCCTGTAAAATGGGTACCGGGTCTTTCCCGGGGGTAAAGTGCGGCCGGGGCGTGCTGCTGACCACTCACCCCCTTCTAGAGCCGCGGTCATGGAAGAGTAGAGCTACACCTCTACCCACCCTCTGGGCCACACCGGGCCTGTAACGAGATCACTTTTTTTACATGTAGTTAGGCTTTCATGTGCCGGGCCAGGTAAGCACGTTTATTCACTACTGAACTACAGAGTCGAAAGCTGTACCTTTGCGTATGTGTGCGATGTCATAGTACAGATACATAACAAAATTGTTAGCACTGCCGCACGTGTCTGCACAACCAAGATTTGCGACTGTTTCTTGGTACTGACGCACAGTCGCTGCCAGTGGAGCTACCACATTGTATTACTGTATACACCTCTGATTTCCTGCATTTCGTGCCCTTCGTATTCTTCTTGACGTTATCAGCCTAACCATATCAAATGAAGTCTTAAGTGGTTGTGTATTTAACTGTACACACACTGTCATTTACATCAGTATATTTGAACAAACCCAGCACATACAAAGTTGCAGTGACAACTGAAATATGTTTCTGCGCCTCAGACATGCATTGACTTTTATGCCATTATCAAGGTCTTATGAAAAATCTGCAGATGGCAATTGATGCTTGCAACATTTACTAATATATACACACTTATGTAAATTGCACTGTGAATATGTACATGAAGATAAGCAGTGTAACCGAAAGTCAGTTTTCACCCAGTAATACCGCGTTGTTCTTGCGGTGTGAAGTTGCTGCTGCATGTGGGGGCGACAATCAGGTTTGGTGTACATGATCACGGGCTGGTGAGTCTGCAGATGTTTTGTGTCTGCTCTCTTGTTGGAGTGTTAAATCCAGTAACATGAGGTAAAGGGGCTTAAGGAATAAACTGTTAGCTTCGTATCTGACCATCTTCCTTCAGGTAGTTTGAACTGTAGTCCTTCTATAGGGTGCTGGCAATACACATACACTAAGAATTTGTTATGCGACAGTGAGGCTTGCTGCCGCTGTTAATCTGTGTATTTTTCTCAGGCGAAAATGTAATATGTGGAGACGACAATGCAGTGTTCGTGGCGAAGTTGACAGACGCCACTCTGCAAAATATAATTTTTTATGTTCTTGTCCTCTCACGGTTTCAAACTATAATGCCTATAATAAGATTGCAGTCGTCTGGGATGTGACATCGTGCAGCCTGGTAGATAGGTATCGACGTTTTAGAATAACCCGTTGTTTCCATCGGCAGGGCAGGCAGAAGGACTTCTGCCCTGGAGAAGGTAGCATCAGTTTAGTGTCCGTCCAACAGGCTACACGGCGTCGCGTCCCCGAGGACTGCAGTCTTAATATTCGCTGCCCTGGGAACCTCAAATATGCTACTGTATGCCATTAGGTGACACCAGAACATGTTCTGCGTTGATGTCACGTGCCTGCTGTGTAGCATGGAACTGTTTGTTGCTTTTTTATTTTTAAGGATTTTTGATGAATCCGATTAAGCAAAGCAGTAGAACTGTCCCTGTGCACACCATGAAAGCGTGCGGAGAGAGTACCGGCTTCACTCGTTTTTCCGACGCTTCCCCTTTTTCAGTACTTTTATTCCTGTCCGTGGTGGGAACACAACCACAATGACAGGCAAGTATATGGCACTTGGACCAAAGTACTAATGTTTTCCAAATGAACCAGTCCTAGAAACAGTATGACAATCTTTGCCTACCTGCTTGTAGAACGCACAGGTCGCGATAACGCTCCTAACGACAAGGGTTTTGGTTTCGATGACATAGGCTAGACGTCTGAAGAGGAATACGTCAGACGACAGAGTGCGTCGTCATAGCAAGCATCCGTGGAATTGCTTTCCTGTACCTCAGTGTAACGGCAGCTGCGGCTTCGTGGGCATCCTGTAGCCTGTAGAGGGCCATGTCAGGTTTCATTTCCTTGCGCTGTTGAGCGGACCGTCAAAAGGGATTATTGCACGGTATTTAATTAGAATGAAGAATTATAAATCTTAGGTATTAAAAGTTACGATTAAAAAGAAGGAGGAGGAGGAGGCAGTACCTACCGGTTGTCAG
>Ga0123357_10011921_pt1 | contig 11183 bp, 12 predicted proteins | sample TergutEmb28metaG_FD_89873 | JGI IMG/M metagenome (GOLD analysis project Ga0123357, IMG submission 89873) | Embiratermes neotenicus P4 segment gut microbial communities from Petit-Saut dam, French Guiana - Emb289 P4 | ecosystem: Host-associated > Arthropoda: Insects > Digestive system > Gut ... | reverse complement strand
TCCTTTCTGGTCTTTGTTAGCGCATAATCATGGAAGGACCCCCTGTTCTACTTTGCGCCCGCATCAGGCTTCAAAATTACTCCATATCCACTCACTCGAACCATAACTGGTGAACTCAGGTTCAACAGTATGTTTACGCTGAGGGCTGCGTTGAACAAAAACAAGATATAAGTTGTTTATGTAAACTGTTTGTACAACACCCAGAGTATCACGGCGAAGCCGATCATCATCATCGAATAGGACGCGATAACGATAATTTTGAACGCCCTCGCTCTTCTCGCGGGGTCGTCCCTTATCGCTAAGTAGCGGTCCTCAAGGGTCATTAGGCCTCTTTCTTGCTGTCCAGCGCCTTAAGGTGCTTCATGGTGATGAGGGTCTCACGATCCATCTCCTCTAAACGGAAGCGAATGAACGCCTGCACTTCTTCAAGCTCCGGGATGACCTTGAACTCAAGCGCGTTCACACGGCGCTTGGTCTTCTCGATCTCATCAAGCAGACGCTTCATAGTGGTCTCGACCTCCGCTGCCCTGACGATCGTCTCCAGCAGTTTCTCGAATGCCTGCGCGGCCTCTTCGATGTGCACTGACGTTGATATCACCCCGAACCCCCTTTCGGTGATCGGCGTCTTGATCATGGTAGCGTTGACCTTCGGGACCATCATGCCCATTATGCTCTTGCTTCCCAGCGTCACCTTCGGATCGGCCTTCAGTGCGTATGCAGCACTCTTCGTCGCTATGACGCCGTCGACCGCCATGGCGATGACGATCTTTTCCATCGCCTGCTCGTAGTCGGAGACGACGCTGTCCCTCATCTTCTTCGCCTTCTCCATGACGCTGAAGAATTCGATGATCAATCCGTCTCGCTTCATCTTCATGATCTTATGACCGCTCTGGGACAGCTTGATCTTCTTCTTCGTCTCAAGAAGGACGGAACGGGTCGGCGTGACGTCTTTGCTTGGCATTTTCCATCACTTCTGAAGGTACTGCTCGATGTACTTACGGTCGATCCTTGTCAGCTGGTCGGCGGACAGCGAACGGAGGATGTCCCAGGCTATTCCGAGCGTGTCCTCGATCGTTCTGTCCTCTTCGTGCCTCTGACGGACGATGCGGTCCTCGAACACGTCTGCGAATTCCAGGAGTTTGCGGTCTTTCTCTGACAGCGACTCCTTACCGACTATGGCGACGAGTCCTCTCAGGTCCTTCCCTTCCGCATATGCTGCGTACAGCTGGTCAGAGACCGCTTTGTGGTCCTCTCTGGTCTTGCCTTTTCCGACACCTGCGTTCATCAGTCTGCTCAATGACGACGAAACGTTCACCGGCGGATAGATACCTGCGCGGTGGAGTTCCCTTGACATAACGATCTGACCTTCCGTGATATATCCGGAAAGGTCCGGGATCGGGTGAGTGATATCGTCGCCGGGCATCGAGAGGATCGGGATCTGCGTGATGCTTCCCTTCTTCCCTTTGATCTTCCCTGCACGCTCGTAGAGCTGCGCAAGGTCGGTGTACATGTAGCCGGGGTACCCCCTTCTTCCGGGAACTTCGTCCCTTGCCGCACCGACCTGTCTGAGCGCTTCGCAATAGTTGGTCAGATCGGTCATGATAACGAGAACCTGCATACCGAGCTCGAACGCCATGTACTCCGCCGTCGTCAGTCCGAGACGCGGTGTGACGATCCTTTCGATCGCCGGGTCATCCGCAAGGTTCAGGAAGACCACCGCACTTTTCAGGGCGCCGGTCCTTTCGAACTCCTTCATGAACATCTGTTTCTCTTCGTTCGTTATGCCCATGGCAACGAACACCACTGCGAATTCCTCGTTCTCTCCTCTGACCTTCGCCTGTCTCGCGATCTGCAGCGCGAGTTCATTGTGCGGTAAGCCCGATCCTGAGAAAATCGGAAGCTTCTGGCCCCTGACGAGGGTGTTCATTCCGTCGATCGTCGAGATTCCCGTCTGAATGAAGTCGGCGGGGTTGTCCCTTGCCCACGGGTTGATCGCCGCTCCGACGATGTCCAGTTTCGCCTCGGGGGTTATGGCCGGTCCGCCGTCGAGCGGCTCTCCCGCCCCTGACAGAACACGGCCGAGCATGTCCCTCGACACCGGCATCTTCATCGTCTCGCCCAGGAACCTCACGGACGCCGCCTGATCGATCCCGGTCGTTCCCTCGAATATCTGAACGACGACCATGTCGTCCGATGAATCCAGGACCTGGCCTCTTTTGACCGTCCCGTCGGACAGCTTTACGCTTACCAGTTCCTGATAGGCTATCGGCTCTGTCTTCCTGACGAACACGAGCGGTCCTGCGATCTCTGATATGGTCTTGTACTCTTTGGATGCTGTAGCCATCTTTACACCCCCAGTCCTGCGAACTGTTTGTCGAGGTCGTCGTTGACCGCGTTCAGTTCGTCATCGATGTTCGTCTCGTACTTTGCCATGACGAATCTCTGCCTCGCCGGTATCGACGTGATCTTGTCCACGGATGCACCGGCGGCCAGGGCCTTGTTCGAAAGGTCCGAGAATTTACGGATGAGCTTCATCATCATGTACTGTCTCGGCATCGGGCAGTACGTGTCCACCGGGTGGTATGCGTTCTGCTGCAGGAATATCTCACGTATCATCCTTGATACTTCAAGCGTTACCTTCTGCTCGTCCGGAAGTGCGTCCGAGCCTACCAGCTGAACGATCTCCTGAAGTTCCGATTCCTTCTGGAGGATCTGCATGAACCACTCCTTGAGTGCCGGGAAGTCGTCCGCGACGTTCTTCGCGTACCAGTCCCTCAGCTGCTTGTCGTATAACGAGTACGAGGTGAGCCAGTTGATCGTCGGGAAGTGTCTCCTCTCTCTCAGCTTGGTGTCAAGTGCCCAGAACACACGCACTATGCGCAGCGTGTTCTGAGTGACCGGCTCTGAAAGGTCTCCGCCCGGAGGCGATACCGCTCCGATGACCGAGATCGAGCCTTCTCCGCCGGCGAGCGTCTTGCATCTCGCGGCACGCTCGTAGAACTCTGACAGGCGGCCTGCGAGATATGCGGGGTATCCTTCCTCACCCGGCATCTCTTCCAGCCTTGATGATATTTCCCTCATCGCCTCGGCCCACCTTGACGTGGAATCGGCCATCAGCGAGACGTCGTATCCCATGTCCCTGTAGTACTCTGCTATCGTCATCCCTGTGTAAACTGACGCTTCTCTCGCAGCCACAGGCATGTTGGACGTATTCGCGATCAGGACGGTCCTGTTCATCAGCGGATTGCCTGACTTCGGATCCTCGAGGTGCGGGAATTCTGTAAGAACTTCAGTCATCTCGTTACCGCGCTCACCGCATCCGATGTATACGACGATCTCTGCATCCGACCACTTCGCAAGCTGCTGCTGCGTCACTGTCTTCCCGGTACCGAATCCGCCGGGGATGGCCGCCGCTCCGCCCTTTGCGAGCGGGAACATCGTGTCCAGAACTCTTTGTCCTGTAACCAGCGGTATGTCCGGCTGGAATTTCTCCTTGACCGGTCTCGGAACACGGACGGGCCATTTCTGCATCATTTGGATCGCTTGCCCGCCGATCTTGGCTATCGTGTCCTCCACGGTGAATTTCCCGGATTTTATCTCCTCGACCTTTCCGGATACGCGGGGAGGCGCCATGATCTTGTGCTCCATGGTCCCTTCCATGACAGTTCCGATGACGTGGCCGCCGGCGACCTCGTCACCTTTCTTCACTGTCGGATTGAATTCCCATTTCTTCGCTCTGTCCAATCCAGGTGCTGCAACGCCGCGGAAGATGAAATCTCCCATCTTGTCCCTTAGAATAGGAAGGGGTCTCTGTATCCCGTCGTACACTGACGACAGGAGACCGGGTCCCAGCTCCGCGACGAGTGGACGTCCCGTATTCGAGACCGGTTCTCCCGGTCTGACCCCGGACGTATCCTCATATACCTGGATGATCACGCGGTCGTTCTCGATCTTGATGACCTCTCCCATCAATTTCTCTTTGCCGACCTGCACCACATCGTACATCCTCGGGGATATCCCTTTCGCGGTCACAACGGGGCCGGCGACCCTATAGATCACACCTTCTTTGCTCATTCTCATTCCTCTGTTTTGTATAAATCAACGCCAATCGCTCTCTTTACCTTCTCGCGCAGGTCGCTCTCGTCCTTTCCTACGGGCACAACGACCGGCTGGATCATGTCCAGCACCTTCTGCCTGAACTGCGGTGACAGCAGCTGAAGGTCCTTCGAATCGACCGCAAGTATCCCTATCTCGGGTGTCGCTACCGCCTCATGCATCTTCTTCTCATAGTTCTCCGGTGTTGCGGTGAACACCCGCCTGAGCCCGGCAAGCCTGAATCCCAGTACGAACTCTTCACTTCCTATGACTGCTATATCCATCAGATCACCAGTAACCCTTTGATGGTATCCCTATCAATTCCGCTCTCGATGCCCCTCGCTATCGTCCTTATGTTATCGACCTCGATCTTCTTGTGTATCATGAAGTCTATTATGGGGATGACCGACAACGGGTTCTTGCCTGAGAACTTCTTTGCCTGCTTTATCTGATATCTCTTCATACCGGCCACGATGCCCTTGAGCGAATCGCTGCCGGCGTCCAGCGCCTCTTTGATGTCTTCGTAGAAATCAAGCTGCGCCAGATCGTTCGCCACCGCCGAAAGCGACTCGGCGTTGGCAAGCTGCGTGGCCAGCTTCCTGTCTATCTCCTTCCCTCCGAGGATGATGTATTTCATGACATCGTCGCCGCGGATGCCTTCCGCTTTCAATATCAGGATCGTCTCAAGGTTGACCGTGTCTATCTCTTTCCTGATGAAGTCCTGGAACAGGCGCTTGGGTGGGGATGTGGCATCAATGCTTCTGAGAAGCCTCTCGTAGTACAGCTTATCCAGATAATCCTCGATCTCTCTCAGATGGCCGTCCGCCTTGTATGCATTTACCACCTCGGACGGTACGCTGATGTGCTCCAGCTTTTCAAATTCCTCGATCACATCTTTGTCCGTGTCCAGCAGGAGCAGCCCGTCCAATATTTCGGAATTCAGGTTACCTGCGGGAACAAGATCCTCTTTTATGCTGTTGGCATCCGCTCCGTAGATCTTTCCGCGTAATATGACCTTCAGATTCCACATGTCCCATTTCGTGAGATATGCGGAGACCATATCGTACAGCTCTCCGGCCGTGGACTGCAGTATGCTGCTGAACAGCCTTGCCATGTTAAGGTACGTGGCGTGTTCCACCAGATCGATACCACCTATCTTTCCGGCAAGCTCCGCCATTTCCTTCTGATATCCGGATTCACCGATGAAACGGGATATCTCCGGCAGGCTCATCATCAGCATCTTCGAATACGTATCGTCGTCCAGAAGTGTCCTTTTCTTGGCTTTCACTTTGGTTACGGCGTACGCGTAGTTGCCTTTCTTTCCCTTGCGCCCGAACATGGGTCTCACCCGAACAGAATGTCTGACAGGCCTTTCATCTCGCTGTCCCAGACAGTCTGCAGGATCGTCCTGTACTGCATATCCACCCGCGTCGTCCCGTCCTTGCTCTCAAGGATGAGACCGCCGGTGATGCCGTCCACTTTCTCAAGTTTTGAAACACCGATGTCCGCTGCGGTCATCGTCTCGCTCTTGGAACAGTACGCCTTCGGGTCATCCAGAACCTTCTTGGCTGCGGCGACCATCTGTTTGTACTGTTTCTTCTTCTTGGCCGCGGATGCGGATTCGAGCGATGCGAGTGCCTCTGCGAAAGCTTTCTCGAGTATTTCCTTCTTCTTTGAGAGAACGATCTTCTTGCTCTCCAGCTCGGCGCTGGATACAACCTGACGGTTGAGTTGCCCAATTGCCTCTTTGAGCCTCTTGTCCTCTTTTGCTCTCATGTCGGATATCGTTGCGTCCGCGTCCGCTATTATCTTAGCAGCCTCGGCATTCCCTTCCGCTGTTACCGCGGCGGCAGATGCCTCTGCAGACTCCCGAATCTCCTTCACTACATTGTCTAACGCCATTGAAACGGCCTCTGTCTTACATCATTATCAGCATGAAAGCAATGACCAGTCCAAAGATGACGATCGTTTCCGGCAGCACGACCCATATGATCGCCTGACCCGTTTTTACGCCCTCGGTGATAGCACCGATGGCCGCAGCGGCCGCATCTCCCTGTCCCAGACCTGTTCCAATGCCTGCAAGACCTACGGCCAAGCCTGCACCAATTGCTGTCAATCCAGCAAAATCTCCTTCTAGCACCATTTTTATACCTCTGTTTCTATGTTTGTTGTATTAATGCGTTTTATCTTGAGCGGTTCGTAATCCTTGCCGCCACCAATGTAGAACTTTGACATCATCTCCACATAATGCAACCTTACGGACTGCAGTCCTGCGGACAGGATCGCTAAGGTCCATATCACTAGGTGCAGGAAGGAGAACATCAGAATCCCTATGACCGCCCCGGGTATTCCGCCCACGGCGTCGGCGATCATGAATATTGAAATGTAATTGAAGGCCATCGCCATCCCCGCTTTGGACGCTCCGACGGCGGCGATACGAGTGTATGAAAGTATGTTCCCGAACGTTCCTGGAACTTCCATTATACAAATAGGCCCTTCTTTTCTGGATGCCACGACCAGACCGGCGACAATCAGTATGATGCCGGCTGCCAGCATATACAGGATGATCCCATCCATGTCCTTGCCGGAGATCATCACCTCTGTGATTGCCCAGCAGGCCATGACTATACCCGCAAGCAGGAGCATCCAGCCGCCCTTCTCGAAGAACGCCTCTTTGGCGCCGTGCTGCATCTTGGTGTTGACGAACCCTATCACAAGACCGAGCATCATGTGCATGATACCTATGTACACGCTTAACTTGAGCAGCATCGGGACCGACTCCAGCTTGTTCACGCCGAGACCGCCGTTCGGGAATATGCTCGCGAACCAGCTGGGTAAGTGCACGCCGAGCATTGTCTCCCACGTGTGGGCGATGGCCTTGCCGTTGACGATCTCGTCCGGGCCGACAAAGTGCATCCCTAGCATCTCACCGAACAGGAAGAACCCGAAAATGAACGCCCATATACCGCCGAAGAACAGTGCTGTAGCAATTAGCCTCCAGTCTTTGTTCTTTGCTACCTTGAGACCGTACGCCCCGAGTATTATGAAAGGTATCGCATAGCCTACGTCCCCGACCATGAGACCGAAGAACATCGGGAAGAATATGGCCAGTATCACCGATGGGTCGATCTCCTGATATTTCGGTGTGTCCACGATCTGCACGGTATACTCGAAGTTATTGACGAAATTGCCGTGTTTCATCTTCGTCGGCACTTGTTTGAACCGGCCCTCTGCTTTTTCTTCATCGTGGAGGCTCCTTGAACGGTCCTCCTGCAATTCCACATAGGCGTTGCCTCCGAGTTTCTCTTCCAGTTCGGCTTTCACGCCCGCGACCTCGGCCGTCGGGACCCATGCGTCTATCACATACGAATATTCACTGGTGGCGATGCGCAGCGGCAACTCGCCTTTCGAGACATCGAACGACAGTTCTTCGTCCAATGCCCTGATGTTCGCGCCGTGCTTATCTTTCAGGCAAACGATCTGCTTCTCGATCTCGGCCAATTCCGAATTAAGGGAAGTGATCTTCGCCTCGCAGGCGGCAAGGTTATCGGCGACCGATCCCTCTCCGCTCAAGACGGGCAACTCAGTGAATTCGAGGTCCGCCAGCATGCGCAGCGCATTGTCCCTTTCGCTCTTTTTTATGAAAAGTGCTATTGTTGTTATCTTTTTCCCAGATGATACGAACAGCTCCGAGTCCGCCAGGCCTGACAGCCCCGTCGGATCTGAACCGACGGTACCTATCAGGGACACTATTGTCTTATAACCTCTGTATGATTCCAACGGCACCGGTATGCCTTCCAGCAGCAGCAGTTCGCTTTTCCTTGCTTCCTCTTCAGAAATCTTCTGAACGACCTCGTTCTTCCTGTCGATCACTTTGAAGACCTCTTCCCCGATGGATTCGACACAGTTGGATCCTATCTTGCCGCGGACATCGGCAGAGGGCACCTTCTCTTTCAATTCCCTGTTGGTGTCAACACCGAGCTGGTTCTCCATCGCCCTCAGAGAAAGCAGTCTTTCCGATGCCTTGCCGGAGTACGGGCGGGGCGCTCCTATTGAGAATCCCTCGTCCGAGCCGTTGGTATAATTGATCAAATGGGCTGCCTCGAGCCCGTACAGAGCATCAGTCGCTTCGTCGATGCGCGATTTGCTGCCTACGATCACGATCCTACTCATCGCCTCAGGAAGCAACATTCAGGGTCCTCTCGAATTCTTTGTTAAGGAAGTCTTTGACTTGGGGCATCTTGCTGTCGGTCGACCGTTCAAGCTCTTCCGCCTCTGCCTTTCCGACACTCAGCAGCTTGTCGCGCTCACCGCCAAGTTTCTCCTTCTCTTTTGATATCGCCGCCTCGGATGCCTCGCGCATCTGAATCTCTGCGGCCTGTATCTTGCTGATGGAATCCCTTCGGGCGTTGGCGATTGTCACTTTTTTGTCCGCATCCGCCTTTTCAAGCATGACGGCCGCATCCGCTTCGGCTCTCTTTATTTCTGTAAGTATGTCCGTTCGGCTCAAATTACCTTCTCCGAGTCCAGTTACGGGTCGACAATATAGTGTTAATACTTAAGCCTGATTGTTCTCATTTTGCCGAATAACCATTCTTTTGCTCATTGAACATACCTTAACGATTGTTCCGCTCTGAGGCGGTCCTGCCTGTCGTGAACTCACGCCGGAGGATAACGCCTCAGGGTCACGTTCGTCTCCTCGAAGAGCTTTTTGGACAGTTCGTCCACGTAGTCCTCCGCGTAGACGACCTCCTTTATCCCGGCGTTTATCAGGATCTTGGCGCACATCGAACATGGGAACGTTGTTGTATATATCGTCCCATCCTTTATGCTGGCCCCGAAGTACGCCGCCTGGATGACCGCGTTCTGTTCCGCGTGCACGCCGCGACACAGTTCGTGTCTCGTACCTGATGGAATGTTCAGCTGCTCCCGCAGGCATCCGAGGTCCTCGCAGTGCCTGGTCCCCTTGGGAGACCCGTTGTACCCGGTGGTCAGAACGCGCTTGTCCTTGACGATGACCGCGCCAACGCGCCTCCTGACACAAGTGGACCTTTTGGATACGAGATGCGCCATCTCCATGAAGTATTCGTCGTTGTCGGGCCTGTTCATGCAACAGGGAAACGGGTCTCCGTATTTCCTTTTTTTGAAGCGTTGATTATTTAACCGCCCGCGCATCTCTCGTAGGACATGAAGGGAGGAATGAAGGATGCCGCTATTGCCGTTGTCGCCGCTGCCGCGGTGGTGGCGGTGGTGTTCTCCGGGCTTTACGCCTACTCCGGTATATGGCCCCCATTCTCCATCGTCGAATCAGGAAGCATGCAGCATTCGGACCGTTCGACCTTCATAACGATAGATACGGGGGACGCTGTGGTCGTGCGCTCACCAGATAAGGTCGAAATAAAGACATACGTTGACGGATACAAAGAGAACTACAAGAAATTCGGGGACTATGGTGATGTGATCGTATACGAACGCACGACGGGAAACCCGATCATACACCGCGCGGTCATCTGGCTGGATTGGAACCCGGTCGCAGGCGGCGACGGTTTCTGGTCGGCACCGTCGTTAGAAGGGTTTCCGGAGAGCGGCTGGTCCAACGACGGCGGCCACGACTACATGCACATGACCGGGACCCTGACGTTCTACGGCTACGGATTCTCTTCGCAGGTCGTGAGCCTTAATCTTAACAGTCTCCCAGAGGTGAGCGGGTATGTGACCAAGGGCGACAATAATCCCGTGTTCGACAACGGACCCGGGGGATTGGTGCCGGGTCTGATATCTAAAGAGATGATCCTCTATGTTGCCGGTTTCTCCATCCCGTGGTTAGGCATCATCAAAATATATCTCTCAGGAGACCAGTACGCGATATCACAGATACCGGCGAACAGTGTCCCGGAGATGATCGCGATGACGGTCGCGGTGATATCCATCCTGGCCGCCCTTTTCGCTATAAGCGGATACATCTCTTGGTACAGACATAAGGATGAGGAATGATGAATGGCCCCCACCCCTTTGTTTCCGGTGGAACCTTTTTGATATTGTCACATCAGCGTTGTCTGCTTCGGAGGTTTGTATTTCTTCAGAGGCTTCATGAATTCATCATCCTTGAGAACGTCAATTGCTTCTTTCGGAGCACTGAGTTCGATCTCTTTGGTCCTTCCTGCCCGTCCGAAAGAACGGACGTGCGCATGTATGATCCCCAACATATCCAATTCCGAGATGAGGTCGGTCACTCTTCTCTGTGTCAGAATGCTGGTCCCCAATACTTCTGATATGCTACTATATGTAGAATAGACATCTCCCGTCGTCATCGTACTGATCCCGTCTTCAGTGTTCTTAATAATACTCATAAGAACGGTCTTGGACTGTATCGTCAGCGTCTTGATGGCTTCGATGATGATATCCATCTCGATCTTATTCTTAGCGAATTTAACATGGGCTTCAGCTACGACAGAATCTCCGTTCCTTTCAGCGATGTCTGTAGCGACACGCAGAAAATCAAGAGCTCTCCTCGCATCGCCGGTCTCGCGGGCAGAAAGTGCTGCGCAGTATGCGATCACGCCATCTTCTATCGAACCCTCATCAAATGCCAGTTTAGCTCTTTCCCTAAGAATATCTTCCAACTGCGCTGACGTATACGGTTCAAAGACCATATTCTCGCCACCGAATCTGGAACGGACACGCGGATCTAACATCTCTATGAAACTGAGTTTGTTGGATATGCCGACAAGAGATACCTTTGAATTCTTCAATCCCTCATTAATTATTAAAAGATGATATAAAACATCATCACCGCTTTTGATAAGTAACTTATCTATCTCATCCAATACGATGATGAATATTTTATTCTGCGAATCGATATAGTTCCTCATCTTTGAGAATACTTTTTCTATGCTCCAGCCTGTATACGGTATGCGGTCATCAAACTCGACCTGTTTCTGATTCCCTATTGTATACAAGATTCCGTAATGGGTATCGATGACCTCACAATTTATGTAAATGAACTCACACCCATCTGTTTCGGCATCTTCCTTCTTCAACTCATTCCCGATGAAGTTCATGACCGCTGTCTTCCCGGTGCCGGTCTT
>Ga0123357_10011920_pt1 | contig 11183 bp, 6 predicted proteins | sample TergutEmb28metaG_FD_89873 | JGI IMG/M metagenome (GOLD analysis project Ga0123357, IMG submission 89873) | Embiratermes neotenicus P4 segment gut microbial communities from Petit-Saut dam, French Guiana - Emb289 P4 | ecosystem: Host-associated > Arthropoda: Insects > Digestive system > Gut ... | reverse complement strand
TAATAAATTTAAGTCGGGAGGGCTACATGAGAAGCATGTAGTGGCAACTTGGAATCTTGGGAACCATCTCAACATTTGCTTTTAGATACAAGGAAACCAAGAAAACCCAGTGTCGAGGTGGCCGGTCGCAGGACCTTCCGAATACTGACTTCTAGCCAGCAGTCCGGCAACTAAAGTAAGAAAGAGTATAGCTATACTCTTTCTTGACCACGGCACTAGAAGGTGGTGAAGGGTCAACGTCACACCCCGGCCGCTCTTTACCCCCGGGAAAGATCCGGTACCCATTGTACAGGAGGCTGGGTGGGCCCCAGAGCCGGTCTGACAGGTACGGAATATCTCGCCTCCACCGGGCTTCGATCCCTGGACCGTCCAGCCCGTAGCCAGTCGCTATACCGACTGAGCTACCCGGCCCACACCATCAGTTTATTGTTGAATAGTTTACAGTGGTGTGGCTGCTGTTTATTGCATATTTATTTAATAAAATCACACGATTCCTTCATGTCTACTGCGTTCCTTATGATTTATTGAAGAATTAATGGTTAGGAATGGGGGGGGGGAGGGGGTGCATACGTGAAGAAAGAAACGTTCAACTGGTAGCCAATAATTCGAAACTTTGTACAAGGCGTTGCCTAACTCTGCCGTGCGTGTTTTGTCGTAAACTGTGACCTTGTTAAACGAGGGTGCGCATGGTCAAAACCGGTTGTCTCTCTTCACAGTCTAGACTGATCGATCCGTGCCTCGAGTTCAATGTATGAGTGGTCCACGTGCTGGGTTATGCAACCCACAGAGCGTAATGTAGGAAGGGCTTCTGATAGAGAGGACTGACTGTTGAACGGCGTAAATGAGGCTGTTTATCGGCAGAAACAGTAAGTGAATAAGTAAATGAAGTACAGCTGCGAGTGAATAATTTACTAAGCCAGACAATGACGTATCAATTACGGACACTCCATATGATAATATCCTGTAAATGTCTATTGTAATAGTGTAGTATATTAAGCTATTATATTCGTGATTGAAGCTAACATTTGTCCTACTTTTCTGTTAAGGGACAGAGTGGCTGGAAACGGAGGGCAGGTGAACGGGGAGCACGCGAAGGGTAAGTACGTTATAATTCAGTTTGTCACTGCTTTGTCCTTTTGTTTCTTTGTAAATAACGAGGGTGTAACGGCTTCAGAGGTTTCGGTCATGCTATTTTAATCCAGACGACGAGAATCGAAATATTCTCTGATACATCCCGCTTCCATTATGTCTTTTTTACATAATTTCCCCTTTAAATCCCCTCTAGGTTGCAACTGACTGTATGTGAGGGACATCAGACATTCATAATTGTTCCAATTCGCAATTCGAAATGTTCTCTGATACATCCCACTTCCATTATGTCTTCTTTACATAATTTCCCCTTTACATCCCCTCTAGTTTGCAACTGACTGTATGTGAGGGACATCAGACATGCATAATTGTTCCAATTCGCTTTTGAATCAATTCTCTTGGTCATTATTTTCGTCTTCGCTATTATCGAAGACAAAATGGAAATCCCACCCTGTGAAATTCCACGTACATACCTTTATGCCATGCAGGTGGGCACGCGAAAATTTGCTTCTGTGGCAGTAAGTTACATCATGTACAGTTAACTCAAGATTTAGGTGTAAACCTCTGATGCCTCTCAGAATGTGGGGTGGTTTCTTCAGGACTTACGAATATAAAAGAAAGTCTCAGACATTATAGTATAGACGGGCCGGTAGAGAGCCAAGCTGGCTATCTGTCAGAGGTGTAGCTTATCTGTGCTCTTAGGTCTACTGAGGTTCTGTTTTATGTAGAAACCGAAATCTCCGGGTTTTGAGGGTGACGAGTTTACTAGCTGTTTCTCTCGATGAAGAAGCCTTTCAATTAATCGTCCTAGAATAAGACCCTGTTTAATTCGATTAAGCTGGAATCCACCTTATTAGCATTAAGGCAGAGGTGCTCCAATATCACTGAACATCTAGTAGCTACCTGAAAATTTAGACGTCCGATTGCTGACATGCAGAAGTTGCATACTGTGAACACTTAAATATTACGCGCAGCTGCATGGAAGTTAGTGACCCGAGCGGCTTGGCGCCAAGGAATTTTGCATCTGTGCACTGGAGCGTTCTGTGTCTTATTGCGTGCGAACTTTAAAATATTTTCAACTTGTTTTTTATCATGAAAAATAATAGCAGGTTTTTGTACACCTTCCCACTTCTACTTCCTCTATTTGTGTACGGGCCAATTTTTAGTCGTGGACGGTACGTCGAAGTGCCTTTAGTGGAGTCCACAAACTTGGAGTGTCAGTCTGTGAATGACAAGGTGTTAGGGCCAGTGCAGTTCTCTTAGCATCACCAGAGCTCTGCGCACAGACCCTTGATGCAATCTCCAGCCTTGCTTGCGTTCGATGTATCTTGCAGTCCGCAGTGGGAGATAATATTGCAAGATAATATTGCAAGATAATATTGCAAGCACGTGATGGTTCTTGCTGGAATATGCTATGTGCTTACAACTTTGTGTTAGACAAAACCAGTTTTCTAAAGTCTTCTGTTTTCCTTTACACGTAATATGTTAAGACGTAACAAGACATGCAATATAAGTATAACCTAACATTGAGGCGCATTCGCGTAATCACTGGTGCAGTGGAAAAGCAGTAAGTATTATATATTCTGAGCGTGTGTTTGTAGCCTTGAGTATCTAGCATGCAATGCGCATGCGCCGTATGACATGTCTATGGCCTGTGCGGTTCTACAATGTTTTTTCCACATTATCTCTTGAACGGCATGATTTTCACAAACAATTGTTGACCATAAAATGCGTGGCTTCATTTTCTCTACAACTTCTGTCTGAAACATTTCTCTTTCTAAGAAGTTGAGCGAGATACGATCAGAAATGTATATTGGTCTTCATGTAAAGAACCCGTTATTCATGTCAGAGTTTAATTACACTTGAAAATTCTCGACAGATTTTCGAAAGATACTCTAATATCGAATTTCATGAAAATCCGTCAATTGGGAGCTGAGTTGTTCTACGCGGACGGACGGACAAAAGGGCAGGCATGACGAAGCTAATAGTCGCCTTTCGCAATTTTGCGAACGCGCCTAGAAATTAACGACGATTTCAAAACGTAACAACTTAACGTTCATGGGGGCCATTAGAACACGACACCTGTTGTGCAGCTCATGTTCCACTGTTCCACTGCGTGCTGACACAACACTGCGTCGCGACTGTTATTCGTTATTCTAATTTTCTCATTCACTACACCGACGGAGCACTCTAAATAGTATGCAGAATGAAAATCAGAGGTATTTTTAACCAACATCCGAAACCGTTATGCTTTCAACAGTACCAACCAAATTACATTTTATGGCTCGTACCTCCGTCTCGTAATAATTCACTTCATGGACCCGCTAGCTGGAGCTATTCCATGTATATTTGTAGGTAATGAAAACTAAATATTTGCCTGTTACGAGCTACGTGATATTCGCAGAATTCTGACGTGTGTGTGTGTGTTTTTTTGTTTTTTTTTTTTTGCGAAATTCTTGAATGGAATTTGGGCAGGGGAAGTAACTGTATTATTTTGCGAGCTTTTATGCTTTCGAAGTGGACGTCCCGTCATTGAAGATGAGACCGCTTTGTTGTGTCGAAACAACGCCGGAAACCTATCACACAGCGACACGGCGCAGCCATTTTAGATGAAAGGACATTTTAACTCCGTTGGTCTGGTTGATTTTTCAGTAAACTATTGAACAAAAGACCAGGACTCGATGATATCCATTTCATTGAAAAATTAATTAACGAAGTAATGATTATGTTTTTGTAGCTACTGAGGAAATGAAACGTCTCCTGTTGCAGAGAAGCCCTAGGACTGTAGCATGGAATTAGGCGTACTCTGCTTAAATCTCGGTTGTCGTTGGTGAAGATTCTTCCATTTTTATTCAGTCATTTCATGAATTTTCTGGGTAAACCTTTTGGCACCGGAATTATTTTTTTTTAATTTTAGCACATTCTGTATATAAAATGTGAGTAAAACAGGAACCAAATATGTTAGAATTATGAAACAAACTGCATTTTGAAGAGAAAAAACGGAGAGTATATACCATGTTTAAAATACTTAGTACCTGTATTTATTGAATAAATATATAAAATGAAACGTTTAGAGGTTAGCGGTGCGGTACGACCATTATAGGGGTCGTTAGGCGTCATTGAGAGAAAAGAATACTCATGTGTTCGCGACCTTCTTTAGACGTACAGTTTGGCCACACAGATCGTAATGACAGATACGTCGTTGCGCAATGTGTCAGTTTTTGTGCTTCCGCAAAACTTTTTTTTTTAAGATCAGAGGGAATTAATCAGTTATCAATAAATAATTATTAAATAACATGAATGTGTGATATCCTTAGTTACCCGGTTGCAAATCGTAACTTTTCTTTACCATATTATATTGTCATTTGTGACCTTTCTGGCTGTACTGAAGTTTTCCACACTATCACATAAATTGCATGACGGGCCGGGTAGCTCAGTTGGTATAGTGACTGGCTACAGGTTGGACGGTCCGGGGATCGAATCCCGGTGGGGGGTGAGATTTTCCGCACCTGTCCAGACCGGCCCTAGAGCCCACCCAGCCTCCTGGACAATGGGTACAGGGTCTTTCCTGGGGTAAAGAGCGGCCGGGGCGTGACGCTGAACCCTCACCCTCTTCTAGTGCCGTGGTCAAGAAAGAGCAGAGCTATACCTCTACTCTACTCCCCGTATGGGCCGTATGGCCTGTGTAGAATTTCAGTGACTGCACAAGGGTGCACTTTATGTTTTTTTACATAAACTGCATGATTTTCGTTAAAAGAAATATTGAACATAAAATTTGTTTTTATTTCCTCTACTCCGTCTCGTACACGAGATGGCCACCTATAGGTGTGATGATACCAGAGACTGTGTAATGCAATTTTGACCTCCTGATGATGAGCACAATGTGCTCGAAACATGTAGAGGCATGAAATAAACTTATTGTAAAACAAAAATTTTGTGCATCAAGTTGGTTAATTACTGAGATAAATATACTGAGATGCATGGTCAGCAAAACGTCAAAATATACGAATATATATATATATATATACGTACGTATCCGTGTACGTCAAGATTTTAAACGCGTTTATGCAATGAATATTTAATATGTAAATGGAAAATGATATGTACGGTATGCAAAGTAACTCTTGTGAAATTAGTCATTTACGTAATCAAATTATCAAAGAAATCTCTTGGAGTATGCCTTTAGTGCGATGTGTGCCCTTCCTATATTATAAGGTTTATATCGAACGGTCACTATAAACTGCTTATGCTTAATCATAACTTTTCGTGTCATTCCACGATTAAAGTTCCCCACCTAACCTAGAAATGTTCGTCGCTCGGTGTGCTGATGGTGTATTTATCTTTAAAGAGATGCTTCATACGGAGTTTATAATCTACCATCAACTAGAATTTTACTGGCCTATACACCGTTACACTGCAACGAAGTAAAAAATAAATACTGATGAATAGTTCGCGTGGCCGCATTGTTGTCTCGTGCTCAGACCTTACGAATATTTCGTCATTTTTAAATATCTGACTTCACAAACGTCCCCCCGTGCTTCTGTGTGCGACATCATGTCATAGAGCGAAGTCTGATGTTTGTGGAGTGATATCACAATTTAGACGGCTCATTGCATTAGTTTTGTAAAAGGCGCAGTTTGAAATTTTTTTAATTCTATACCATCGTTTCCAAACCTTTCTTCCATGCAGGAGCCCTTAAAATTATTTTTTATATCTCCAGGAACCCGCACATATGAAAAGGTTGACAGACCACAAAAAGTTTCTAGCGAGTAACCTTTCTCTCGCCGTAGGCCGGGTAGCTCCGTCGGTATAACGACTGAGCTACGGGCTGGACGGTCCGGGATCGAATCCCGGTGGGGACGAGATTTTTCGCCCGTCCAGACCGGCCCTAGGGCCCACCCAGCCTCCTGTAAAATGGGTACCGGGTCTTTCCCGGGGTAAATTGCGGCCGGGGCGTACTGCTGACCACTCACCCCCTTCTAGTGCCGCGGGCATGGAAGAGTAGAACTATACCTCTACCCACCATCTGGGCCACACTGGGCCTGTAACGGGATCACTTTACCTTTACCTTTTACATATATACATAATACGGAAACAACACAGAAAAAAATACAACCAAATATAACCTTAAATAGCAACTGAACAACACAAAACAAGAGGCCGTTAGTAGGTAACTGTTGTAGGGTTAAGCGGTGCGGCCGGCTCGACCAGGATAGCCGGCAACCCGGTCGACAGTAGACCTAATGCACTCTTACCAACCACTTGTCTTACCACTTAGATGTGTGAGATTCTTTGTACTGCACTTAGGCATGGACAGGTCCTCTCCACGTGTGGGTGGAGCCGCTACACCTCCTCTTCATAGTCACAAAAGTTGCTGAATACATTTAAGTTGTTTACAATGAAAGTCTACTTCCAGGGGTATACTATTTTTTCCCGAAAATCTAGGAGCCTGTCCAAAGTCTGGATACCAGAAGGGTTACATGAAGGAAGTTCCATACTTAGGACTTACAATTGTGGGGTGACTGTGAACTTCAGTCTTACATGACGCTTTTTGCTCCGGAGCGCGTGAAATGATACGATTCTTGTACGTGAGGGAAAACTGTAATTTTTAAACTCAAATTATTAGGAGCCACTATGCTAAATTTAGTCGCCCGGGATTTGTGCACTCCTGTTCTAGTCGAACACATTGAACGATTTCTTCGGCTCGAATGTCAAGGTGATTGTTGCCTAACAGTTTCCAAACCCTAATTCCGATCGCGTCTTCGGGTTTACATTTTTTAACTATTTATCTACATAGGGTCCGTACACAGTTTCCTAATAGCAATCAACAACTCCCACAACTACTTATTTACCTTACAGTTAAGGCAAATTATTTCCTAGTGCTCAAGTAAGCACCACACCGTGAAAGCACAGAGGGTAGTGTAGGTGTAGCTCCACGCATTCTTAGCGTCGGAACTGGATGGAAGTGAGCAGTCAGCTCTCACTTTATCCCCGGTAAAATAGACTCCCATTATCTATTGAATAAGTGGCTAGTTGGGCCCCAGATCCTGTCTGGTCGCTGGTGGAGAGGAGGAGAGCATCTGGCCCCCTGCTACAAATAGAATTTTGATACCTTGGTCGCCCAGGGACAGCCTAGTCGCCGTACAAATGAACTGTCCCCCCTCCCACCCAAAGAGAGAGATACGAATTTTGTAATTAACTGAACTTCGGAGCCAGGATAACTCAGTCAGTACAGTGACTGGCCTACGGGCTGGGCATCTGAGGAATCATGGTTCATTTCCCGGAAAAGGCAAGAAGTTACTCCTTTCTGCAAAATCTCGAGCCCGGCTCTGGGGCTCACCCATCCTCCCATATAATTGATACCATATGATCCTCCCCTGGGAGTAAGACAGTCGGGGCGTGAAGCTCACCGCTGACCTACATTTTTGCCCAGCTGCAACTCTTCTTCGCATGAGTGCATAGGGAAGACGTACTTTTATCTATAGAATTTCAGGGTTGTTATAACACTTCACTTTCGGGGTTCATCAGTGTAGCACTGAGATGGCCATCAAGAACGTAGACCGAATTACATAAACTTCAAGTATCACACGTGATGTAGAAAGAAGCTTCCTAGGTCACACTTGCTTTATGTGGATTGTAGACTGCCTGATGATGGCCGTACAGTTTGGCCGAAACACGTAGAGTTGTATACATAAGTATACGCGAAGATACAATACGTGACGGTTGTGTTATTCGGTCCGCACCTTTGGTACCTGATTTGATCAACACAATGTGATGGTGATTCCTAAAATGGAAGAGCCCTCAATTTAGACGAAGTACCGCAGACCAAATTAAGACAAAGTCTCCGAACTTAAATATGGATACTCTAGACCAGCTGTGTTACTTGTTGTCGTTTAGAAGATGTGTTGCTCCTTAGTGGCTACTGTGTTCAGTACCCTTAACGCACTTTTTCAACAGGCTGCCATTCTTATGCCCCGTGATCCCCATACAGATGCGTAATAGGTCGCCTTCAACACGGCGCTCTTTACCACCGCCCCCCCCACCCCCACCCCTCTCATTTCCCAGTTGTTTCGTTCGGATCGCAGTTCTCTTTACAGAGAGAGGATTGAGGTAGGCCATGGTTTCTCCCCTCCACCTATTGTTTAGTTATGACCAAGTTTCGCAGCACCACCACCACCCATAGTTCCCAGTAGGCCGAATCTTGTGCTGTTCAAAGGATAAAACCGAATGAAAACATAAACCATTTCGACGCCTAAAACAACCATTACATTAGTTTGCTTCTCGTTTGTCATGCTTTCGGTTTGTTGTTTCTATTCCTTCGCTTGTCTCTCTTTTATTATTATTATTATTATTATTATTTTTATTTTTATTTCTCAAGCGCCGGTACACCAGAGCTTGAATAGGGGGTGTGCGGACGAGCTGGAATGAGAACTCTGAAAGAGAGGAGAAAAGAATTTTCTCTTCGCGTTTGAGATCCCCGAAGTGCCTTGCTTTCTCATCCAACGCCGCTCCTCTCGGTCGATATATAGTATGTAGTGACAGTAGGGTTTTTTTCACCCACCACGATAATTTTTCATTCCTGGGATGGGACGTACCTCGTCGTCATCGAGAGGGCGGTGGTATGGGGGAGATGGGGTTCATTCGTTGGTTGCTTGCTTGCTTGCTGGCGCTAGAGCGGTGTTGCCAGAATTGCCCCAGCAGATCGATTTTTACTAGGGTAAAAGAGGCGGTTTTGATTGTCGATATGGGAGAATAGGGGCGGCTACAACATTGGTGGGTACATAGACGCGTGGAGGGGATCATGCTGTACCTCGATGTACTGGCACCCGGGATGCAAGTACCTCACAAGCGACCTGACGTTCTAAACATGCAAGTGCAGTCGACAGTGCACTAGAACCTCCCGTCCCGCCCCGAGTGCCACTGCCCCGATGCCGACGCCGCCGCCGCCGCAGCAGCCATCGACGTCACCACTGACGTTCCTGCTGCACGCGTTCGATCTAGGGCATGGAACTACAGACGTACCCGCCATAAGGTGTCTACAAATCCGTATATACCAAGCAATTCACAACACAGTGGGCCTGTAAAGGGAAACAGCGTTGCTCACTCGAAGCAACAGAACTTCAAAAAAGGTGCTACCCGAAGGATATGAATTCATTTGAATGAAACATCATGCCACTAGATCAAACAAACGCAGTGAAACTCGATATGGAGCCAGTATAGCTAAGCCATGACATTGAGTAGGCCACAGACCCTCCTTACCGCTGAATACAGGGTTCTGTTAGGCAAACGACGTTTTACTTTTCTACACAATCGGGCCTGGTTCTGGGGCCGATGGGCATAAGAGGCTCCTTCGACGCCTGTAAAGCGGCATTCCACAAAGCTCAACTTTCACATCCACCTTGTGCCGAGACTAAGAAGGCGTGGAGCAATACTGGCGCGTAATTAAACACAGTAACTTTACGGTTATCTCTGTTAGAAGGAAACAATGAAATTTGTTTCGATTAAATGGAATTAATCACAGGTGCTTAACAAATACGTCTGCAGCTTCGTATCACGACTGGACACTCGTATGGAACGATATCAGAATTGTAGGTAGACTACCCGCATAGCTAAAGTGTCGGAGAAGTTGCCGCACTTGAGCGGCACTGGACAAGAAACTCGCACAGAAATGAGAACGAAAAGGTGTACGTACATGTGAGCAAGACAGGCAGTGTACGTACAACGTAACACTGAGGCGCGTTCGCGTCACCATTGTTGTCCTGGAAAAGATGCAAGTATTACATATTCTGAGTGTCTGTCCGTAGCCTTAGGTATCCAGCAGGCAGTGCGCATGCGCCATATAATTATCTGTGACCTGCCAGACTCTACAGGATTTTTCCACATTATCTGATAAACGGCACGATTTTCGGGGGAAAAAATTACCGAACATAAAATGCGTGTTTTGATTTTCTGCACAACTTTTTCGTGACTCGGCCTAAGAAGATATGAGCGAGATATGATGAGGAATGTACATACGTATTGATGTAAAGTTCAGCTATTCTTGTCAGATTTCATGAAATTTGAATTTTCTCGACAGATTTTCGTATATCCTAAAATATCAAATTTCGTGAAAATTCGTGGGTGTGTAAACCGAGTTGTTCCGCGCAGACAGAACGATTTTACAGGCGAATGGCGAAGCTAGTAGTCGCTTTTCGCAATTTTGCGAACACGCCTAAAATTGCAGACCCGAAACTGCGTGACATAAATACTGGTAATTCGGAATACTTGCTGTCATTACTACTATTGCTGTCGATGCTGGACCATAATCGCTCAGTCGGTAAAGCGGTGTATTATAAGCTAGACCAGGTGGGAGTGGACTGGCAGCGAGGAAATGGATATTCTTGGTGAAATAGAGATTGTAAAATGGAAATAAATTGTTGTGTTATTAGAATTAGCCACAAGAAGGCAGACAACTCTAAAACACCTATGTAGGTATGTGTGAGTTCAAATACAGGGGAAAGGGAGGTTTACAGTAAACAAGTAAACAGCTTGCAGGGCAGGCTCTTTTGAAGATGATAGTTTTGATGTTTTGCTGACCGTGCTTCTCAGTATAATCTTAGTAATTAACCAACTTAATGCACAAAATCTTGTTTTAGAATAAGTTTATAATATGCTTCTACATGTTTCGAGCACTATGTGCTCATCATCAGGTGGTCAATATTGTATTATACAGCATCTGGTATCATCACACTCTGTAGGTGGCCGTCCGGTGCACAGGTTGAAAGAGGACTCTGTCCTCTCTCAACTTGTGCATCGGACGGCCACCTACAGAGTGTGATGATACCAGATGCTGTACGTGTATAATACAATATTGACCTCTTGATGATGAGCACATAGTGCTCGAAACGTGTAGAAGCATACAATAAACTTATTATAAAACAGTGGTCTCCTTTCCTCCGGTTTCCCCACCAAGACCCTATACACCCCCTCTCCTTACCCATATGTGCCACATGCCCAGCCCATCTCATTCTTCTCGATTTTATCACCCGCACAATATTGGGTGAGGAATACAAATCATTTAGCTCCTCGTTATGCAATCTCCTCCATTCCTCCGT
>Ga0123357_10011919_pt1 | contig 11183 bp, 7 predicted proteins | sample TergutEmb28metaG_FD_89873 | JGI IMG/M metagenome (GOLD analysis project Ga0123357, IMG submission 89873) | Embiratermes neotenicus P4 segment gut microbial communities from Petit-Saut dam, French Guiana - Emb289 P4 | ecosystem: Host-associated > Arthropoda: Insects > Digestive system > Gut ... | reverse complement strand
CATTGGAATTTTTCATTGACATAATCCTTCCGATCGCACTATGGCCCTGGGGTCGACTCAGCCTCTAACAGAAATGAGTACCAGGAGCATTTCCTGGGGGTAAAGGTGGCTGGTGCGTAGGGCTGACAACCTTACCACCGTCCTGTGCCGTTGTCATGTAATCTGGGAACCATAACTTCCTGGAACCCTATGGGCCACTCCAGGCCTGTAATGGGACTGCTGCTGCTGCTTTACATAACAGACAGAGCAACTAACACACTTTTCACACCTTACCCCACTTCTTATGTTTATCTATGTTTTAGTTGCGGCGACGGTGCTGCTGAGGAATGATGAATGATCTCATTAACAGTGGGTGATAAATATTTTTACTGTATCGAAGTCCGTTACAGTTTATAGTATAAAAGCACGTTACTAGCGAATATCGCGTTATGTAACACTAGTGTCATAAGAAATCTGGTCCCTTTTCAACATGGATGTCACATTATCTTGTTAGACCCAGAAATTAATGGCAAGCAGCTGTAACCCAAAATAGGTAAGGCCGACTATGAGATCGCAGTGGACAGATGTCTTTTTAAGGAGGCCTCTAACCAGTCACTTCAAGTAATATGTCATAGTAAACGACCACTTCTTACCTAATTCGGCCTTCTCATTCTTCCCCTCATTCGACGCTCTACAACCTTTGGAGGTGAGATATCATTCATTAATCTAAGGGGCACACAGTTATTACTTTACTTTTATTTGCACGATATATTAGGCGCAATTATAACCTGCTTTACATTTAACAATCTTAACTTTGCCCGCAGGGTGTATTTATGGTTTTTGTACATACACTGTCTGACTGTTCTTTCGCATGTTTCCTCTGGTGAAGTAGGGACTCAATTGTTAAATACTGGTTAGATTAATTTCATGCTTCAGAGGATTATTTGACGCTCGTGTCTCTGTTAGTTCTCTGATTGTATTGGAAGCAATTCTTAAAAGAGAATCTTGATAGATTTTATGAAGACGTTCTCATTATTGAAACAGGGGGAAACGTAGTCTTTCATGGACAAATTTGGAAGATTGTGGACATTTTAGGTTGTACATGTATTACAACGTCTTCATGCGTATCCCTCACAATTCATAATTTATTATTGGCACAGTAGTCAATAGCAGTTCCCTTCCGTAGCGGTTTCAAAGAACTGCTGTAGAAGAAACACGATGAAGAAAATATCAGTTACAGAGCTCCTTAGGAAGTAATGTAATTTCACGAAGTTCCCCCCAACTTTAACAAAATAATCCAACTACCGGAAGCCAATTTGTGTTAAAGTCTTTCCTCTTGGGGAGTGTGGGAGGGGTAAGGGGAACTAATAGCAGTCGTCAGTGTCAGTATTCCTGGATCGTTGTAGATTTGCGGGTGTTGAAATTGGATCGGGGGATGCTGAGGAGCTGAGGGAAGAGTGTTCATGGCTCCGGCCCATGCTGTCCCTGTACTCTCTCCGTCTTGTGCATGGACCGTTTACTTAACTCATTTACAGAATGAGAAATGGAGTTTGTATCGCCTGCCAACAGCTTCATTCTCAGAAATAGAAATAACCGAAAGGAAGTTGCTGAAGCATCATTGGCTTTTGGATTCACAACCTACGTCACTAACCGTTTCACATCCTTATGTGGCTCAGCGTTTTTGCCATTGATAAAAGCAAGATAATTTGACAAAACATCTGAATTACGAGGTCCAGATTTCAGCACTGGATACTTCGGAGGCTGGTCACATATTTATGAGTGTTCGAACTTCATTTGTGCAACCGTATTCTATTCAAATATGAGGTGGCACTTCGTCATACATCTGCAAAACTCTTCCTACAGTAGGTATTAGGAACTTTCTCCAGCAGAAAAAGTATCACTAACATAGTACAACTTTCTCACGCCAACTCTATTTTACGTATTAGATCATCATCAGCTTTTTGTCTTTCAAAGTGAATTCTCCAGAGAGTGCGAACTAGTGCTCCCGCTTTCAATTTCCAGTATCTACCAGTTTCCTCAAGGTCATCCAATAGCTGCTTACGCCTTGTCCCTCTTCATCCCGTCCCTTCTATCTTTATACATATTTTGTGACATGTATTAATAACGTTATATACGTAGTTAAGTTTATTTTACGGACGGGACAGTTATGGAAGCTGAGCACCCAAAATTAGAGACACACAGTTTCAAGCCCGTGCGCCCAGTTTGGTTTTCTAATGAAAAGTTCTTCGTAGTGAAGGCTTCCTCCGTCTGATTCTTTTCTCTGGCGTGTTATCCGACTTAAAACCATCTTCACAGCTTCAGAATAAAAAGTAAAGCTATTAATCGTATGTGATATATAAGGCTCTGATGGCGGTGAATGTATAGTTTACTACTATCTTCTGGGATATGAAGCCGTGTAGTCTGATATAAATTACCAAACTTTAGGAGGAACCTACTGCCAGAACGGTGGTAAAGGTCTACTAGACTACATGACATCATATCTCAGAACACAGTATAATAACGTTTCGTGATTCAGAGTTCTGAGACAGCCCGATTTTCCCCGACGCAGCTACACCCACGAACAACGGTGTGAATAGAAATGCACGTTTGGAAGTGTTCAGGAGTTCTGTACCTGAACGTTTGGTGCTAGTGGTGATAATGGTGATAATTAGATGAAGACGATGGCAATGATGATGATGATGATGATGATGATGGTGATGCTGCTGATTATGCAAATTTTATTAATACCTTTTGCAAAAAGCAATCTTTAGGTGCATTAATCGGTTATTTGCTTAGATTAATGGTATTAGTCGCTGTAAAACTCTACTCAGTTCCTAAACGAACAACAGTCGATTATCTTGCTGCTATCTAAGCGTCGTATCATACCATTCCATTGTAAGGTATAATTATAGGCCGTTTTAATTAGCAGCCATCACATTACATGTGGAGCTTCCGTCTTATATTGATGAAAATGTTGCACATTATATGCTGTGAATTCTCGAAGTTATGTGTATTTTCCTAGACATTCAGAGATTGTAAATTCAGCCTAGACAGGAAGAATCATTTAATTTTTCGAAGCTTCCAATTTATATAAATAAGCCAAAATTAACTTGCTACCTCTCAAAAAACATACTGCACCCTATTACAATGACCAGTCAGTGCAGTTTGGGTAAATAATTACTGTCTACCAATTCAGACGTAGTGCGAATTTCATGCATAGATGAGTGATTTTGAATGTTAAGCATGTACTTCATATTTCTTACAGGAACCACCGTCGTTTTAATAGTTAATAAATTTTGAGACCAAGCTACTCTAACCCCACTCATGTAAGATGGAGGTTACTAAATTATTAAGAGAATAACTTGGCTCGTGAAGCTGTCGGACATACGCTTTGTGGCTGACGTACGACGTACGAAAAAACTTGGCATTCTATGAGATCCGAGCAGAAGAAATGTAAAGGAATTCAGCTGTACAAAAGTGCAAGAAGGATTACAATGCTTGAGAGTAATCCCAGCCAGGATACTTTATGTCACAAATTTGAGACTTCTTAGAAGCAAGAAGAATTGGATTTCTCTTCCTAGTATGGTGCAGGTTAATCGAGAATTAATTTTGTGAAACACAATGGCTGTAACATTCTTTGTGTTTACAGGCTCGTAGGTGAAATATCTGGCGCTATAAAAACCGTATCACAGCATCTGCCAGCACACTCTGGCGAGCGGGAATGGAGATATGTCCGTACAGAATGATGCGTTTTCTTCATGTTTTTGATAAGTCTAAAAACGCTGGCTTCATATATTATAGCAGATACATATATGTTACTGTTTATTTTATCACATCTTATATCCCTGAGGTGTCATAAATATTTTTCTGTGTTATTCTTAGCAAATAAAGATTGTCTTCAGCTGTAAGGCTATGGTCCTAACAAGTTCTATATTTCGTGTTACGTAAATGTTTATATGATATGCCATTCTTCAATTTGATTTTAACGTACCTGATGGATTATACTGAACTAATACTTAACCAAATGAAATTCACCCAACCTTTACTGGTAAAAGCCCATGCCCAGTTTCATTAAAAATCCGTCTTATGTTTTCGGGGATGAAACAAGCGGACTTCTGAGCAGAGTTATGACCCCCGTATCTCGAGTTATTTTTTTTTTTGTGCCAATGTGTAGGACTGACAACTTTATCACCTTCATGTGCCGACTGTTTTGAAATTGGGTAACCTCAACGTCCAGCAACCCGCTGGGCCTGTCCAAGCCTGTACAGGGATTGCTTTACCTACTCTGTAGTCCTTTTCTTTGTGCCTCTGCTGAGTACTAAAATGAAAATCCAACAATGAACTTACACCTGGTTCCGATTCAGCTGCACAGAGTTTTGAGAATTACTTATTCCTGAAAGACTGATTGTATGCCTGTCACATTTTGTCTGTGGAACTTGAAAAATGAAATTGGCAGCTAGCAACACTTCGAAATCAACGTTTCTAAGTAACGTACATCTGTACGAATGCGATATAGGATTTTATTAATGCGATCAGTTTGAAGGTGTACGATATCTGAACTAGGAAATCATTCACTCTACCTGTCACGAAGAACTTACGAAACCTTTTAATATTCTGTCTGTTGCTACGCAGTGATATTCCTCGTATAAAATTTCGTTCTGAAATTGCCGAGTTCTTGGAATTTCTTTCTCGAGTGGTATACTTTTCTGAACATGATTATTGTTCACTGCTATTTGATGTTTTGTGCATATTTATCTCCTACTCTCTATTTAAAGATACGGTAAGATACGGTTGGTGGGAACAAGAAATTGAAAACTTTAAACAAAATTTGACAGAAGCCATCTCATTGTGCAATAACAATTGTATAATATATTATATAACGTTAGTACACAACAACATCAATACAGTAAATAATGTACGCAATAGATTACACTATGGCTACATGTTTCGACTGCGAGCGGTCATCATCAGGCCAATAAAGAACATTTGTTAAAGGTAAAGAAATGGGATCCCACTGAGTACTACCTTTCTGTACCTTTAACAAATGTTCTTTATTGGCCTGATGTTGACCGCTCGCGGTCGAAACATGTAGCCATAGTGTAATATATTGCATACATTATTTACTATACTGATGTTGTGTACTGGCGTTATATAATATATTATACAATTTATAACGAAAGTTGAACTCGTGTGGGGTAAATTGTCATATTTCGTTGATTGTCTACGTCATATCCTTCTTAGAATACTGGGAAATTTTATTATTAATATCAGAGACTTACAGAGTTGCTCTTAGTGGTGCCTTTTTCAACTGGACTGTTGGACTAAGATATTGACAGGTACTTCCCAAACGGATGGGAAATGCCGGTGGAAGTAATGCTTTTTGTTTCAGTCCTGGATATTTTACTTCCTTCTCAGTGTTAATTAAAACTGATTATTTGTCAGATATAACAAGCTTGTTAATAATATGTGTTACAGAGTGAATTATGGCGTTAGTTCTCATAGTTAGTGACAATATTACACATTATCAGTTATAAAAGTTTTTTCTCACAGCGTAAGTTCACATCCGTTTGTTTTATTTCGTAGTGTAATTAGATGTGCTCCTGGAAATTTTATTTTAAAATATTTTAATTAAATCAGTTTCACAAAAGATTAAATAACGTCAGCAAAATTATTATTATTATTATTATTAATTTACTTTAAGGCAACAGGTTTCGACCAGATTTGGTCACCATCAGGCGACCAAAATCATAATATGTGCAGTGCACAGTCGTATTATTCAGTGTTAATGTAACTGTATTTTATAACTTTTGTGATTTTAGTGGCCGGAAGATGGACAACATTGGCCGAAACACTTTGCTTTAAAACAAATTATTAATAATAGAAATTAATTGTGTTGACGGTATTTAACCCTCTTTAATTCTGTATAACATAATGGGGTGTTGAAGACAAATTTAGATTGTTTCTTTATCATTATTCAGTTTTCGTGGTCCAAATTTAGCGAATAATGTACAAGGAAGTCAAAAACAAATGTAGTGAACTTAAATCAATACCGTTATTTCCCACAGTCAGAAGATACACAATATATTAGCAGTTTCTACATCTTGTGTTATCGTCACCAGTTTAACTCTGTTTTGATCTCTTCAATTTAAGATCCCTAATTATTTCCTGAAAGACGAATTAAGACACTGTCTTATTGTTGGATTGACAGTGGAATATGCAGTGTATATAAAATGCTGTGTCTAATAGTGCCTGCTAAATATATCAAAATGTAAAAGGGCAAGTTATTACCGTATTTAATAAGCATTATTACATAAAAACATAGCAAGTAGTGTCTAACCTCGACCCTAAGTAGAGATCAGTACTCAACTACACACTCTGTTACAAGTAAGTGAAGATTCCCCCATACCTGTTGTTAACACATAAAAAATACGCCACAGCTGATATTTTCCACAAGGGTTTCTGCGAGCTTTAGAAGGCGTAGCTTTTCTGTAATGTGCATTTGTTCGTTCAAGTAGAGCTACGAGAAAACATCTGAAAAAATTTATCTTATTGGTCAACTGCCATAACTTCTCAACTTGTACATGTTCCTGATTGGAAGCACTGGGTCCTAGTCTAGACCAAGTTGACTCTCTTGGAGCTCTTTTGATACTGTTTTGTTTCCTTTTTGTGACACGAGAACGTTGGAGGCACTGATAACCGAGCAACATGTGACATACTGACAGCCTGCTTCAAATTACCATATGCGAAGTGATATTTATGAAAACTTCGGTCAGGGTATACAGGCGAATTCAGACCTACATTTCACGAATACAACAGACATGTCCTTCGGCTGAAGCCTTGTTGGATGTTGCGCCGTACTGACTGCTTACTGTTACGGACAGTGTGAAGCAGCATAATGCCTCCAACTAAAAGCGAGCGATGCATGAAGATAAACGACTCCTTTTCTTGGACTGCTCGACCTCGAACACGAAGAAGCAACAGAACTTAGAATCTTAGGCAGCTTTACCAGTCAACACGTCGTAATATCTCGAACAACTTGAATCTTAAGCAGTACCGCTGTGAGAACGTCAAGTCCCGCATACTCCCTTTGGTTTTCAAGCTTCAGTGATATGGACTGAAACCAAGGTAACTAATACACATTGCTAAATCGGCAGCAAGTTTAAGGTCCTGTTAATTTTGCGGCACATGATATTAGGCGGTAGACTGTCGCAAGTTTATTCAATTAAAATAAAGACCTACACAATTCACGGCATTGTATTCAGGCATAGGGAAAACTTGTATGAATTTGATAATAAATACGATATGTTTAATAAGCATTCATGCCGATAACTTGGGGTTAACGGCAGGTAATTTTATAGTGCTGACAGGAAAAACTCATGACTAAGGAAAAACCTAATTCAAATGCATGTGACAGAACCTCCAGAAAACCTGTCAGTAGTTTACCCTTGCCACCTTTGATCCAGTTCAGACAAGACTACTGATTCGTCTGTAACTTCGACGAAACGATTCATAAGAGCGATTAATCCTTCAAGAGCAGTGATTATTTTAGGTACATCGTTGAATTCTGTATACGTACGAGTATACTCCACTGACAGGTTCTAAATGATTTTCAGGATACAGGGCTTATTTCCTTAAAGTGCATTAAATGACTGGCTTTAGTAATGGGGGCGCGGTACATTTTCTGTGACATAAAACTGTATATTAAAATTTTGCCTAGTTTTTCTTCAGCGGATTTGAATTGATTTCTGTCTACAGTTTAATTCGTAATTGGAGGCAGGGCAACAGAATTTGCAGACATTCCTTAGATTATTAACCACTCCTATAGTTTATACATGCACGAATCGATCTGTAGACATTCGAATATGACGCACGAGCCACAGGACGTACCAAGTTCTACTCGAGACCGATGTTTCATACTCTAATGTTACCTACTAAGAACCTCGGCGGGGATGGTGACAAATTCTTGATGTTCCTTCCAACTTCATTATCCACAGCCATCCTAGCATTCCATTTGTTGCTAATTGGCCTCGTCGGGTGCTATAGCGTAGTTGTGGCTCACTGTGTTACAGTGTGCACAAGCATTAGAACACAACCTATCGCTCTCGTCCTTTGATTGATTTAAACGCTGGAGACCCTTGTTACATCAGTTGGATGCGCATTCTTTCATTCATCCAGCGGTGGTGACCCATTGCCACTGATGTGACCCATGGAACCTATCACTCTTCATTACAGACTCGTGGGAACATGGAGATGACATGATGATATTGTTGTTGGTGATGCGTCTGCCTTCTGATGTGCGGGTGTATTGATCGGATTAGGACATGGCGCTCTCGAAAGTGGCTCCGCGTCGCGGTGGTTTCCGGCATACTCGGCGGCCTCTATTACAAAAAATGTAAAAAAAGGACAGATGGAGCGAACCCTCCTCCCTGCCGTCGATGTTGCTCTGCCAGTTTCCACGGGACCTGGATCCAGTTCAGTTAGTGACTCGGCATACAATGGTTCAGTAACCGGCAGTGAAGTGCTGCGTCTGGATATGTTTATTTGAACCGTAAATTCCTGTCGCTCACCTCAAACAGGCTGTTCTGTCTCATGGTGACCTGCATCGCATGGGGTCATACCACACGTACCCTTGCCATCGTGGACAACGCCGGTGGGGGATGGTCAGGTGCAGTGGGATCAGAGCTTCAGCAGCGGTAGGCCTAAACGTCCAGCCAATCAGATGTCTACTTCTTCAGATGTTATTGTTGTCAGTAGAGTAGTTCTTCGTTAAGTTTCACTCTCCCATCTGATACTTGTTCTTCGTGTGCTGTGGTTCAGTCGGTTGCACGGTGAGCATGATGATACAGGTTTCGAAGAGCCTACTTCGCTTGTTTGTTGCCTCTAGAGAACTGTGTTAGTGTGTTACCGGTGCTAACTGCATAAACAGTGAGCGAAAAAGATTGTTGTGTCCGGACTGCTTCACTCAACTCAAATATGCATTTAAAATTATTGTTCTTCATGGGATAAGCCCGCCAAGAAGTTCAACGACCGTCCCCTGAGCTGTCCACACAGCATCCGAGATGACAACCTGCTCGTTGTTACAAGTGAAGCTGACAGACACAGTAGCTACATTTTTAAGCAAGACATTAACTTAATTGCTTTATTGCAACTAACAATTCACCAAGCAATACCAACAAAGATACTATATGTTAATATTATACATATATTTGTCACATAAAATCCATCAAAACTCCTACATGTTTCGAGCTTTCTTAGATCATCTTCAGGGTGTTTTTACATCAATTGAGCATATATATAAAATAGATAAATACTTACGTAGATTAAATTTTTTGTCTATAAAATATATTTAATGATGTATTTATAATGTATTTATAATGCTTACTTGGTGTAACAATTCCCTGAATATGATCTAAGACAGATCGAAACATGTAGGAGTTTTGGTGGACTGTATGTAAAAAAATGCACGATTTCAATATATAATAAATTTGTTGGTATTGCTTGGTGAATTCTTTATAAATGCACGGACATGAATAACATTAAGCAACTAACAATCTCTGAGGCAAGTACAACATTAACCTGTAAAAAATTAAGTTTTGTTTCGGTGGTTGCTAACAATTCTACATTTTCAAATGCTGGAAATTTCTCCATTCAGCGCGATAGGCGACTGAATTTTTATATTTTGAGTTCCAAAGAATCTCTTAGAATCATAATGCCATATTGAGAGCCAGGCAGTTCCTCTCTGGATTCAGTTGCTACGTACACAAATCAAGTAGGCTTATAGTACTTTTTATGAACCACGCCTTATTTTTATCGCTAGCTTCAGATTTTAAAAAAACTTTACACATATATGTTGTGGAAAGAGTAGGATATGTTAGGAAACGCGAAGAAACCGGAGCAATGAATCTAGCAACAAGACGATCTGGCAAACATATGGTCAAGGTCACTGCGTGGAATTATTTTAGATGTCTACTTATTTATGATCTGAAGAAACAAGTCTATTTCAATACCATCAAAGAGATGGATAAGTATAGATCCTACCCGTAACCCTCTGTCTAAATATCCTGGTGATGCTTGAGAAATATTTGTATTTTTACGTTCGTAATGGAATTCTCTTCAGAACTTCGAAACTTAAAATTTCCTAATACGCAGTATTTTCCTTCGTTATTTATTCATACATTACATTCTTTTCAGAACAAAGTTTGTGGCAGTTTATCGGCAATCACTTATAGTTTTTAAACATAAACGATTATGTTGGCAGTAGATAGGCTATAATAGGTATAATGGCGCGGCATTTATTGAAAGTTAATTTAGAGTTAACGCTTTACGTAAAACTATTGGCTTACATAAAAGTGGCGTGGATTAAGTTGCTGCAATATTATAATGTAATAAACGCCTTCCATGTTCATAATATGTTCGTAGAAAATACGTAAGCTCTGTTCAATAAATCGACGTATTTAAGTCTGAAAGAACAGTAATGCCAGATAGTGATGGTAATAATTACAGTCAGTTAAAACTATGGTAAAGGCATATGCTATTCATGGTTTAGGTTCAGTGATGTTGTGCCTGCAGTATAATATGCAGGTAACTGAAAGGACTTGCTGTAAATTTCGAGATGTTATGACACTTTAGGACGACGTGTCTTTAACTGATGATGTTACTCATTTGAACATAAATTTTCCTTTTTAGTACAGCAAATGCAATTATTAATATCATACGCCGTCCACAGAAATCATTTCTAAACATACAGTAACCTGGGTTATTAATTTTGTGTCATAAAAGCGGAACACGAGTGTCTAAAAGTCATTGGTGAAGGAATGTTTTGTAACTTTTACTTTAATATAGATGTGGCCTACAGAACCATTTATATTCATGTAGGGTCAACAGCTTTACATCTTTACTGAGAAGTGAGCTATTCTTTAAGTGGTTTATGTTACAAAAATAAACCCATTTGTAATTCTGAGGTGTGCCATCCCCGTTGTGTGTTTAAACTATATGGTGAGGTAAGTTCAGTCAAAAACACAACTATTAATATATGGCTAAATGATGGTGTTTAGATCCCATCATTTTACGTGCTGCTGTTAAACTAAGTTTGGTGGGATGTCTATTGCGTCAAGGAATTTATAGGTAGCTGGATGTGGATCTTTCCGGTTGGGTAGGTGTAGGGTTAGGAGGAAAGTGTGATTGCAGGTGTGGTATCTTATATG
>Ga0123357_10011917_pt1 | contig 11184 bp, 8 predicted proteins | sample TergutEmb28metaG_FD_89873 | JGI IMG/M metagenome (GOLD analysis project Ga0123357, IMG submission 89873) | Embiratermes neotenicus P4 segment gut microbial communities from Petit-Saut dam, French Guiana - Emb289 P4 | ecosystem: Host-associated > Arthropoda: Insects > Digestive system > Gut ... | reverse complement strand
TTTTTTTTTTTTGTTTTTATAGTAATATTTTTTTTTTTTTTCCGTGGGGGGGGGGGGGGTGGGGGGGTGGGTTTTTTTTGTGTTTTTTGTTTTGGGTGTGGGGGGGGGGGGGGGGGGGGGGGGTGTATAATATCTTACTTGTCAGTACGTCAGAGACGACACGGCTAATGGAGTGTCTTGTGGTCAGTAGTTGTCGGTTTTATGACGTTGTGTTTGCCAGCGTGCGATTTTTACTGCGTTATGTTGAGAGGGTTCAGAGCCGAGTTGACTGTTGAATTCTCCAACCAGAATCTTAACATTGAGACAAATAATTTCATTGTGTGGCCGTGGTGTACAATACTGCGTCAGAGTACGAGTCATCAGATCAGGACAAGCGGGCACAGCAGTGGTCTTTCGAATATCGGGGAGCGTTGGAAAGAAAGATACAGTCCACTTTGGCTCTTTGAGAACTGGCACTTCACCCGCGCGCCGTTAAGACGGTGTACTGTCGGGGGGAACACAACGCGTCGGTTCTATTTTACCGCACGTGTCTGCCGAAGGAAGACACGTGGTCGCAGGCTGTCGTCCACCGCTCGAACACGGTGTGTGTTACGGCCGGGATTGCTTTGCCTCCCTGACAGTTTAGACGGCCTTCGCTCATGGGGTGACGGTTCTGCTTGCCAGATTATTTGACGCTATGCATCAACCGCACAGGTGTTTTAGCATTGAATAAGAATAGTTCGTGATTATGCTGCAGAGAATGCAGGGAATAAGCAACAAATACTGGCTTAAGGGCTATCCTACTGTCGTTTGAAGTCGTTACTTAAAATCGTCAATTAGCCTGTGCTGCTGTCGTTCTGACCGGCTGCCTCCCCAGTACAAGTTCGGCGCGTTTGGCCACCAGCCGTCCGGGTCAGTGTAGTTACGTTACCGCCATATACAGATCCAGGTTTTATATGAGGGTTTGCAGTTACCAGCAGAAACGCTGAATATGAGCCCTAAGGTAGGACAGGAGCTCGAAAGCGTTTAAGGTGAGGAAATTTAGCATTGTGCCAAACCATCACCGCAGGCAGACATATAATGGACACGTAAAATGCTTCAGGATTCCGTCACTGAAGAAAAATAATCGCCTCTATGAAGGCTGGATTTAGCATGCGTCATGGAAATTCAATACGTACCGCGCAGTAAACACCGTTTCGGTTGTAAAAACCGGCCACTTAATGCTGTATAGGGAAAAAGTCGCCGTTTGTTCTGGGATCCACACAAAACACATAAATACACTGTGTGGACAGAACGTAGAATTTCTGAATGTTAAACTGGCCGTACATATAGTGATCACTGGGCTTTAAATCTCTCTTATAAAAACCAACAAGTTAATTCTGTGTGGGGAATAATCGCTGTTTGTTCTGAGATCCGTACAGAACACACAAATACACTGTGTGGGCAGGATGTATAATTTGTGACTATTAAACTGGTGGTACATATAGTTACCACTGGGCTTTGAAGGTTTAAATCTCGCTTATAAAGACCTGTCAGTTAATGCTGTATAGGGAAATAATCGCTGTTTGTTCTCAGATCCGCATAAAACACATCAATACACTGTGTGGGCAGAACGTAGAGTTGCTGAATGTTACACTGGCGGTACATATAGTGACCACTGGGCTTTGAAGGATTAGTTTAGTCTCACAAGTTGACTACTTTCCTCCTGGGGGATAAAGCTCGCAGTAATCACTGGACAGGTCCGACGACTGGGTTTGAGTTTTCTGTGACTGGCCCCAGACTACTGTGGCACGCCGGTACTGGGACTTTGGTCGTGCAGCCCACAGCCCACAACCAACCAGTGTCTGATTCTGCCGTTCACAGTGACGTCGCATTCAAAACACGGAGTAGCTGGAATCAGGGTCTTCCGGCACGTGACGCTGTGCCGTTGGGTTAGTTTCCCGGCGTTTAAGAATAATGTAGCGCAGTGCCGTCATTGTCGTCCACCAGAAACCCTAAGCCCTCAGCAGAGTCGCTGTGGTTTGGTATCCAACACTGGAGCCACTTGTACGCCAGTCATGCTGCAGCCTGTCAAGCAGTCGACCGTGATTGTGCGATGGAGTGATGTCTCAGCACGCTATATACAACGCTCGCCCAATTGACGGCTCCTTCCGCCCGTGGCATCAGTCCATGCCACCACGCGGAACAGTCAAGCTCATCATCGCCGGCTATCAGCTACAATAAGCAGGACGACCGGCCGACCACCTTGGGAATGCGCACATACATACATACATACATACATACATACATACATAATCGGCTGCTCGCTGTCCACTAAAAATTCTCAACTGTCATTCCGATAAGCGATGTCAAAATCGGCCGTCTGGTGGACTGTCATCACGTTTTATCTGGACTTCACCCCGGAGCCGGGGGGGGGGTTATGTCTTCAGGCAAACAGCGGGTTGTTATCGTGCGAAAGGACCACGACCGCTTGTAACAAGGTAGTAAGTTCACCCGAATGTAAATCATTACAAGGTAGGCCTATTTGCCGATGAAACTTTTTATCATATCCTCGTAACTTATCGATCTGCCAGATGATCGCTTTCCAAGAAAGCAGTCTCGCAACCAAAATTCCCATTCCATGTCTTCCCCATCGCACCCTCTGCCAGACACAACTACGACTCAGCCAAACCACTGCCTCGTACTGTTAGACCGGCGTCCCTAACACGTCTTCTCGTGATATACCTCAGTCACTCAAACCTTCCCCGATTTCAGTCTTCCTCGTCCTCTCCAGCTCGATCACTTCACTGAATAACCCGACGTTCTGACGGGTGTACCTGTAACGCGACCACCAGTTCCTCGGTGGATGTTCTTCGTACACCTTGGTCATATCTGATGGCGACTGAGGAACACGTGCAAATATTTAAGATGACAGGTTTTGTAAGCGTAAGTTGGCGCGCACACCGAAAAATAAACTTGTTTCAAGCAATTAGTTTTATGTAACGAGAAACTCCAGCTGCACGATTCTCGATACGACACAGGCAAACCGTCTACATAAGAGTTCCAAGCCGGAAATTGCATTGACTTTAAATTTGGTGTGCACAGTTTGTCTCTCTTATATCGGGAATTGGAGCGCTAGTTGCAGGCAACTGTACTTCAACGCTGAATGAAAATTACTGCTTGCGACGAGTTTCTTGAGAATGCGCCGACCGAATCGCAATAACCGTAGTGTTCCGGACAGTTGAACGGACGCTGCAGAACACAGCGCCTTGCTGCTGGCACACAGGTATCCTATCACACCCTTCCCCCCACCGCTTACCCACACCTTCTGTTTGTGTACATTTAAGCTAATTTTTATGTTCAAAATCCCACTTTTGTTTGTTTACTGTGTGAGTCACTTCAGTCCGCATCTATATATGCAGTGTGAAGGGTCTGTTTACTCCATTTCTAAAACCAGACGTCTTTCCATTCATAAAATTCGCAAGTTAAGTCATTAAAGCGAAATGGTAACTATATGTACCAACCGCTGAAACATTTCATTAGTTAGGTAGTTCCCCCACCAAAATTATAGATGTGTTTCACTTGGTACATAAACAGTGATGATTTACAGTGATGATTTCTTTAAGTGACGGATCTTTTTAAAGCCCACATTCTACCCACACAGTGTATTTATCAATTTTTTATTGATCTGAGAACAAACAGCGATTATTTCCCTATACAGCATTAACTGACTGGTTTTTATAACCGAGACGGTGTGCGTTTACTGCGCGGTACGGACTGAATATTTAACTAGTTCAGGTTAATATTGGTCTTTAAAGTCAGTGTCATAATTTTAACCTTTTCTTTTCATACACTTTCTTTTTTATACTACCACCACAACCGCCACCACCACTACCACCACCACCACCACCACCAGAAGGACGAGCGAACGAAGCCTGGGAACCTTGTAATTAACTGATGCTCTTTCTCCCCCCCCTCCCCCCCCGTGTAGGGACTGTCTCTCTGTGTGTGTGTGTGTGTAGCAAAATAATCGCTGTTTGTAAAATGTAAGAAGTGGGTACCGAATTTTTTACTTATCTTGGGATGAACGTGGTGTTTCAGAGGATTAAACAAAACCGGATTTAGTCGTTCGCCTTGTAGAGGTAAGGAAGAATGTCCAAAACACGTGCCTCCAACCTGCGACCCGCGACCCGCGTGACCACATTAGTAAATTACGTATATACCATAAAAATTACACAATAATTTAGGATACCAGTTACTGCCATTTTTCCACATGCGGCCCGCCAGGCAGCCCATGATAACACTTGTGGCCCTTTGCCATAAATGGTTGGACACCCATGGCCTAAAGTGACACGGTGTAAATATAAGTTCGCTTGACATATTAGCACTGGCGAGCGAATGTATGTCTGTACAGTTTCTGTAATTGCCATTTACTACCAGTTTTACTGGTATCGTGGAAAGGCGATTATTACTCTGTGTATCTGTTTTAACTTGTCATGTGGACATTTCATATTTCAGAAACACAGCCCATTCTCAAGTTCCACCCTGTTACAGGGCTGTAGTTAGTTGTACACAGGTCCACGTGTTCAAAAATGGCTCCGTACACCCAAGCTGTCTGAGAAATGGTTGATTCAGTATCGCACCTTTCTATATGGACAGGCGCCTGCCTGTAGGCTTCATACACCAATGAACACTAGTGGAAGCGAAACACTGTTTGGACTTCCTGTAATGTTTGGGATATAACGAAGTATCTGTAACGTATTGAAACAGGTCTTCGCGTGATAATTTTTTTAGAAGCCAGTATTATCAAAATGATTTATGGCTGCATTTGTACCTCGCACCATAATCGAAAACACGACAGGTTACTTAAACGCTAGGAACACCGATACAGTATTTGGTGTTAATTGTAGCTTACGTTCAGCGTTTGCGCTGGAAGACTGCTTTAGTAAGTAAACACAGACCTTTCATCGTGTATGTTGAGAACTGTTAGTGTCCGGTGGTAACAGAGACGCCACAAATGCACACTTTTCGCGCGCACAGCTGGAAAACCGTGCTCTATCAACGCGCCATTTTGTCACTAGAGGCGAGTACCAATATGACCAACCAAAAGACGCGAAATTTAAGATCATTGGATTAATAGAGCGACACAGGCGTGTCCATTACTATGTCATTTTAGACTAGTTTCGACCCTAGTAGTAAAAAAAATTGTCTAAATTAATTACCAGTTGCAGAACTTACACACTAATAACATTTGCCAAATTTGTGCAGTGTGGTGCGTTGCCGCTTGTTGTTAGGCCTGATGATATTAATGTTGCTGTCAGCTACACAGTTCCTCAATTTGATAATTGGATAGCTGGTGTTTCACCACGACAATAGGACGGGAACCTAGGCGTTTTGAATAAGAAGAAGAAGCGTCTGCTCGGACATTTTGCGAATTTGTTATAAATTTGGTGTTTTTCGTGACAGAACTTCTAAAGCAATACAAAATAAGGGCAGATATCTGCGCCATCGAAAAAGCCGTAGGTAACCCCAGCAGAAAAAACACTAAGGAAGTCCACGCAGATAAACCAGGTGGTTTGAAATATGTCGGGCGTGATGTGACACAGCTACAACATATGCAGTGGTTGTATTCGCTGTAGAATCTGACGTCAACTTTGAAGCGTTGCATTGAGCTCAGTGACGTTCAGTAACTCGACATTAACGAAATGAAGCGACAACTACTTGAGCAGAGTTCCTTTTTTTGATACGCTGATAGTTTCTCAACTTGTCAAGACACCCCCCTCCACCCAGCCCATTTCACGGAACCCGAAAGTTTACTACCGTCTTAACTGCCTGCCACCTGCCAATAATCCTGAGCAAGATTAATCAATTTCACCCCCTCCCATCTGATCACCTGTTTTATTTCCTGCCATCTAAGCCTAGGTCTTCTACGCGGTCTCTTTCCTTTTTGTTTCCCTACCAAAGCTCTGTACGCACCTCTTTCCCATGTGCGTGCCACATGTCCCGTCCGTCCTAGCGTCCTTGGTTTGGTGACCCGCATGATGTATGGCGAGGGGCAGATGGAATGACTACAGGATCCCAGAGCGCAGGTCCACACGTGTCACCCACCGTCTTCATAGCCAGTCGCGATTCGCAGCCAAAGCACGCACTGTGATGATGCACTGTGTTCTGTGGTGCGCTGCGCGTCTGTAGGCCGCTATCAATCCATTCCCTGGAGACAGACGCATCGGAAATGAATGACAGTCAAGTCTTGGTCCATGTGCTGTACTACGGGGGCGGGGCGGGGAGCAATTTGAACGAACTGGACAGAAAATGTGTCACAAGTAACTGATCGTGCCTTTACGTGAAACCGATCATTTAAAACGAACACAACATGGGAGGGTGGGGGAAGTTGTGAAGAGAGAGAGAGAGAGAGAGAGAGAGAGAGAGAATGAGGAGGAGAGGAAGTTGAAGAAAACCAGAACTACTAAGCTTTTATAACTAAATGCTCTGCCGCCCCATTCACCTATGATAAATGCTTACGTTGTGTCTCCCCCCCGCCACACACACACACACACACACACACACACACACACACACACACACACACACACACATCTAGCCGAACTGTGAGGGTGCAAATGGGTGGAATGACCGGCGGACGAGAGGGGGTGCTGCCTTATCGTCACATAACCCTTTACAGACGGAAACCGATCTCTAGTGTATGACAGTTCAGCTCGTACCGCACAATAAACACACTCCGTCGCAGTTATAAAAACTAGTCAGTTTCCGCTGTATGGGGAAATAATCGCTGTTCTCAGATCCATACAGAACACATAAATACATTGTGTAGGCAGAACATAGAATTGCTGAATGTTAAACCCGGTGGTACATAGAGTAACCACTGGAGAGATCACCACAATCGTTTTGACTGGGCAAACATTAAAAATATGCGTGGATATTTACAGAGCGTATAAAACTGTGTAATGTTGCCTTTGGACTTGGCCTTTACAGTAACCAACCGACAGCCATATGTTGAAGACATTTCTGGTTAGGGCACAGAGGAAGGTACTTCGGATTAAGAACGAAGTAGTGGAAGGCGACTGGAAGGTGGGCGGGGCATGTGGCATGTATAAGAAAAAGAAATCACACAGGGTTTTGGTGCGGAAATGTGAATGAAAGGGGCCACTTCGAAGACCCGGGCGTAGGTGGGAGGAAAATATCAAAATGAGTTTTAAAGAAATGGGATTCGAGGGCCGTGGACTGAATTAATCTGGCTCAGGATAGATGGCGGCATCTTGTAAACACGGTAATGAAGCTTCGAGTTCCATAACAGGCAGTGCGTTTATCGACTGGGCGATGCAATGTCCTGTTCTCGAGGAGTTAAGGATACTAGTCGGGCGGTTGTGTGAACGGTTGGTTAGCACACATTTTGGTTCCCCCGAACATGTATGATGTATTGCCTACATAGTCTGGCGGTTGTGTGAACGGTTGGTTAGCACACATTTTGGTTCCTCCGAACACGTATGTTGTACTGCCTACAGTGTGATATGCACGTGGGAAGATACGAAATTTGTGGACTATTCACCCGAAGCGTAACGCGGTGTTACCATTTGGGCAGTGTTAATACCTAACATGCTTCAGATTAAGTCGTGTGGCATGGATTTCTGTGTTTTTAATTCCTGTGTGTGTGGGAAGAAGTGTTTCGCCATTACGGCAGCAGTCACGGCGGTCGGAGCGTGAATAGTAAGACGTTAATAAGTCACTTCTGTCTTATTGCAGGCTCTTTATGTTGTAGTCACAGTCCCTGTACAGTCGAGTGTAGCTGTACCTTGAGACCGCAATTCAGAGCTGTTGGGCTCTTAGGAAATTTTTGTTTTTTTAGCAGTGGAGAGAGATTGTGACGTTCGTTCAGTTACTTGTGTTGCTTTTATTTGTAGGCCCCAGTTTTCTTTCGAACAGGGGCCGAAACGGATTACATTTCTTTCATACACTGAATTCAGCAATATCAGTTGATGGGTAGTTTTTGGTATATTGATGTATCAGGTACTTTTGCACTCACTGCTACCTCCAGCCATGGGAACGATGTGAGTTTATGGGTAAACAGATTTTGACGGATTTCATGTGTAAGATGTTTCTATTAAATGTGTAGGTCACGCTTGCTTTTGTCCCAAATTGGACAAGCTGCACTACCACTCGAAGTCCAACATTGAACATATTTTAAGACATTGTGGGTCAGTCAGACGGTGAACGTAGCGTTACGAAACATATTCCAACACAGCGTACGGAATACGGTCCGTTCCCTCTTTAAGGGAGAACAGGACAGTCAGTCACATCGCAAGGGATGGTACAACGGTGGTTCGAGTACGGCAAGCAGCCAGCCGTGTTATCTTACACAGCCCCTGATTGACGAAACATTACTGCAGAATTGTGAGCACAAAGTGACAAGTAACTACCACATACACACTACATAGATACTGGATCAAGAAACGGATGGACTGCATTCTGTAAAAGTTTACTCCTAGGGTCTCAGGCAACCAGCCAAACACAGGCAGGTATAGTTGCGACGTTGCCAAGTGACAGAGAAAGGCAGCGGCTCCAGCCTGCTGCCTGCCTTTGGTGCCCGAGCTATAGTTAGCTGACGACCCACAAGCTGGCCCGAGCAGCGAGCACTGGAAGCCATATACTGGCGCGACGGAAGATGTGCTTGAGAACGCAAGGCTAGCAAGGCACCGTAAAAAGGCGCCCCAGCGGTGTGCATTTGTGCCTGTTAATATTGTTGAACGTTTTCTTGAATTTTAATCTTTGAAACCGTTCGTTATTTAACGTGAAGAGATAGAGCATAAGTTACCTAAGTGAGTGGCACTGTAGGAAGACCATTAAGACGAAACCACAGCGAAGGAGACGTGAGGTGTAGTAGAAGAATGGGATAAGCAAGGGACAAGTGACATTTCCATTTGGGAGGGGTGTGGGGAGAAAGAGCATCACTTCATTAGAAGGTTCCCAGGCTTAGCCCGCTCCTCCCTCTGATAGGAATAGTGTTAACCTGAAAGTAAAGGTCCAGTCCGTACCGCGCAGTAAACACTCCGTCTTCGTTATAAAACCCAAACCAGTTAATGCTGCATAGGGAAATAATTGCGGTTTGTTCTGAGACCCATACGTGGCCAGAACGTAAATTTTGTGAATGTTAAACTGGCGGTACATGTAACCAATGGGCCGTAAACAGGCGGTACATGTAACCAATGGGCCGTAAACAGTTATACGACTCAACTGCCTCCATTTTTCTCGGAATGACGCCGCGTCTTTGGGTAATCGGTTGTCGACGTTTCGACTGGTAATAGTCTCTTCAAGGGTCACCATGTCCAAGAAGACAAACACGCCGATGCCTTTAAAACTGCTACCCTCTCATCAGTAGGAAAGTGAGCATCCTTAGCGGTTTATCGCTCTCGACATCATTCTTGCGTCTTGTCCTTGATATTAACCCCGTTATCAGTCGCTGTGTCAAAACAGTTGAAGGAGTCATCTCGAAAAACCACGTGCTCGTATAACTCACTCTTCTGCCATCTCTGTATTTCACACAAAACTTGACAGTCGGTACACGCACACGTCTGTCGGACTGACTGTATACTTTTAAAATCAGCGAGGTAAGGCAAGCAAGACCCGTTCTTATTGCAGTACTCAAACAGCACTGTAAGTCATTGCAGGTTCAGATGGTCGATATTCAATGAATCGTTGCCGGTATGTGCTTACGGACCTTGGGAAGCAAATATGAACCTTACGAACATTGTGGCTCTTTTTACCCAAGGGGAGCCTCAATCCTAGCTTGGCTGGCGTAGAACCAACATCGGAGAGGCGAGAGACATAGGAGTGAGAGAGAGAGGCGGCGGAGAGTAAGAGAGGTAAAAAGAGTTCGTCGCCGAGCGGGGCATAATATGCAGGACAGCAACACTGCCTGCACGCTCGCGCGGCGCTGACTGAGATGGAATTGAATGACTTGGGAGTCTTTAAAAGACGAGCAAAGCCACGGAAAGTCGTTCGTCGATCAGCTGAGTCGAACTGTCGCACTGAGGCGCTGCCTGTCAGACGCGTTTGGAATGTATGACCACGTGAAGAACAAAAACAAAAGGCGGTAAGATACTCGTGAGTTGCGTTGTGCCGCTTCCGGGTGTGGTGTGATTGCAGCGCCTGGTTGCAACGGTTTCCTAGCTGTGCGCAGTATTCTCGAATTGTGAAGTCAGTCGTAGCAGCAGCGGTAACTGCCTAATTTTTGTGCTTGGGAGCAGAGGCCTCCTTGAGACGCTCCTATTGTATGCTGGTCGTCACTGTGCTTATCCGCCACTTACCGCTGTTCTGAGCGAGATCAATTATCCCACAGCGTCCCATAGCAGTTCTTTAAGTTTCATTTCATTGTCACCCCAGATTTTCGCCACCATTAGTCGTAACAACACGGCAAATGGTACGCTCCGTGACTCGCCGAGGCTACTGTGTCACGGTACACACAGCAGTACTCTTTGGCTTGCAACGAAACCCACAAATGCGTCAACAGACTTGCTGTATCTAATTTCACAGAAATCCTGCAGTGCATGAGGAAAGTACGAATGTAAATAAATTGACAGACGAAAGTAACATTTGGTTTTCATGGCGCTGATCTGCACAAAACGTACAATCATGCAGTACGCTGTACGGACAACTTTGCGCAGTTCGTCCTGAATTGGAGAAAGCGAGGGAACACTAATTTACGCCCTTAAATAAGGTATAGCTTTTACGGCACGATTTTCACGAAACCCACACTTGATCGAGGCCCTTTTTTTCTGTAAAGAATTCGTGCACAGAATTTCAGGAACTAATACAGGCGTGTCAACTTCGCAGTAGGTCGCTGTGGGACGGACGGGTTGACTTCGTCGTCATTTAAGGCAGGTACTGGCATCCAAACTGCATTCCTCCTGCACTGTACGCCATGTATTTTTGCAGGTGGACACCGACTTTTCGGAGGGAAATACGTTCCTAAGAACAGGAACGTAACCCCCACATATTGCATCAGGCCTACGTGCTGTGGTAAAAGTTGGTCCAAGGTACAAAAATCGGACGTACGATCAGACATGGGATGCACGGCGTTCATAAATGGAAGGCAGGAAAATTAAAAAAAAAAAAAAAAAGTTATTAATCACCATATAACGAAGAATTTTTTTAAAATTTTGATGAGGTGTGAGAAGACTATGACTATTACTGCACCGCTTCTAATTAAGG
>Ga0123357_10011916_pt1 | contig 11185 bp, 5 predicted proteins | sample TergutEmb28metaG_FD_89873 | JGI IMG/M metagenome (GOLD analysis project Ga0123357, IMG submission 89873) | Embiratermes neotenicus P4 segment gut microbial communities from Petit-Saut dam, French Guiana - Emb289 P4 | ecosystem: Host-associated > Arthropoda: Insects > Digestive system > Gut ... | reverse complement strand
GGTGGGACCCCCGAACGCCCGGTCTGTCTACTTTTATACTTCTAAACAGCCCGATTTCAACTCCTCCAGTGTTTTTACAAATTTTTTCCCCCCCCCCCCCCCCCAAACATATTTTCCCCCCCCCCCCCCCCCTTTCCACCGACTGACTAACCCCGGGCAAAGAAAACGGTGAACGCTGAACCCATTATCTCTGGGTAGTGTGAGGGTCTACAATGCACGAAGGTACCTCCACGCCCCTGTACGCCTATCTTAAAAATTCGTAAGCTGATTCATTAAACTATAACAAACATCAAACTAGTACATGGGATTCAATTTATGGCATTGTAAGTATCTCAGACTACAGAGAGTCGATTAAAGAATTTGCATATGGCCGTGGCCTATTCGAGGTGCGAGACTGGAGTTTACTTGGACAGGATGGAAGAATCAGGAAAATTCTAAGTAGGGCAGGCAGAGTACCGATCACGAATCGAACCAAGCGACTCCAGAACATAAGTACAGACCCTTACCGCTACATCGAACTGCACTGTGATGAACGCATGCGTTCATTCGCAGACCCTCACGAAACTCCCGTTGCGAAATTTGCCCGTAACGAGCGAGATAAATCCAGTACACACCACCAGCCCATATAGCTACCTTTTGAGGTACGTCTTAATTATCTGTCCATCTACATCTAAGTCTCTCAAGTCGCCTCCTTCCTTCAAATTTTATATGTACTTACGATTTTGTAGGAATTTCTCATCTCTGCCACGCGTATGACATGCACCTCCCATTTACCTCCATGATTTGATCACCTGGCAGACAGTACCAGTAACGGGCGTCTCATCGTGCAGTTCTCTAGAGCCTCCCGTTAGTCCTTCCACGTACCTACAAACGTTCTGCTCCTGCGCGAGTTACGAACAAATCTAAACATAATTGTCTAACTACGTAATCAAATGACTCACTAAATAAGAAACTAAGCAAATTAGCGTAATGACTTGAACGGCTGACTCGAATACTCCACCACACATAATACTCACTGCGCAGTTAAACTAATTTCGCGGATCAATCAATCACATTTTATGAAACTCGAAAATACAGTCGTCTATTATCTACGTCTCCAGTAGGCCACATTCTGAGCCGGCTCAATCCATTTTACAACACAATCATTTCAATATTACCATGTCATTTTCCCCTGAGGTTTCAAAAATGGTCTCTTCAAATATCCCATCCCCCCCCCCGGGCTATGCCTCAGTCAGTATTCCTGATCTGATCAGCAGATGTAGCTCCTAGTACGCAGAACAGCGTCCCTGCAAATAGCTGTTATTATTCATCTGCCAACGTAACGTGGACTGCACGTTTCAAACTCCATGTCGGATGACATTCCGAAAGTGACATCCATTAAAAAGATACTCAACTCGACGCATGGATGAAGAGCGTGTCCTAAAATAATCTTGGATCGTGGTTTATTAGAAGATGATCACAGTTAGAGCCAAGAAAATAAGAAAAAGGCGATTTCAGAGCGGATTGTCCGTTTAATTACACGTTTATTATGTCTGTCTGTAAACAGCTACTTTACTTCGAACACACACACACACACACACACACACACACACACACACACACACACACAGCACTCCGAAGACACATGTTTTCACAAATGCCTGTGCACAAGTATTCCGTTTCAATGAAGATACATAAAAACAAAACACCTTATCAGACTATAATTAAAACATGAAACGCATATTCACGAGGCACCCGCTTCTGCCAACAAGTACATAATCACTTTCACTTGCTTAATACATTAAATATCTTTCAGTACTTCTTCGGTGGATTGGTAAGTAGTCAGCAACGTTTCGCAGATCGTAATGCCTTCGTCCTCAGAGCCCAGCAGTCCCGACCATTCGCTGTCCAGGCACATAGGTGCAGAACAGCTCTACTGATCGAATTCATCTCAGTAGGTTAATACTTGCTTTCCTGCGAACTGGAAGTGGTCGTGTTCCAAAAACATGGTGTTCTAATTTTGCATATGATACACTATCGTCAGAATCCTACACACATTTATTATGTACGTACGTATGTATGTATATATGTATGTATGTATATGTATATATGTATGTATGTATGTATGTATGAATGTACGTACCGTGTGTACGTATGTATGAATGAACGTACGTACGTGTGTATATATGTATGTATGTATGTACGTGTGTATGTATGTATGAATGAATGAATGAATGTACGTATGTGTGTGTATGTATGTGTGTATTAATGTACGTACGTGTGTATATATGTATTATGTATGTACGTATGTATGTATGAATGAATGAATGAATGTACGTATGTGTGTATGTATGTATGTATTGTGTATTTATGTACGTATGTATGTACAAGGTGGTTCAAATATGACCGGGACTGACTGCGGCTTGTTTACACACAAATCAGTCCCGGTCACATTTGAACCACCTTGTATGTATGTACGCATTGTGCATGCGTGTGTGTTTACTCTGGCGCGCGTACATCCGCCAAGTTCATCTACAGGACCTACTAATTCCATGGACAGTAAGAGGATTTAAATTTAAAAAAAAGGACGTTCTCCATCGCATTAGATGGCTCACGCGTTTCAACAAACCACTATGAACTACAATACACAGCTTTCGGTGGATACTATAACAAAAAATTTGATCGAAATTCGGTCAATATTTTCGGGTGAACACTGCAGAGAGACACAGACGAATACATTTTAACAGCAGACATAAAAATTTGTATCTCGGACTCGTCTATAAGGTATCCATGATTAGGATATCTCGCACTCGAAGGTCACTCACGCTTCATAAAACACAAAGCGTCTTCGCAATTACCTTCTTGAGATCGAGGCCTGGTTGTATAAATATTACACTTCTCTAAGTGGACACTGCACAAATTTCACAACACAAGCACGGCGTCATGTAGTGCACGAATTTCGATTCCCATACGTTCAGGCTAACTTTAAGTTCAGTTCCAGGTTTCAGTTTAACTTATTCAATGTGTCGCAGTTGCCAAAAGCAGCTGGTCAACTCAACCTCAAAGGGCTTTCCTTCTCCAAAGTTAATCAGCCCATTAAAGTCTTATATCCGAAGGTTTGAGTTATTTGCACGAACTACATAAAATGGACGCTTAATTGGGGGGCATCGTTTATTCGTTTGTAAGCTAACATATTTAAATACCAAAACACCAACACTTTTCCAAAAGTTCCCCAATCTAAAAAAAAAAAAAAAAGAAACCTTTTTTATCAAAAAAAAAATCTAAAAAGTTTAAAAGCGTCACTTTTTCTAACAAAAACTGTAGTTATTGAACATTTTTTTTTAAACAAAAAAAATTAAAAAACAAAAAACCAACCCTTTTCCAAAAATTCCCTAAAAAAAAAAAAAAAAAAAAAGTGACCTGTTTTATCAAAAAATAAATCTACAGAGTTTAATAGCGGCACATTTCCTAACCAAACGCGTCGCTGTCGGACACTGATTGCTCAATGTTTCTGAGTCATTTAATAAAGGTGTTGCCATTTTTTAGATTGAACTATCGCCGAAAGGAATGAGCAAACCATCATGAATGCATGAATGTAAGAAGGTGGGGTTGTGGAAAGGAAACGATCGACGTCTGCTTCAAGGTACTGTCCCTACATTCTAATGTACAAAATGACGAACAATTTAGTCAAACACGACAAGCCTACACGGTAACGTGGCCGAATTCCAGCCACGTAAATAAAAATTTTAACGGTCAACACTGCATCGTCACAGCGTCATTGGAATTACGTCGGAATTTACAAACATATTTTAAAATGTCGGTCTTGTGAAAAAAGAAAAGTCCCCAGTCTTCCGGTAAAAATGATTTCTTTGTCACTACAGCTTCATTCACAACACATCTGATATAAAGTTTTGTAGTGACGTAAACAGAAATTGAAAGCAATGTACTGTGATAAATTTTAAAGCATTTTCTTGCCGAGTTATGGACGGACAGTTGAGATATTCAAAACGGGGCACTACGAATGCCAATTAGATTTATTCCCTCTTTTATTAGATTCGTATTTAATTTCTTTAGTTTTTAGGCGCGTTCACAAACTGCGAGACGCGACTTTTAGCTTCGTCATGTCCGACTGACCGACCGTCTGCCCGCGTGGAACAACTCGGCTTCCACTGGACGAGTATTCATGAAATTTCATGTTTGAGTACTTTTCGAAAATCTTTCAAGAAAATTAAAATTCCAGTGTCTTAACAGAACACATCCCGTTGTGTTACAGGTTGCATTCCAATATGACAAGAGCCACGGGTACTTTACATGAAGACCAATACACACTTATCAAATCGTTCATTTCCTCTTAGAATGAGAAACGTATCAGACAAACTTTGTAGCAAAAATCAAAACATTTTATGTTCAATGTTCATTTTCCGAAAACCACGACGTTTTGAGGTAATGTGGAAAAATAGTGTAGAGCTACAACGGCCGCGGATAGCAATATAATACGACGCATGCGCATTGCATGCTGGATAACTAAGTCTAAAGACTCACACTCAGAATATGTAATACCTATTGCTTTCCCACGGCAATAATGGTTGCCCGAACGCGCCTCAATGTTACATTTACATGTACAATGCCGTACTTTATTATTGACTTCTTTTGAGACTGATATGGGTTGGAACATCGTCTCTAAGTTTGACAGCAAATATTGCCTGAAGCATAAAATAGCAAAAATCAAAGAAGGCTTTCTTGTCTACCACTTACGTAGTCTTGAGGAGATATCTCCCATCATGCAGACTTAGGTTCAAGATCTGACTGACTAGTCCGTCTTTGACGGAACAGAAGACAACGTGCACAGTGTCAGACAGCAAAATGGCTTTCATACCGTCCGCACCAATACAGCCGCCAACAACCACCTCACAATCCGTGCAAGCTTATTTGTGCTCTCTGTACGCCGCTAACAGCGCATGCCTTAATTTCGTAAAAGGGTTATATAAATTTTCCTGTTTTAATATCCTCCCACACCTCGGACTTCGAACAACGCTGATACATCCACCTTCCCAAGTGAATGACTGTATCAAAGCAGTGATGTCACCACGCATGGGGGTTACATCTGCCTGTCAGATCATTACGTCATAATGTGGCAATGAACTTCACACGCTACTGCAAAAATCTACGTTCGCATGAGAACTGGGCTCTAATCTTGCCAGTTGAATGTAACAGGCCTGCTTGAAATTATTTGAAAAACAATAATGCGAGGGAAATGCCTCCAACATTTTCTTACTGCTATGAAAGGAACTACTACTTTTATGCAAACTTCTGTAAGCAATGCGCTATACTACCGGAGATGGCGAAGGAAACAGATATTGAATTTCCCTCTAAGCTTCAGCGCCCAATATGCTGATGCTGACAGCTGGCTCAAAAGTTTCCTGAAGAAACATTATTTACCAGAAACACAGGAAGGCAACGACACACTATCCACAACAACCGATGGGCTTCATGTCACAACCTCGCGACATGCCATGACATACGATTTCAAGAACTGAAATCTGCTACAGGCTGATTTCAACAAGCGTTTCGTGACAGCCTCGTAACGCGTCTTGCGTTATAAACTGGCAAATATCAAACACACCGTTCCGACATAGTGAAGTGTTAGGGACTTTACAAATAAACCCCCTGCCTTATTCTTCGGGGTAAAAGTTTCAGAAGGAAATGTTATCGGAGGGTTTACGAGTATGGAGGAACACAACAAACTGCTAGTATCGCAACTAAGCCCTCCAAAACGCCAGTAATGTTTAACATCACCGCAGCCTCGGAAAGCGTATGTCTTTCTGCTGCCGTCTCATCTCTTCAGAAGCATATGACAGCCACCAGAAGATCCCGCCGCCGGTTGGATAACGGCCCCTCATTGCTATGGCTACCCGCCTCTGGCAGGCCAGTTGCTCACGAGGCGATAAAGCCGGTCACTCAAACTCAGCACATGCCCTTACAGAACACCTGGTCAGCCCCGGATTTTTCAGGCTTCGCGCGATTTTCTTCAGTACATCCAGGCTAACGCCTGCATAGCAGGTCTTCCTCAAATTCGTTACCCCAGCTCCCTTCCAAATTCTTACCACCCCATGCCATTCTACCCCGTGTGGCCTTAGGTCGCACTGCTTTTACAGTGTGCGAAAAGCCAAGAAGTAATTGTCCATCAGTTATTTCATAACGCTAACAGACCTGTACATACATATGACATACAGCGTCGAAATGAGATGGAACCACGATCAAGAACGGGAAGTAAGCAGGACACGGAAAACGATATCATGGCCTGTTGAAACGTACTGCCTTTGCATAGTCTCAAGTGACTCTGGGAAACGCAAAAACGGTAGGTCAGACGTTAATGAACATGATATTTGAAGAATGAATTGCTACAATTAGACTTATACCTCCAATAGTCGAAAAATGCTATGAAGACCAACCAGATAAAGTATGCAACACATCAAATACGGTATCTTGAAAAATAGACGGACCACAACGCAGTAGCCTACGCCCTGTACTCACGCTTGTTGAAGTAAGTACTATAGTGAACTATGTCACGATTCTGGTCAGCAGAAACCTTCACTGCGATAAGCGAATTATACACGTACTTCTTTCATATCATAGCATTCAACCGCAATATCATCGCAAAGCCGTAGTCTCGGCAACATGCTAAACTTTCTCGCCTGGCTCCTGGTACAATTAAACTCATTCTCTCGAATACGAACTGCAGTTCTTCAAAAGCAATGGTGGGAAGTGCATTACGCGGTTAATGTGCTGTGGGTTAGCAGCTCTCCATACTCTGAAATTCCGAAATCACATCCTCTTCATCCCAATTTAACAAAAGGATGGAAACGCCTATTAAGCACTAAAATTTAAATACAGACTACCTCAAGAGCTACATATCAAATAAGTAGTAGGCACGGACAATTATATTATCCATCACCTCAGTGGTCATTTCTTTGTTAACCTGTTGTAACGGATATTAGCACCGTGCCGAAAACACCTGCCCTCGAACCGCCAGGGGCAGGCATTTGAGACAATTTGATTACATCATCACCACCGCCATCATGTAATTGAATTTTCTCGGTCCAATGTATTGATTAACAATACGTTAATTACAAAGGTGGCTGGTAATGGCGGCGCAAGATTTCAGCCTGCTGTCCGTCCGTCCGTGCATTTAAAACAAGAATGTAGATCCAAAAGGACAAGGGCTGTCCATCTGCTGCTAAGTAACAGTTTTATGCGATACCAATGAGTTCCAGTAAAACTGATGAAAAACTGACATTCAAGAATTTCACGGTTTAATTGCCTACCATTCAGTAGCGCACCACATTACAGGCATACTGTTTTTAAACTGCTGCTTTTTACAACAAAGGAGACCTGCACGAGCACCACTAACGTTACGTAGTCTCACTCAGTATATTAATTACACAACGTTCTTTTCATACTTCGTATTTGCTACTGGTATGGGGTTGATTTGAGAGGCCACGTAACAGTGCATAACATCATGTCAAAAAGTGAAATAAGTAGTATGTAAAATAAAGAGTCAACTGATTAAATGGAACAATTACTCAAATACATTGCTAATAAACGTTTTTTTAAGAGAAAAAAGTACGAAGTTGAATAGCTTACGACAGGAAGTCAAGTGCTGTGTTATCTACATGGCAGAACAAAATCATAATAAAATTTCATTCGACGTCCAGAAACATCTGTAGCTCAAACAGCATGTTTAAAAATCTACGCATAAAAATGAATTACTCGGTAATTTAAAGTTCAAAAATTCTGAAGGTTCAACAGTTTGGGCAATTACTCGTGCCTTTGCAATAAATCATGTCCAGCAGGTTACGGTCCGCATTAATTTCCACACAAATCACCCAGAACTGACTGCCGTTGACAGACACTTAATGTTGAATGACTGGAATTTGTTATTTCGTTTGTGGAGCAGATTCGGATTCATCCACTTTCAACAAGGGTCCCCGGAGGATACTACTACTGTGCCAAGAATTCAGACTGTCTAGCACTTCATAAGCGAGGTCTACTTGATGGACTTCCGTCGAAATCGGTATGACGGTCATGTCACTGTGATAATGCTTGTAATTTATAAGCGTCAAAGTGCCAACATAAAGGGTCCGTTAAATTCTGAGAACAGGGAAGCTCTCTCATTCAATTTAAAGGTAAAGGTAGGCCCATGTGCCCTATAATCCATCTGCCTGCCGAGAAGACGCAGATGACTGTGAAGGGTTTAACTCGATACATTCTTAACCTCTGATGGTCAGCTTCACGCCTCCGACAGCTTTAATCCACAGAAAGAGCTCCCGCAGCTATTGAACGGAAGGTTGGCTGGACCCCAGAGCCGGCCTGGACTCTGAGGAAGAGATAAAATCTTATCTCTGCTAGGAATCGAACTACGTTTCCTCGGCCATCCAACCCCTTAACCAAGTCACGATTATCGATTACACTATTCCCGTTCCCTCATTCAGTTTAGAATTTTCACACCTGTAATATCATCAGTTGCATTAAAACGGAACAAATCTGCGAAAGTAATGACAAAGTGCAAACGTGAACACCCTCTGTTCGGATTGACGAGCCACGGCATACAATAATTCTGGATATAGATATAGAAGTTGCTACAGGCTCAAATCTGCGAGTACCAAGCGGGGCTACTGTAAACTACAATGTGAAACTCGGTGACTGTATTTTAAAACAAACAAAAACAGATTTTCTTCTTTCAGCTCTCTCTAGATTTAGACCTACGGGTTTCGCATTGGCCCAATTCGTATCTTCAAAATTTGTTTGTTTATACAATGACAGGTGATTCTAATTATGCATGGTTACAACTGTGTCTACCTGTGCCATGTGAGGCAGTCTGTGAAAGAAAGAGTTAGCTTCACGCTGTCACTGCCTTTACTAAACCTAAGGCTACATAAAAACGCTCTAAAATATGGTGAAATTACAGCATCCAGTGAGACTGGACGAAGGATTTGAGTGAAGTGTGAACCTAATCCAAAGGAGGCGCTGGACGCCTATTTTTCAGATACTGTTCCCCCATTCGCCTAGAAATTCGTTACAACCAAGAAACATCTCGGTCGATATAGCCAGTAACCGTGACGAGAGTCAAACCGGATATATCTCGTGTGTGTACAGTGTTGCAAGTGTATCAGTTCGGTGCTACAGAACACGGCGTGGGTACGTTTGTGAGTGTGTGTGTTTTATGTAATTGCGTTTATGTGTACAAATAAACGTGCGTGTGTGCATGCGCGCGCGCGATGCTAAGCTACGCTTTTAAAATTCCTGCCTATGAGACATACAACGACGGTGCAAACGTCTGAGGTGGGCATACATATATTACCGCTACTATGTGTAAGAGTCTGACAACAAACAATAATGAACTGGATAAACGCAGCTATTTAAGTTTACTTAATGTATAAAGAAGGTGGCGAAAACCATGAAGCTCTCTTACATGACTAACAGACCTATGGCATGACTCCTGAATTTTCAACGTTAACAAATTCGGTCAGTGTGCGGGAGAAGGCATTTTAAATTCCGGGTTGATTATGTTAAATTCCAACGAAAAACACTCTCAACGTGGAGGGCGAAGGTTCCACTGGCAGCACAGCAACTCCAAGCACAAAAGCCTATTTGCGAAGTCAACGGTCGCCCAGTCAGCCAAAAAAACACCTCGCCTTTCATGGAACCCCGAAGGCTCATCACCGCTGTCACAAAATCGTAAGAAAATTGAATACTTTAAAGATTTTTCCACTGCTTTCAACGCTTTGAAGGCAAAATTTAACCTGAATTACATTTAAAGTTCTAGTTCGTACCGCGCAGTAAACACATTCCAGCTCAGTCATTAAAAACCATCAGTTAAAGCTGTACATGAAATAGCCTCTGATCGTTACGAGAACCACATAGAGCACATACACACATTCTGTGGGCACAATTTAGGAATAACAGCGTGGTGATAACAGTCATCACTGGGCTTTAGATGGATAAATCAGCCTCTCTGTTACCAAACACTGTCAAAATTTATCAATGTAGTGTAATGCGACAGACGCTGTGCCTGTAGCAAGTTCAAACCTGGGCAATCGAGCGGCAAAGAGTTCTGTGTCTGTTCAGTGGGAGAAGCCATTCAACCTTCGTTCGCACACTCCTACTCCTACATCGGGGGAGGTCACAGCAATGTGAATCTCCGTACAGTAAAAGCCTGCCATCATAGTTCCAGCTGCACAAACACTGGGTCAGCAGGAGAAATGCAATAGTTCGTCCTCTTATGAATGCTAAATTTACGAATTCTGGCGTTAAGTGCACTTTAGAAAATCAATATCCCTTTTTCGGTAATTGTAATGGACGTGTGCTACAATAACTCATCAGGCCGTGCGTGTATTTTCAGCCCTACCCATCATTCCGCATTTAGCAGTGCGAGAATCTTAAGCAGGAGATACTGAAACGTGCGGCCACGTTTCAGTTCTTATTTTTGTTCCTATTTCCCTTTACACTGTTTGATTTAATTACTACTGTGTTTCCAATTTGTTTTTGTTACAATAAAAATAAATGGCTGCATGTGTAAATACGAGTAAACCTTCCCTTTTATCACTTCGGTTATATCCCCGCAACATCACGCATAAGCGTGCGCTTTATACAGGGTGTGTGTGTATGCGCGCGCGCGTGCGTGCGTGCGTGCGTGCGTGTATATATATTTATATACACCTCTACATAAAAACGCATATTATCTCAGAGAACCGTCTCTATAATTGATAAAGGCCTTTATATGAATGGTGCGTAGGGCTGACAACCTTACCACCTTCGTTTGCCTTTTTATGAAATATGGGAGCCTCAAACTCCTGGAACCCTCCGGGCCTGTCCGGGCCTTTAGAGGGACTGTTAAACCTTTCTGTATTACGCTCCATACGCCTAATAACGTCTGCAACCACACGATACTTCATTTGTTCAGTAAACCATCATTTGAGGCTTGCTTCATTCCAACTGTTTCTGTATTTCCGGCCCTAATAACAAAATGTATTAAATCCTTCCGATCGCACTATGACCCTGGGGTCGACTCAGCCTCTAACAAAAATGAGTACCAGGAGTATTTCCTGGGGGTAAAGGCGGCCGGTGCGTAAGGCTGACAACCTTACCACTATCCTGTGCCGTTGTCATGAAATCTGGGAACCTTAACTTCCTGGAACCCTCTGGG
>Ga0123357_10011914_pt1 | contig 11186 bp, 4 predicted proteins | sample TergutEmb28metaG_FD_89873 | JGI IMG/M metagenome (GOLD analysis project Ga0123357, IMG submission 89873) | Embiratermes neotenicus P4 segment gut microbial communities from Petit-Saut dam, French Guiana - Emb289 P4 | ecosystem: Host-associated > Arthropoda: Insects > Digestive system > Gut ... | reverse complement strand
TGGAGTGGTATCCGTGTTGCAGGCTGAAGCCTGCAACACGGATACCACTCCAACCCAACCACACCGGAACTCCAACACACATCGAACCAAGAACAATACGACCAATGTGGTAATTCAACAGAACAGTCGCAAGCTCCTGAAAATGGATATATTAATGTCCGAAACATGTTGAGCACATAAGAAGTGAAATAAAGTAGCAAGTGACATCAAGTTGGTCTTTTATTCTTCAACTAGCGCAGTCTGAAGTAACCCCGAAATTTGAACATAGTAATTACCGTTGAATTAGATGTGATGATGTGTGTTCTGGTAGGAAGCTTCAAGTGTTTCGGAGAAACCTTCTTCCACGCATTTCAGGATCACCCTTCTGAATTGCAGGTCGAGGCAGCAGGTTTTTCCGAAACTTTGTTAACTTCCTACCAGACACACTTCAATTCATCAACCAACGAATGCACATATAATTTCACATAAAACACTTTTAAAACACATTTAAAACACTTTAAACACTCCAACATGTTTCGATCTTGTTAGATCATCATCAGGGAGCTTTGTTCCTTTCTAAAGTTATATTACGGTATTCACAATTCAAGTCTTATTTACAAACGAGGTGTTGTGGTAGCATATCATGTTGTGTGTTGTGGAGCAGTGGCTAGGTGTGCGTCGTACGACGCACACCTAGCCACTGCTACACAACACATTCCCACACAACACGATATGCTGCCACAACACCTCGTTTGCAAATAAGAATTGAATTGTGAATACCGTAATATAAGTTGCCACTACATGCTTCTCATGTGACCCTTTCGACTAAAATTTAGTAGTAATCAATTTCATGTTTGTTTGCATGTAAAATAATCACTGCCACCGGGTAACAACCCAATTGCAGTAAATAAATATTATTATAACTTTAGCAAGGAACAAAGCTCCCTGATGATGATCTGACAAGATCGAAACATGTTGGAGTGTTTTAAAGTGTTTTAAAAGTGTTTTATGTGAAATTATATGTGCATTTGTTGGTTGATGAATCGAAGTGATTCTGCGAAAATGCACGGTGCTAAAACAAGATTTATCCTACCAGACTGTTCGACACCACATGCTAACGAATAAACATATTTACCTTGCTCAGAACCCCCAAATGTTACAGGACCCTGAAAATTTAGAGCAGACATTTTTGTTTGAGTTATTTAACAACGCTATCACTACGAGCATTTACGCAGCGTAGAGTGATGCTGATTGGCACGTGATAAATGTGGCAGTGGCTTTTTCGTAACCGAGGTAATTTCTGGACATTGGGTAATGTAACCGAGGAACAAAATGCATAACTTCACTCAGGATAGCTTATGTCCCGGTCAAGATTCAGAAGTTCTCTTCAGAATACAAGACTATAGTGAAGCACACAGGGCAAGAATAACACTTTTAAAAAGCTGAACAATAACTGAATTTTTTTTATTATTTATTGCGTGACGTGTTCTGTGATTTCTGTTACAGTGCAAAGCATCGTCTTCGTTTATAGCAAATTTTGCCGCCAGGATCAGTGAAATTCAAAATAAAAATTTTTTTGATAAATCGGTGAAGAATGTAAGCCAAACATTAACAGTAAAAAAGAGCGGGAGAGGAGATTCTTGTAAATCACGAACGGGCGGAAGTGGAAAGGAAAAACGTTAGCAACCGCCCTTGTTGATGGAATTCTTAGAAATGTTTTAATATTAGTGCTGAAGCCAAGGCGTTCCCATTTTCAGTCTTATTGTTACAAACATTTGATTCATTTACTGATAATTGAGTTGGAGAGGAAATGCGAAGTGTGTATTAATTTGCTTCTTCGTACTCCTTTTCGTTTTACCCACCATCATTTTTAAAATTATGTATCCTTTGAGTGCAACTATAAAATAAGAAATAAACTAATAACCATCGAACGCAACTTTATAAAGTATTCACACAGCTACATGTTTCGAGCTTAATCTGTTTAGCATCAGGATGACTTCTAGAACATATTACAAGAAGTACCTATTGCATTGGTAAGTAAGATCCCACTTCCACAATGCAATATGTATACTTCTTTTAATATGTTCTAAAAGTTAGCCTAACGATGACCCCATTAGAATCGAAACGTGTAACTGTATGCATATTTTATAAAGTTGTGTTCGATGGTTATATGTTTAGTCCATATTTTACCCACCATCAGTCCATCGGATCATCAATCCATCCATACAACCGTCCGTCCACCCATCCTTCTGTCATTCATGAACTATTTTAAGATGTTTATTCATTCACCTGTTCAGTAATTTTTAGTTTATACATCCATTTTTATTACTTAATTACTTAAGTACTTAATTTCTATATCCTTCTTTCTTTCTTTCGTTTATTCATTCATTATTTTATTCATTCATTCATACGTCCATCCATCCACATATCCATCTAACCATCCTTCCATACATTCGACCATTAATTCATTCTTTCATTCATTCGTTACTTACTTCTTTTATGATCATTCTTTTTTCGTTCGTTCATTAATTCTTTCATGAATTACTCCATTTCATTCGTTCAGTCGTTTATTCTTTCATTCATCACCTATCCGACCCAGGCATTCAGTGGGTTGAACTCGCCCTGGAGGAACTTCATCTTCCTACTTTATAATGTGCGTTCCAATTTGGACACTTATCCTACAGATAGTATCCTATAGCTTGATTGAGGATTTTCATCAGTCCGTCCAGCAGGTGCTACGCTATTACCATAAAACAGGTCAATTCCACACACTTTCTCTTACTTTCCAATTAGTAATTCAGAATCGACCTGCCACCAGTCATATAATCTCTAGAGTTGATAAAAGAATTTTCTTGAATTGTGATAAAAATACTCGGATTTATCCAATGACGTTACAGTAAAAACGGATTCCTGGCTCGTACTCTAATACTTTGTGGATATATATCGTTATATAATTGTTTAACTCGGCCTGTTATTTGCGTAAATGATGTAGCGAAGATCTGTATTATTGTTTTGGTGAATTTAGGAGGAAACACTGACGTATTTGAGATACTTTTAGAGCGTAGGCTTAGAGGGATTGAGCGTAGCCATGTAAAACGGAAATGGCAAACCGTCTTCCGTTCCCAGATTCGGAACGTCGAAATTTTGGACACACACACACACACACACACACACACACACACACACATACCAGTACTAACAATGCGGTTCTGTTCTTTTGCGAAATGGTGTTTGAGAAAATACAGATACTGCAATTGACCCATATGGATTGGCTTGAAAATCTTCTGAATTATTTATTTTAGTATCCGAAGTAGTAAAGAAGTCGCAGGCCCATGTCTGCTGATAGCGGGTGCATTATAGTAGATAAAATATTAAAGGTATGTTTTCGCGAAAACTGGACAGTATTTCCGTAAAATTTTATTGAGATATACAAATGTGTGACGGTGCGTGTTACAGAGACGTTTTGTCACGGTGCTGCTGACACACACGACTACAAAACACGATGTATCGGCAGCTGCATTATTGAAGGTTACCGAGTCTGAAGGTGCTTCATCAAGGCCAACACTTTTTATTCGTAGCTGAATATAGAGTAGAAACGACTACTTATCTCTGTAGATCACTGTCATTCTTCAAAGTTCATTAACACGTTGACGCCTAACGACCCCTATAGGGGTCGTACCGCACTGCTAACCTCTAAACGTTGCATTTAATATATTTGTTCAACAAATATAGATACGGAATATTTTAAACATGATATATACTCTTCGTTTCTTTCTCTTCAAAATGCAGTTTGTTTCATAATTCTAAAATATTTGGTTCCTGTTTTATTCACATTTTATATACAGTGTGTGTTAAAATTTAAAAAAATAATTCCGGCGACAAACGGTTAATTGCTAAACTGCCGAAGAAATTTGGTGCTATTTGCGAACAGAGTTTCTTCTATTAACTTGATTACGAAATCCCGCCACTGGATTTTGGGATGAGGCAGTGATTATAATACGCATATTAATATTATCCTCTAATCATATTTTAATATTCCAGTTGAAACCTTTCCCTTTATCTTGTTCAGAATATAAAGCTGAGTGAATTTTTTATCTCCCCCATTTTCTGCAGTTCTACCGATTTGGTTCTTTCGTTTAATTGTCGTAACTGCGTCATAGATAAGGTAAAGAACAAAAATGGTGAGACTGACGTTACATTATCGGTATATCTTATTTCCTTCTCTTACTCCTTGCATCTTAACGCTTTATTCTTATAAACCCGCCACCATTGTTTCTATATTAAGGTGAAAAACCACATTTTAAAGCAACAGTTAAAACTATACCTTTCATGGCGACCAAATAAAGTTAATCTTCTCGGGTAGTAATCCACATCTGGATGGAATGGAAATAACTTATCATTCAATGACTGACTGCCCGACAACACTTCATAACACGCAAAGTTACGGCTAATTATTTAACCAAGTCCTCCATCGTGGATTCGATTGTACGTGTGACAATAAATGAAATCCATTATGTGGTGAATGAGGAAAACTTGGTTGCACGCAGTCTTTTAGCCACGTTTTAGTAACCTACCAGAAATACAACTTCTGATAAAAGATGAAAGCGGTCTCTTTTGCTTATACGTTTGAATAACCAGCTTCGTTTTAAGTCTTACCTGTCATCTGGGATTCCTCTCGCGAGGTTGTCCTCCGTTTTACAAAGTTGCACATTTATGCGTAAACATTATTAGTGTATGTTTATGATGTATATTTTATGCAGACACAGTCGCCTTCCCGTATCCCTATTATTAATCGCATAAAATGTTAAGCTCGTTCAATGCGGATTCTCCGAACACGGCACATTTTTGCAGTGCATGTCCCCCGCGTTGGACGAGGGTTTGCTGTATTTTAATTTTTGTGTTTGAGATGGATAGTGTGAGGATTTTGCACTGATCGGTAGCAAGGAATCCAAAAGGGTAATGTGTTCCTAATTTCGTAATGATAATTCAGAATTGAGGGATTTGTGGTTTCCACGGCTCTGATTGCGAAAATTAGTGACGCCGAGTGGTATGAGAGAAATGTACTGAACTGACGGATGACATTTTCTTCAAGCTGTGACGTGAAGAGAAAGGCAGTTTCTCTAACGAAAGGGCATATTTATACAAGAGTACGCAGTATTACGTCGTCATATTCTCAGAAACTTGGATTGAATTTTGGTCTTTAATATCCTTCCAAAATATAATTTAACATCAGCATAGAACAGAAGTAAGTTTCGTGCATGAAATTCCAGCCATTCCTGATTTTGGCTCTCAAATCAAAGCTAAGTTCGGTTTAATTAGGCAAACATATGTACTGTTGTTTGTCCAACACGAATATGTTGCAGTACGCTGGCTTCTTTGTAGGCTGCCTTAAGGCTCACCGCGTTTGCCGATGTTGTTTAGGGAAATAACCGTTGTTTGTTCTACAAACCAGATAAATACATTCTCTGGTCGAAGTGCGGAGTTCTTGAAACCTGAAGCAGGTGGCACATACTTTTATCATTACACTTTAAAGGGATGAAGGAAAATGTTTTCCGCATGGTTTTACATTATTCTATGTCTGTTCTTCATTTCTCCGTCTGTCTCCACTCTTCCGAGCTGTTGCACCTTAAGTACGTCAGAGTGCCATGGAGTAATTTCTCATCGCCTGTGAGTTTTTGGTCACTGCTCTCCATTGCCCAGCCCGTTACACGTGCTGTTGAGCCAGAGGTTGGCAGCTCATTCATCGCTAGGTTAATGAGCCCATCTCACCCACGCTGCCTAATCACAATGACTAAAAGCAATCACCATACAGGCCTGGACAGGCCCTGAAAATTTCAGGAGGTTGAGGCACATGTAGGTGGTAAGGATATTAGCCCTAAGTACATGCCGCCTTTGCCACCCCAGTAAATATTTCTGGTATTCTTTTCTGTTAGAGGCTGAGGCGACCCCAGGGCCATAGTGCGGCCGGAAGGATTATGTCAATGAAAAATTGCAACGACAACATACAGAATCGAAGCCGCGACCTTCCGGCTTGTAGCGCAGGGCCTCAGCAACCTGCTCAAAGACTGCGTCAAGTCGTAATGTACGCGCAGTTCATTCTCTGTTCTGTGTTCTTTCGACCTCAGAGATTAGAATCCGGTGTGAGTCGTGATGAAATCAGTGATGTAAACGGTAGGTAGGAATTTAGACAAGGGCCTCTTTAAGGTGTTATCCAATGAAGTCTACTGAAAGACTGACGAAATTCGTTAAAAACTCTGCTAGGTTAGACAGTATTCGAACTAGGAGACTGCTTAGAGCTTTACCGGTACATCAGCGTATTCTGATGAAGACTTTTAGTAATTTTTGTGTTTCAAAAGTTTATTTGTTGGGCATATTTGGTTCTGGTATAAGAAAAGAAAAACACCTGACATACCATATGGGGACTGAAACAGTCCTGTAGATGCAAGCAGCGTACCTTTTTTTGGAAAGAGGGCCAAAATCTGAAAGAATACACCGTGAAATAGCCCGAAAGACTGTATGTGCATTTCTCTTGCCATTACTTTAACTTGTTGAAGTAAAGGAATCCAAGATTTTTCAGTAGACGTCCACATTATCGGAAATCCATCTATGGGCGATGTAATGTCCTTATTGATAAAAAAAAGCTCAAATTTGGCCAAAATATAGATTTTTCTTAGAATTTTAATTAATTAACAACTTGTCTCAGTCATTTACACAACGGTAGCAGCGGCTAGATTGTTGGGCAGTGCCGGCTTATTAGAATTTTATGCGGCTCTCTCTCCTGTTGTTAAAACATTATTTCTTTGCATAACAAATTGTATTACACAATTTTAAACTATTAACAGAATTGTAATGGCTTAGTGAATTTTATAAGTATTTTGAATGGCTTCGTAGGCTCTTTTGCCTGGTTTCTGCTGGATTGGCAAATCTGATTGTCGGAATCCGCAGAATAAGTGAAAGCATTCACCCGGTGTGGTTTACAGTTCAGTACCTACAATAATTGGCCTTCAATCAAGTACTTTTACGCAGTTTCTACTTTGCCAGACATAGGGGAAAACACGCAGAGTATTTCGATAGAACGTACAGTGCCTTCAATCTCAACCACGAAATTTTCTGTTTGTCTAACATTAATTTTAATATTGTCTTTCTGCGTATGTTTTTTCCCTCACGTGTCTTCTCTTTGTTGTTTGCTACAGGAAGAACTTTCCCTTCCTGATGCTATATATTTGACCCTACCAGTATGCAGAAGAAGTGCATTAAACAACATCGTGACTGACTAAATTGAAGCGTTAGTATTTTGCTCGAGACGACTGCTTTAAAATTACTTTAAAATCAAATTTACGTCCTCCACGGGGTCAAAAGTCGTTGCATTTTTTGAAGGCGTATATACGCCTTCATGTTTTGAAGGTGTATATACGCCAGAATGTTACACTAATCTGTTATTCTGTTCATAGGTGGATTTTCGGTTCTACGGAACCCATACGCTTTCATATCATCGTTCGTGGCCGCGGGAGTGAATTAGGGCGTATGCCAGCTGGAAAGTGGTTTTTCCAGTTGTCTTGAAGTCTGTTTTTTAAACTGTCGGAATTATTGGCCTGGCCCGATATTAGACCTGAACGTGAATAATGCGAATGTAGGATTTGGTCCACCAAAGGTACGTAATGTAATTTTCTTCGATTGTGGTGAGTGTGATGTTGAAGTGGAACTGTATTTTCCGCGAGTGTGGTTCCTATATCTTTCTCTGAAAATGGCGGACTGACCCCGACATTGAAGGGGAATCTATTTCGAGAGCGAGTATCTTGCTGAGTAGAACAGTGATCGAGAAAAGCGTAAAGCTAGCCTTTCCCGAAGTAAATTCCTGAAAGTCAGGCATGTGCAATGAATACCTCCCAGTGACCTACTGCACGCACTGTTTTACACTTCCGAAGTCTGGGAAGTTTGTTGACGCTGAAAACCGCACACAGAATGTAAGACTTGAAATAATTGTCTGTCGGAGCCGTGCGTTTGCAGCTATGAATGACGTAGTTAATTAGTGCTGATTGCAAGTCCGCTAGAGTAGCACGAAGCTAATCAACTAATGTCACGTGACCGCCGAGTTCCTGTAGCATAATGAACCGCTTCCGTTAGTTCGTAATCAGCAAAATGGCAAACATATTATGATAGAATTTTAAAACGGGGTTCTCCTGTATGAATTCAAGTCGTCTGTAAGGCAGAAGTTTTACATCGATCAGTCAGTGTTTAAAATATTCATGAAACTAATTTAAAATTCAAGTAACACGTTTCTGTTCTGAAACATACACTTCTGGGTTTCAAAGTTCGTATTGGCAGAATTGAACGCATAGAGATCGAGAAGAAAAGTTGGCTTTTTAAAATAGTAGTGTAGAGTTTGAGACCCATGGGATGCATGTAATGTTTGTCTAAAAGTGTTTGTTTTCGTGCACTTTCTTACGGCTGAGTCATTAAAATACAGCTGTTTAGGACGGTAATAAAGTCAGTTCTTACATATGGCTAGAATGCTGGACATTGTGTGTAGCAGATGGAGTAAGTTTGGACATATTTGGAAGGAAGATCTGGAGGGGGATATTTGGTCCAGTAGGGCAAGTTAGCCAGTGGAGAAAAAGGTACAGTAAAGAGTTACATGATATCTTCCACGGAACAAAGCTATCGGTAAACACCGCGAGTGCGGTAGGCCGGCCACGTCCAAAGAATGGACAAATTAAAGATCTCACGGAGGCTGTTGGGAACCAAGGTAGAAGGCAGAAGAAGACGTGATAGACCAAGGAAAAAAAGGGATAGAGGAAGTGAATAAAGACTCCCAGGTCTATGGGAATCAGACAGTCGCGTCAGCTGCATTGAATAATGTTGAATAGAGGAGGTTGCTTGTTATGGAGAGGACTGTACAAGTGTTGTAACGCAAATGATGATGACGATGATAACGACGACGACTTTCACTACGAAAGTAAAGAATACAGGATTGCAAGACTGCTTACAACGCGATTAAATTTGGCTTCACCAACCAGTATCTCGTCCACATGAAACTACTGAGTCGCGTGTTTCATTCTTTTAATTTATTCTGACTTGTAATTGCCTTAGAGATTAAAATATGACTGTCATATACCGGATGTTTTCAACTAGTGTTAAAAGGTGATCATTTATTCTGAGAGAAAAAACACACCTAGATTAAAGAAGCTTGGGAACGAATTGCTGTGGAGGAATTTTGGACCAACATAAGAGAAAGTAACAAATGGCTTATGAAAATTATCTAATGAAGCGCTTAATAAATTTAATTATATTACTTTGAAGTTTCATGCTGATTAAATTAAGGAAGCTTAGTTCAGATAAACACGTAAGCAACTTCGAATTATGTAACATGTGTTTGAAAATCTTAACAGAAATGAACACCTGATTATAAAATTAACTAGAAACTTTGTAGAGAGTATTTTATGTACAATTTTAGCGACCATATTGGTGTTTCATGCTATATAGCATCGAATAGTAGGGCGATAAATAGTAATGGGCTGAGGTTATGTTATAATGAATTGGCTAGTCACGGAATTCCTTTAAAAGGACTGAGGAAAACCACGACAAACCTCAGTAGTGACATACAGTGGCTGTATGGCCGAGAATCGAACCAGCATTTCCGAATAAGATAACATCGTTATCACTTGATCCAGTTTAATCTGTGGAAGACCCTGTATATAGACGTTCCTCCCGTAAGCCTGTGAACAAAAGTGTTTATGAATAACACGTGAGGTTATGTTTGCACTCTATCATCCATATGCCTAGTCTGTAGCACTTTCTGAAAAACCTTACTGGCAGCTATAATTTAATTAAGGATGATGCCTAGAGCTCTTCTTGAAAGGTTGTGCCTATTTTCTTAGAGTCGAAAATATTGGGAACTACTTAGGGGAATAATCTAAGGATTCTCGTGCAGGTTGTCATATGTTTGATTTGTGGAACTGCTATAAAAATAATATTTACGTTAGGGCCTGATGTTTTACGAATGTACGTCAGTCAGCCTGTTGTATTGCCTTTAACAGATTCATCGCTTTTTTAATATTAAAGAACATTGAACAGATACGTAGGATGGTTTTTTGAAATTTTAAATTTGTTGTTGAACTTTTATGGGGATACTAGTTTGCCGTAAAGTGTGGTTAATTCTCCAAATGGTTGCGTTTTGCTCAGTATACTGGAAGAGCGGATGACAAGCTCATTTCCTAGGCGTCACTTATCACTTCTATAAAAGGAATTACGTAACCGTAATTGTAAATTTCCTTGTCTGTGTGTATGTTATAACAACCACTTGAATTCTTTTAGGCCTAATTCATTTTTCTCTTTGGCTAGCCAGCCGAATGTCACCAACACATTTTGCAAATTTTTTCCCACTCTGTTGTTTGAGGTTTTATATTGAGTGTCGTGAAGTATTGATGCATTTGTGTTGATTGCATACACATCAGATTTTGTAAACGAATCGCACAAAGGCCTATTATACAAAGTGGTTTAGATATTCGCTTTCACTAAAACCAATATTATTATGCTGAATTGCTATAATAGAGTCAAAGCGTACTATGAAGCCTAATGATATATTCCGACAGTAATATCGTTCGGTACCTGTGATTTCAGGAATGCTAACTTGTCTGTTTAACTATTCAGTCACCTGTGTGTGTGTTTGTGTGTGTGTGTGTTAAATATTTTGAGCACTTAATATTTGACGTGAAATTGTACATTATACTTGTAACGTAAGCCAGTACTTTATGTAAGAATGTGTTAAGTTGATGGAAATAAATGTTGTTTTGTTATGTTACATTAATCACAGTAATAATGCTTTTGATTTGCATGACATCTGATCAGTGAAGAAGGCTACCAAATTTTTAAGTTTTGTCGTAGTAAACATGTAATTGGGAAAGTGGTTCTGATAATTACATGTAGCCCTACGAAAACGAACACAAAAGAAATGAGATTCTGAGGTGTGCCAACCCCGTTGTGCGTTTAAACTATATGGTGAGGTGAATTCAGTCAAAAAACACAATTATAAAATATGGCTAAATGATGGTGTTTATTAGCAAGGAAAAACTACATGTTTGGGCCTGTAGCGGCCATCTTCAGTTTCTGATAATTTTCTGCTAAAAGAATTATATATAATACGCGGTTTAGGCATATTATATATAACTCTTTTAACAGAAAATTATCAGAACCTGAAGATGGCCGCT
>Ga0123357_10011913_pt1 | contig 11186 bp, 9 predicted proteins | sample TergutEmb28metaG_FD_89873 | JGI IMG/M metagenome (GOLD analysis project Ga0123357, IMG submission 89873) | Embiratermes neotenicus P4 segment gut microbial communities from Petit-Saut dam, French Guiana - Emb289 P4 | ecosystem: Host-associated > Arthropoda: Insects > Digestive system > Gut ... | reverse complement strand
ATGTATATAGATCACTACTCCTCCCTTTCCGTTACCTTCTCTACAGAACTGTGCTCCTATGTTATAATTGTTTAATTTTAGCAGCTTTATTTCATTAATTTTCATGTGGTGTTCCGTTATACAAATTATATGTGGAAGATCTGAATACACATGACTCAAGAGTTCATCAGCTTTTTTTCTTAAACTTCTGCCTCTTTTGTTAAGAATTTGCCATAGTTGGTTTCGATTTACTCTATCAAAAACTTTTTCTAAATCCAGGAAGGCTATGTGAGTTTCGAAGTTGAATTCTCTTCTTTTTTCTATTGTTTAATGGTAAATACATTATCAATGCATGATCTACCTGTTCTGAATCCATTTTGTTCTTCAAGTAATATTGCTTCTAATATAGTTTTGAAACATTGCGTAATTAACTTGGCATATATCTTGTAACCACTATTTAAAAGACTGATACCTCTGTAATTCAAACATTCATCACGCTTACCTTTTTTGAATAGGGATTTTACTCTTGCTTGTCCCCACTCTTCTATGATCGATCTTTCTTTCCAACACTTATTTATTAACTCAAGTAAGCGGTTTGAGAGGGCGGGTCCCCCGTATTTGAAGAGCTCAGAATTTAAACCATCTGGTCCAGCTGCTTTCCTATTTTTCATTGATTTCAGGCTCTGTACGAGTTCGTCATCGGATATTTCATCTATTCCTGCCGATGGGGTTGTGGTTGTTTCTGGTTCATCATTGTCGCTCTGTGGGGAATTCGTACACCATAAATTTTTATATTGGTTTATTCATTTTTGATCTTCTATGTTATTAATTTCAATAGTGTCTTTGTTTGTTCAGTTGAGGTGTTTTAGTACTTTATAGGCCATGCTTTGTTCGCCAAAAATATCAGATTCTATCCTGCTTATGAATCTGTCCCAAGATTCTTTATGTGTTTTAGAAACTATTATCTTAGCTATGTTCCTTTTTATTTTGTATGTTTCAAAAGTTTCTTCATTAGGGTTCTGTAGGTATTTTTGGTAAGCTGTTCGTTTGTTTTCAATGGCATTTTTGATCTCCTCATTCCAGATTCTTAGACCTTTCTTTCTTCTATATTTTTTCTTTGTTCCTGTTTCTTCATTGGCTGCCTTTTTTATAGCAATTTGTATGTTCTCCCACTCTTTGTCTATTGTTGAGACCATAGGGTATTCACTTAGGTTTTTGGCTAGTCTTTGTTGATATAATCTTCTTATACTTTCTTCTTGCAATAGGTACACTTTGTATACAAACTCATTTGCCAATTTGCTATTGTTGCTTTGTTGTTTCCATCTGCTTAATAGGTTAATTCGAGATGTCACAAGGAAATGATCTGATCCTATGTCACAGCCTCAGAAAATCTTAATATCTTGTACTAAATTTTTTAGTCTTCTGTTGACTATAATATAGTCAATAATAGTTTTATTTCCAATAATTAAAAGAAAATATAAGATTATTAGAAGATAGTGTTTGCACTAAGGCTATATACTTAACTATCATTTAGGTCCATAAATTGCTGCTGTAAAGTATAAAATTAATAAATTGAAGAAAATCCCTAAGGCCAATCTAAATTGATTAACATTATGAGCTAAATCTTTTATATGCGTGGGAAGGTAGTTGAAAACTTTGATACCATATATAAGTCCCATTTTTGTATGTTGTCAAATTGACGAGTGGTCAATGAAAATCAGAATTATACCTAGTATTAATACTATGTATTTTAGAATTAACCTGAAATACAGCTTTATTATTTACAGTAAATAATAAAAGGAATAAAATGTATAGTGACATCAATGGCAAAATTCGCAGTTTCTTAAATAACTGTCTACAAGAATCTCTAGGTCTGGAATCAGTAATAATGCATGGGGATTCATGTTAATCATATATCATTTAATTCCATTCCGTGGATCCTTACAGAATTACAAAATCCATGTGGATATGGAAAAAGTCATATTTGCTTAAGAAGTCAAGAAGTGAAGTCAGTATAAAAGCATACAACAATTTTAGTTACTAGGCCTAGTACAATACTTAGGGATTTAACATAATATAAATTATTTTATTATAATAAATTATAATGTAAAAACACCAATTAAAAGGATACAGTACTTACTGGACACAAAATAATTTACTACATTACTGCATAACAGATAAAGATTAGTACATTCATGTAGTTACGTTATATGCACAACAAGATCCAAAATACTATCTATTTTATTTGCCAAACTTTCAAATACTAATTTAGATCATATATAAATAAATTTAACTTTTTTGAAGTTCCAAATATTCATACAAAGAATAAAATGAATTTTCATATAAAAATTTCTGTAAAATCAATTTAAATTTCTTGGGGTTATCAGACTCCCTTTTAACCCTTTAGCCCTGGAGATGGACATTTAAAGTTTCACACACAATTTATGTACAATGTGAATATTTTATGAACCAAGAAGGGTAACATTAGGAAATACCTGACATTTTGTGGAGTAATAAACAAAGATGGTGAAAGTCTAAAAAAAAAAAATTAAATAATATATTTGTTGACTAAACATATAAAAAGCGTATTCTGGAGAGTAGCGGTACGCCTGTCCTATATATAGGATGCATGGTGTCTAAAGGTTAATATAAGAAGGAAGCATATTAAACATCTTAACACCTAATTAGTACACTTCCTTCTGGTATTTAGTCAGAGTCACAGAAGGCTGGTGAAAATTAGCATGTTGCCTAGTGTCAATGTGATATATCTCAGAACTGACCAGAATATGATTCCTATTTCGTATAAACAAAAGAAGAGAAAGAATGTATTGGGAAGGCAGTGGTAGGATTTCTAAATTAAAAAACATTTCTAAATGTGTTAATGTTTACAATACATCTGTGACATGATGATAGTCTCCTTCTGCAGTTTGATCGTTTATGGCAGTGACATGTAGATGTCAATGGACTGGAGTTGTTCATATGCAAATGTACCCATATATCTTTAACAAAATTTTAGGGACTGTTCACGTTGGAAACATACATATTTAAGAAAAAGTTATAGATTTTGGTATTTATGCAGTAGACATGTTCCTTGTGACAGTGAATATTGTAATCTGATATATTTTACATGGAGATTGAAGCAGTGTGGTGCCAATAACATATTTAAATTTCAGTGTGTATGTAAGCAACAAAGACCAAAGCATTCAGTACTTCAGTAAGTGTACTCAAATTGCAATGCACACATAAAATTTTCAGTCATTGAAAATAAAATTATGTGTGAAAGACAAAAAATTTCTTACATATAATCTCAACTCAGATTGTAAAGATATGTGAGAAAATTTATGTAGTCATTATTCCAACATCAGAAAGTCTTGAAGTTCTTGCAGCAGTATGGATGAGGATTCAGGTCTTTGGGATGTGACACTATGTTGTTGTGTGAGTGGTTCCTGACATTTTAAGGGAATGTGGCACCTTTATTGTCAGGGGTCTAGTGTCACATCTCAGAAGACCTGGATCCCTAAACATTCTCATTGTGAAGTTAGTAACAAGTCTGTTTTTCTGGCCCATCTCTCATACTGTAGTGAATGCATTAGTTGTGGTTTTTATTCTTTTCAGAACTGTAGTGGCACTACTGTTAATTTGAAACATGAGACTGTTTTCCTGTAATGTATTAGTGCACCGAGGAAATGTGAGTAGTAAATGTTATATAGATTTAATCAGTATTATTGTTATTGCTCCTGCTGTTATAGCTACTACTACTATTACTACCACTACCACCACCACCACCACCACCACCACTATTAATATATTGTTTTGTTGTTAATGTTATCATTGTCTGTTCGTACTTCTGGCCCCTCTCCTTATCCAAATGAATCCAGTTTACATTCATTATATTCTGTTTCTTGAAGACCTTTTTAAAATATCGTCCATATGCCTAGGTTGTTGAAATGGATGCTTCTTTTGGAATTTTTGGCCATATTTTATGTGCCTTTCATCCTCTTGCTTTTGCGTATCCTCTTCATCTCATCCTCTTGATTTTATGATCTGTTTAGTGGCCACTTCTTTGACATGTTCTTACCAAAATGTCATTGTTTCTTCTTTCAAATATTCTACAGAAACTACAAATTTCTCCTCATTGTAATGTACATATGGCAATCAATAAATGTATAACATTTCTCATTCTTTGAAATTTATCTTGCCATTATCTTCACAACCATTCTGTAGATATGTTGGGCTATATTAATGTAATTTTATGTAAAGAACATTCTCCCAAAATGTGGCAGATTCCTGTGGGTGCACTAGGTATATGGCCATTAAGTAATTTGAAGAGATTAGAAAAGTGGGTTCACTGGTGTTATTTGGACAGCAAAAACTATTCTGTGCAGCTGTTTTCATGCAAGGAGCAGCTGTCTTACCGTGCTTGAATTATGTCCCATCCTATATGTGAGGGAATAAGGAATCCCGCATATCAAGCCCTTATGGCTTCAGGAGGTTGAGGCTCCCAGAATTTCTAGACAGTCAGCACATGAGGGTGGTAAAGTTGTCAGCCCTATGCACCGGCTGCCTTTACCCCCTTAGGAGATACGCCTGGTACTCATTTCTGTTGGAGGCTGAGTCGATCCCAGGACCATAGTGTGGCCAGAAGAATTAAATCAATGAAAAATCTCATTGGCCTCATCAGGAATCAAACCTGCAACCTCCCAGCTTGTAGTATAGTGCCTCCACAGACTGCATATCGGTTATACACTTTAATTATTATACTTTCATCTGTTCCTCATTAACCGAAGTAGACTCTTTCTTGACTTTTCCCAGTAGAAATTCCATCTGTTCTGATTTCATTTATGCATTCCTCAAAAAATAGAAGGGTACAATTGGAAGTAATCTTAGTAATGCACAGAAATGATTATTTAAGGTTAAGTTTTGGTGGGGAGCAGAGTATGGAGGAGTAACTTTGAGTTCATGTGGTAAGGGCCTTTGTGCATAATTAGTTTATTTATCATTGTTTATTAATTGTTTATTTGATTACTTGTTTGTTTATATACTTATTTAAAGCTTTCTTGTTGTTCATTTTTTTGTTGATATAGTTACATGAAGTCTGGAATTGTTAAAACTTAGTAATTTGATGTACTGTTTCATTACAGCTGAAGTATGTGCATCCTTCAGTCCTGGTGTGTCAGAAGAGGAGCAGGTAATTACATTTTTTAAAAACGTGAATGGCTCAAGAGAGGGCCATTGCATATAATGATAGAGGATCTTAACATGAGATATTCTTCATTCTTTAATTTTGTTGCTATCCGCTGCTATTATTTTCATCTGTTCTCATGCATAGATTGAGAGTCATTAGAAAAACCGAGATGTAAAGGTAGTTAATATGGCATTTGAAAATGTGTCAGAATTAAAATACAGGTTTTCCCAAAGTGAATATGCAAAAAAAAGAAAGTCCAGTATTTTTACTGGCCATTGAAATAACGAAAAATTTTTAGTTTGCACTGATTCAGCATATTATGTAGATTTTATCAAGTTACTACAAAAATTCTGTATGTCTTCTGTCATTCATTATGAACAATCAAATCAGAAAATAGCAGAGACGAAAGTGCATATGCCTTAGGTCAGGTGAATGAACCAGCTAATTCATAGATCCTCCCTGACCAAACCAATGTTCAGGGAATGTTCTTTGTGAGAATGCTTTAACACTGTGGGTAAAGTGAGGTGGTGCTTCACCTTCTTGAAAGAAAGCTCTGTGTAATAACATGCCATGATTTCTCTGTAGTGCTGGAGCACAGAGGTTTTATAATGTTTTTGAGACGTGAAACTGATACTTTACATATAATGCTGTATTCTTGTCAAAACCAGTATGTTATTTCAATTACCAGTATAGTTATTTGACTTTCTTTTTGATATATTTATTTTGGGATTCTGTGCATTTGGGAGGAATGGCAGTGAAAGGTAAAAACTGCCTTCATGGAGTAATAAAATCCAGTTGAATTTTGGAAGTGCTTACATTCAGAAGCATTTTGTTTTCCTGTTTTGTCTAATAGCATACAGAATAAAATAAATGGAACTCTTATCTTACATGTTGTTTTGTGTAGTGTAAAAACTTGGTTCTGAACAGGAAGGAAGACCATAAGTAGTGTGATGGGTGTATGAGTGAAACCTAGGAAATAGGAAGAAAAGAAAACTGGAAACAATTGTATAATGAAGGGATTTATAGTTTTTTTTAGATGTGATACCATGTAGTTTCATACATGAGTACCTACCTGACTTAAAATTGAATATGGTTTTTGTATATGAGAACTTAATTCCGGTCATTTTCTTTCAGTCAGGTGTCTGTGTGAAGTTTCCTTCAGATTGCCATATACAGTGTAAGCTGGTTTATCTGTACCTACAGGATGAAATTATATCTGGCTATCAGTTTTTTGGAGTGCTGTACCTTATGTGCATTGCATGAGCAGACCTAATCATTGAATTTGTAACTTGATATCCTATCCTGTTTTCCATATCACATTTTTGAGCAATGTTCCTTACTAATGTAACAAAGTGAATGTATGTTGTAAATTACCAACAGTCACTATCTTAATTGTCTTCTTGCATAAATTTGTCCTGTCAGAAGTCATTCTTGGTCAACTTGTAGTTTTTGAACTTTGGAATTGGTGCCACATGTTGCTGGTGGATGGAATAGTGAATTGTAAAGGGCCTGTGTAAATTTCTGTTTAATAGAGCATTCTGGATCATCCATTGTTTGCTGAACCAGCTTTTACTGTAATAGAGCTATATTGTAAGACTGTCTGGATAAAGTTAGCCTGTTTTTCATGTAGTCGCAATCCTCTGTATATTATGTAAGGTGCACAAGAAGTTAACTGTGAATGCATTCTTTATATGACTGTTCTGTTCTGTAATCCTGAGATATTATTTTGATTGGTCTAGAACAATATCTTCTTCTTGACTTCACTTCCCATTAAATTACGAGACATTGGTAATAAAAATTAAAAATCTTGTATTCTCTTCAGCAATATTTATTTTGTGCCGTGTAACACAAGATGGCTGGAGGTGTAAATAAAGGAATATTGTACTATATGACAGTATTAATTTTGTTTTATGATGATATTCTAATTGCTTCTGCAATTGGTGTGGGGGGTTTTTTTTTTTTTTGCCAGTATGGGTTGAATGCTTGGAACTGGAGTGTGAAGTAAATCCCTTAATTTATTTATCTTTATTGGGCAACATTGCTTGAATTGTTGGTTTGTATGAAACTGATGCAAGTGGAGGTGTTCTAGGCTATATACATTACTTCAGAAGTATTTTGCAAGATGTGCTGTTTCATCGAGTTGCTTTTAAATGTTGTGTATGTGTATGAAAAAGTTTTACGTAGACCATTCACTCACCAACTCACCCACCCGCTCACATAACTCATATTATCCACACATCCATATTATCTCTCAGCTGCTGATTTATGTTGTTCTGGAAGTAAAATATGCGAAGTATCAGTGTCATAAACTCTAGAGTTTGAAACTTACCATTTTATGTTAATAGGTCAAACAAAGACTATGATTATCAGTATCTACAAAGAAGTAAAGTGCCTACATTACACTTTCAAGCTTCTTTGCCAAGACTTCCAATTCCAGAGCTTGAAAAAACATGTGAACGGTATCTAGCAGCTCAGCGTCCATTACTGTCACCACAAGACTATGCCAATACTGAAGCCATTGTGTCTGAATTCAAGAAAGGGGAGGGGTTGTCACTACAGAAACAACTGAAGGATTGGGACAACAACAATAAACATACAAGTTATATTTCTGGACTTTGGTTTGACAAGTACCTAAAGGATAGGGTTCCACTCCCCATTAACTACAACCCACAAATTGTGTTTATCAACGAGAAAAACCCTGAGTATGGTACCCAGCTGATCCGTGCCACCAACATGCTCATATCATCGCTGAGGTAAGTCATGTGTGCATGAATTTTTATGATAGCTGCTACAACATGATCTTTGTATATATTTTCTTCTTTTATTTTTCTTTCTGTCAAACGAAGAAATTTTTTTCACATTCAAGCCCATGTAATCAGTTTTAAATGGTCTTGCATCATTGTAACATCAAGGAAGTACGTACATTGATGAATATATGTGACAGTTTCACAAAGTTCAGGAACTTTGTGGCTTGTGTAGAGAGCTGCATCAAGAATTATGGACCTGATTTCATGTAGTAAAATAAGAAGATACTGACTGATTTGGGTCCTGTATGAGATAATTAATGTTGCAACTCTCAGTCTAAACAGCATGAAATTAAAAAAAAAAGTTCCTTCTCAAGAAGCATTTTTCTGTCTTTGAAGTGTGCAGTTCTCTCTAAAGAAAGTCTCCTCTTGTTTGTTTATGCTTGATTTTGCTTTATGTTCTGTTCTGGAATCTTAACTGGGTGGTTTAAAAACTGGATTTCATTCATTCCACATAACATTACTCTTTATCCCTTCAGAATAAGTCAAATGCAGAAATAACAAGACAGGCAACGTATGTATGACATAAGATTGAGGTGTGTTCACGTGACCATTGTTGCAGTGGAAAAGCAATAAGTATTACACAACCTGAGTGTGTGTTTGTTGCCCTAGGTGTCTGGCAAGCAATGTGCATGTCCTGGGATACTTTGTTATTGAAAGTAGAATTTTAATAAGCATTATGGCTTTAGTTTTTTGTTTTTTGTTTGTATTGTGATGTAGAAAACCCCGAAGTACCCCATTTGGTTTACCTGGTGTCGTGAATGAGATTTGAACCAGGTACCTTCAGAGCAGAAATCTGATGTTACTGCTACATCAGTGAGTTTGGTGGAACAACCTCAGAAAATCTCAAACTGTCATTAAATACTGTTGGATTTCTCTGTGTGTTACAAAGTGTTATGAAAATTATAGTAGCATGTTAGAATTATGGATGTGTAACTGATTGCTGGAACTTTTGTATAGACTATGAACTTTTCAATATGTTGCTTTGCCATTACACCAGCATGGCTGTATGTCAGCATAGTTAGTTCAGTTTTTGTATTTGTATTGTTTTCAGTATGTATATAGCATACAGACAACATATGGGGTTAATGTGTATGTCATTATATGGTCCACTACTAATATTTAATTCCTTGTAGTGGTGTTGCATTTTCACCATTTCCCTATCACCATGTGTATCTAGAGATTTCCAAGTTGGTGCACCACTGTATCCCTTTGGCTTATCTGTTTGCAAAGGGACTGCAGTTGCCTGCTGATATTCTAATTCAGCTCAAATGTTAAAATATAAATTGTGAATGCTTACTGTTCTGTGATAGAAATAGTTGGAATTACTGGAAATTATTTTCAATCCATACATGTAATGGATTTTTCGGTCCTTCCTTCCTTCCAATCCATCAATATGAGCGCTGAACATTGTTATGCACATAACTAACGCAGGTCACAGGTTTCTAACCTTCTGCTACAAGCATATTATAAGAAATATTAAATAGTTGCTTTTATTTAAAGCGTCATGTATAAAATTTGTTAAAAAGACTAACATATTGCACTTTGGTTTTATGAATGTAATTTTATTATATAGTGACTACAGACATGTTTTGGCCACTCAATGGCCAAGTTCCAAGTAGTCCACTTTGCAAATCATTCCACAGAACCATACTCCAGACAACAATTTTCAACTGCTGATATTTTTACCCATCACTGTGTTACCGTTTAACCAACCACAACCATGTGATTTCAACTGTGGAGTGTTTTCGACCCACTAGAAATATATTTGAATACTTGCACTCACCACCTTGAAAATAGCCACATGAGTGGTCATTATATAATAAAATTACATTCATAAAACCAAAGTGCACTTGTTGGTCTATTTAATATATTTTGTAGATCTAATTAATGCACCGGGCTGAAGGTGTTTGAGTTAATAAATTTTGTAGATCTAATTAATGCACAGAGCTGAAGGTCGTTTGAGAATGGGGTGCTGAGGAGAATATTTAGGCCTAAGTGGGACAAGGTGGCGGGGGAGTGGAGAAAACTACGTAATGAGGAGTTTAATGATCTGCACTCCTCACCTAATATTATTTGATTGATCATATTGAGAAGAATGAGATGGGTGGGGCATGTAGCACATATGGGGAAAAGGAGAGGTGCATGCAGGGTTTTGGTGGGAAACGTGAAGGAAAGACGCCACTTGGAAGACCCAGGCATAGTTGGGAGGATAATATTATGATGAATCTTCAGGAAGGGGTGTGGGTGGGCATGGACTGGATTGATCTGGCTGAGGGTAGGGACAGGTGGCGGTCACTTGTAAACATGGTAATGAACCTTTGGGTTCCGTAAAATGCAGGGAATTTCTTGACTAGCTGAGAACTGGTTTGCTTCTCAAGAAGGACTTTGCTGCATGGAGTAAGTAAGTAAGTAAGTAATGCATAGAATATGGAACATATCAAACTTAAAGCTACATGCTTTGATATAGATATTGCTCATCATTAGGCTAAAAACATAATTAATAAAATTAATATAATTAATAAATGTAAGCTGCTGTTCATTTAAAGCAGTTTAATGTGCCAAAGTAACATTAGTAAGTTGATATTGGAATTCAAAATGTGGGTTATATACATACAAATAAAAGAAAATTTAAAAAAACTATGACTCATTGGTTTCCTTAGCATTTCAAAATCTCAACAACTTGGCGTATGGTTCGTAAGTGCCCACTTTTTATTTACAGGTTTATGAAGTCTATTCGAAAAGGGATTCTGGAACCAGAAGTTTTTCATTTAAATCCAAAGAAGAGTGACACCAAACTTTTCCAAAATGTGACACGCCTCTTACCATCATCACTTTCTTGGTATGGTGCATATCTTTTTGGGGTGAGTATCAGTATAATACAGATGTGCTGTTTTTTTGTTTTGTGACTGGAGAGTGTCATTTGCCAAAGCAACTTGTGCAGATGTTCAGATAAACATGAAAATAAAATATACTCTGAAGCGTGACTTCAAATAGGTTTAGTGAATCTCAGAATTTTATTCTGCAAAGTGAAAATCAGCGAATATGTGCACTGAGTCTTAAAAAGTAGTTTATATATATATATATATATGGGATGTAACAGGAGGAACGGACCAGACTTTGGGAGGGTGTTCCTTATGTTATACTATACCGATATAACCCAAAACACCTATGTCCAAAGTAGAACGGTTACGGAGATAATAGCCAGAGAAAAGTGT
>Ga0123357_10011912_pt1 | contig 11186 bp, 3 predicted proteins | sample TergutEmb28metaG_FD_89873 | JGI IMG/M metagenome (GOLD analysis project Ga0123357, IMG submission 89873) | Embiratermes neotenicus P4 segment gut microbial communities from Petit-Saut dam, French Guiana - Emb289 P4 | ecosystem: Host-associated > Arthropoda: Insects > Digestive system > Gut ... | reverse complement strand
TTACTTACTTACTTACTTACTTACTTACTTACTTACTTACTTACTTACTTACTTACTTACTTACTTACTTACTTACTTACTTACTTACTTACTTACTTACTTACTTACTTACTTACTCCATGTAGCAGAATCCTTCTTGAGAAGCAAACCGGTATTAAGCTGGTCAATAAATTCCACACAATTTATGGAACCCAAAGGTTCATTACCGCATTCACAACAGCCCGCTACCTGTCTCTATCCTGGGCCAGATCAATCCGGTCCATACCATCACATCCCACTTCCTGAATATTCATCTTAATATTATCCTCCAATCTACGCTTGGGTGTTCCAAGTGGTCTCTATCCTTCAGGTTTCCCTACCAAAACCCTGTATACGCCTTTCCTCTCCCCCATACGCGCTACATGCACCGTCCATCTCATTCTTCTCGATTTTATTACCCGAACAATGTTGGGTGAGGGGTGCAGATCATTAAGCTCCTCACTGTGTAGTTTTCTTCAGTCCCAAGAGTAGAGAATATTAATACATAGTTTCGAATGTGTTACACCGGTAGGCTTTGGTTTGGGATCCGTATGCGAGTAAGTTTGTTTAGCTGTCTACGTAGCACTAAAAAGATGTTATCACATCTCCACACCGTAGAAGGTTTTACATTTACGAGGGTGAAGTTAGAGGAGAAGAAAACCAAACTAACAACAAGCACAAAGTGTTTCTAAAAGCAGTTTTGACATCATGACATAAAATGGGAACGTTGCCTGACCGTCCTCGAAACTGCGAGACCTGTACCGTTACATCTGTAGCTCGACACAAAGGAGAGTCTTCCTCATTACATATGCAACACCTCATTTCTGCTGCAAAATTACAAGAAACAACAAAATGTTTACACCCTCAATTTCGACCAATACTGCAATATATTTTCATTTTAAGCGCGTTGGCAAAATTGTGGAAAGCAACTATTAGCTTATATTGGAGTGTGTATACTTTTCTAACACAACTATATGATGGTAGGGATATGTATATTTAACACATAAAGAACAACTACATATTTCGGCCCTTTTCATTGGCCATCTTCATTTTGATAAATGAAAAACTTAGTAAGCAGCTACACTTGACTTGTGTGGGTTGTATACATAGGGGAGGTAAGAGGTGAGGTAGGTACGAGATCTCGCATGTGTTGTGTACGATAGGTGGTTCAGGAACATGGGTTCTGCTATTTTCTATTATAGGTTAATATAGTTGGATCTATGGTATCATCTTATGTTAGTAGAGGTTATATGTACATGTAAACTTGGCTTATAAAATATATATACAGTGTGCAACTTACATAAGTGTAGTATCTAAATTTATAGTAGGTTCCTTGATCTTAGACTATACATAATATGGTTTTTATAATTGTAGTGGTTCATTGATTTAATCACTTTGTTATTATATTTACTATTATAATACCTCAAGTTTGGTTTCCATAATTTGTCAGTTCAGTTTCTGAAGTGAAACTATTATAGGAAGGAATAAAATTGAGTTGGGTAAGGTACGTGAATTTGCAAATACTAGTGTGGAACCACGACCTACTTGTACAAGCAAAATTAAATTAAATTAACTATTTAACTATTAAACTATTAGCTTCCTCGTGTCTGTCCATCCGTCCGTCTGTCTGCATGGAAAAACTCGGCTCCAACTGGACGGCTTTTGATGAATTTGATATTTGTGTACTTTTCGAAAAATTTTCGAGAAAATTCATGCTTAATTAAACTCTGACAAGCATAACCGGTACCTTACATGAAGACCGATATACGTTTTGATCATATCACTCTAATTCTTCTTAGAATGTAAAACATTTCCGATCAAAATTGTAAAGAAATTGAAACACATATTTTAGGTTAAGTAATGTGTTTTTTTTTTTTTTCGAAAATCGTGCCTTTTGAGAAAATGTGGAAAAATATTGTGGAGCGTGGCAAACCACAGATGAAAATATGGCGCATGCGCATTGCATGCTGGATACCTAACGCTAAACATACGAACTCAGACTGTGTAATACTTACTGCTTCTCCACTACAACATTGATTACACGAACGCGCATGAATATTACGTTGTACGTGCGTTGCCTGTCGTGTTTTAAATGTCTAGTTATGTATTGTGTGATTTCCCTTGTAGGTACCCCTGCGTATCGCCATAACAAAACCAGAGGACTCAAAAGAAGCAAGTTTGAAATGTAGCACTTCATAAAAATGAAGACATTACTGAATTCATTGACACATGAGAATATATATATATATATTCGGGGAATTTTATTCCTTTTATTAGTCTTGATTAATACGCGCCAATTTATGAATATTTTATGTTTATTGGACCGTGCGTCATTGAGATAGTTGAAGAATAAAAGACCAACTTGATGTCACTTGTTATTTTATTTCACTTCTTACGTGTTCAACATGTTTCGGACATTAATATATCCATCATCAGGAGCTTGCGACTATTCTGTTGAATTACCACTTTGGCCGTATTGTTCCTGGTTCGGTGTGTGTTGGAGTTTCGGTGTGGTTGGGTTGGAGTGGTATCCGTGTTGCAGGCTGAAGCTGAACAGAATAATCTCAAGTTCCTGATGATGGATATATTAATGTCCGAAACATGTTGAACACGTAAGAAGTGAAATAAAAAAGCACGTGACATCAAGTTGGTCTTTTATTCTTCAATTATGAATATTTCTTTACATATATTTCAGTTATTAAACCCCACTTATCTACGTTTCAACCACTGAAGCCGTATAGTAACTTTGTAAACATTATGCTCTATCCGCAAAAATTATGTACCATAACGTTCCAACGCCCGTGCATATTTGGATGAAGCCGACCAACTAACAAACCGAAGCACCATATCTTCTGTATTATGCCTTTCAATGTTTTGATAGTTTTAATGTAAATTAATATTTCACATCCAGTTTCAGCTTAGCTCTTACACAATGGGTACCGGGTCTTTCGCAGGGGTAAAGCGGCCGGGACGTGGCGCTGACCACCCACCCCATCTAGCGCCGAGGTTCAATAAAGAGTAGAGCTATACATCTCCTTCCCCTCTGGGCCGTCGTGGCATGTTCTAGGGTGAAATTTACCTTTATATTTACCAGTTTCAGTTTAGAGAAATTATATGAAATAAGAATGTTTTAAAAAATCTTATCTCAATTACTTATCATCATCGTCGTCATCATCATGAGCTCTGAAGGATTAGACATAGTTCCTGTCCCTTAACCGTCTACGTGAAGTTGGTATTTCCATCTTCTTCTAGGATGTCTTATGTTTCTTCTCCTTTATAGTTACACTGCAGTGTTTGTTTGAGTATTCTGTTAGTGTCTATACAAATGCCGTAACAACTTTCGTTGATAGTGCTGTATATCCAAGACAATGTCCAGTCCTTCATGCTTTTCCATAACAGATTGATTCCTTTCCTAACCTAACATAGAAATACCTAATATATATCTTTAAAATTTCATTTGTACTGCTTCCAACTCTTTTCCTCAGCACCAAAGATTCAGTGCCGAATTTTAAGGTCAATTTAGCCATAATGTGTCTCAATCAAATATCTTGTTATAACAATCTGTTATCTATAATAAATTTATTCTTACATACAGGGTTATTCATAAGTCCGTGAAACAATTTAAAAATTCACAACAAATAAACTACTCAACGGATCATGGTAGTTCTTACGCTGATAGAGAGAGAAACTCTCTAATTTTTTTACATATTTCACAGATGCTCAATGTGTCCACCTTTGGTAATACGGCAGACATCTATTTGATAGTCCATCTCGTTCCACACGCGTGTCAGCATATCACGGTCGACCAGAGCCACGGCAGCGGTGATACGGTTGGGAAAATCTGGAGATTAGCGGGGAGTGGAGGCACAAAAACAGTGTCCTTCACAAACCCCCAGAAGAAAAATTCGCACGGGGTTAAATCCGGGGATCGGGGTGGTCACCACATTAACGCGTCATCTTTTTTCCTATGTGTCCTATCCACCATTGTGGCAAGTTTCGATTGAGATACCCTCGCACGTCTTTGTAGTGAGCCGAAGAGCTGTCTTGTTGAAAGATGTAATCATTATTGTCTTCATTCAACTGTTGCATCAGCCAGTTTTCTAACATATTTCACGGACTTATGAATAACCCTGCATTTCTAAAGTTCTTGCCTATACGCGGAAACATGTAGCACACATTTAATTAGCACATCAACTAAAGCACATAATTTTTATACATAGTACATAATTTTTTTCACATTAAAACATTTAAAATCGCTCCAACATGTTTCGATCCTAAGATCATCTTCAGAGAGCTAAACTGTTCCTTGCTAAAGTCACATTTTTTTTTAAAAAACACTCACTAATTTAAAAAATGTGACTTTAGCAAGGAACATTGTAGCTCCCTGAAGATGATCTTCGGATCGAAACATGTTGGGCGATTTTAAATGTTTTAAGTTTAAAAATTTATGTATGTGCATTAGTTGGTGTGCTGATTAAATGACACTACGAAATGCACGGTGCAACGATAAAGACGTAGCACATAGTTTGATAGCAAATGTTGTCAAACAACTAAAGATGTCAACATTATTTTCTACTTAACTTGAAGATAATCATCTTATTCGGACAAGTCAATTAATGTCCTTTCAACGATATCAGATAAATTGGGGGTCGACAGCCCTTCTGGCAGGAGAAGTGACGTGTGGTGCTGCAAGGAAGTGGAGTTGTCGTTTGAAGGAATTCGAGGGAAAGAAAGTACTGAACAGGAACAGGAATTGAAAGCTGAACGACGCAGGAGCTGCTCACCAGTGTGAGCCTGACAGCGTATGCCGTATGTCGTGTGTACCGCCACCTTTATACGCGTTCACAAAATTGCGAAAAGCGACTATTAGCTTCGTCATGTCGTGTCTTTCTGCCTTTCTGTCAACTTGTAAAAACACTGTTTACCCTGAACGGATTTTTGTGACATTTATATTTGAATATTTTTCGAAAATATGTTCAGAAAATTTAAATTTCATCGAAATCGGACAAGTACAACAGGTACTTTACGTGAAGACCAACGTACATTTATGATCATATCTAGCTGAATTCTTCCTATAATGAGAAATGTCTCAGTAAAACGTTGTAGAGAAAACCAAAACACAATTTTATGTCCAAGAAGTTTTTTTTTTCCGAAAAACGTTCCGTTTGTTAGAAAATGCGGAAAAAATATGGTACAGAGACACAGTCCACAGATGAACATAATACGGCGCATGCGCTTTGCATTCCAGATAATTAAGGCTACAAACGCCCACTAATAATATTTTTAACACTTCTTGCTATTGCACGGAGATATGGCTGCTGGAACTCGCCTCATTTTTACGTTACATGTGTATTGCCTAACTTGTTTCTAGCACAAAATTTATTTGGGTTTCTAATGTTACATTTTTGGTACCAAATATATTACATTCGTACTTCGATATCCTTTTGACTTGCTGTCTTTCTTCTAAATTAGTCGCAATCAAACATAAGATTATTACTTTCACATCAACACGTGAACAAAGTTGTGTAGTTGACAAACATTAATTTTTTTTCTGGTTTTCTTTCTTTTCTTTCTAGCATTCTTTTATGTACTGTATGTTAGTCATAAGCTTAATTTTATCATGCTTAGTTCTCGCCTCTCTTAAGACCAGATATGGGGGGAATATAATTTCCTTCTATTTCTTTTTGTTTATAACTGGACGCGCTAAGTGTTTATCGCGCGAGCAGTGTGTGGAGCAACGCATATAACAGTAGCTGCTTTGTTCTGCAGCAGCAGTCTGCTGTGTATCTCGAACAGTGACTGAGCAACAGAGAATGAAGCTGGACGGTCAGTGAGTGTTAACGGTAATGAAGAGCCGCTGGTGAGATTTGTCATCAATACAGTGCAGTTGTAACTGCAGTTATTCCCTAATTACACAAAATAAAACTCCAGTACACTCTACTTGGGAATTATTGAGACAGTTTGCGGCCTGCCCGACTCCCCGTCTTAACCTGAGTTCCGAGGTCCGTCCCTCCTGGGAACAACATCCAAGATACATTCCTCATCGGGTCCGCAACGGATACAACAGCAAGACAGTGTAACATTGGTCCGGTGATACAAGATTCCTCGAATCCTTAGTGTCATCTTTACAGCTACTTCAGCGATTTTGTGTTCTCCCTGAATTCACTAACCCTCATTTGTGAACCCGCATTTTTTGGGATTTTGTTATTCTTCATTCACGATTTGGATTTCCGTAATTTGCTCTTCGCGCAGCACTTCATTCCATTCGCATCTTCTGGTGAAGCGTATTCCCGAAACTGTAAATAGGTTCATTTCAGTTAATTATAGCTATCTAAAAATGAGACACAATTTATGATCCAGCGCACTCAGACAACAAATCACCTGTACACTCAGGGTCAAACCTCACCATGTAACTGCTGTGACATCACACGAAATAATTTTAGCTTCCTCTATTTTATAATTACCCATTCTTATCCTAGTCTATATTAAATTATTTTTCAAAAGTTAAATGTTTAACCGAAACTGTGTCAATTTTAAAATAATGAAGCGATGGTAACACATTTTAACTGCATTCGTATTCTTGTATCATCACCCTGAAAATGACCGGATTACATGCCTAAACATGTTGCCGAATATATTATTAATAAAAATACATCATATACGTAACCATTCAAACGCCAAATTATATCCCATCTGTCCTTTCCTAGTATTATTTGGAGCTCACCATATTGTCCTCGTTAACAGGTAAAGGGTTAAAGTATATTTGTTAGATGTTCATACATTTTACAAATCCAATTAACCCAAGTAATATATTTCAATAAATTACAATAAATTTAAAAGTTTTTGAAGACAAATATACACTTTCTTGACGAAAACGTGACAAGTTGCTGAGATGTTTCGAATTTAGTGGCGATTACGCAGCTCCTAACTTGGCAGGTATATTACTTGAGAGAGCAAGAAGACGGAAGTTTCATTGTATAATATTTTCGAACGTTACAGATAATTGTAGTATTATCTCTACAGAAATATAATTTTGCCTGTTGTTTTGTATGGGTGTGAAACTTGGTCGTTGACATTGCAGGAGGAAAGGAAGCTGACGGTGTTTGAGAACAGGGTGTTGAGGAGAATATTTGGATCTAGGAGGGACGAGGTAACGGGGTAATGGAGGAGATTGCATAACGAGGAGCTAAATGACTTGTACTCCTCACCCAATATTGTGCGGGTGATAAAATCGAGAAGAATGAGATGGGTTGGGCATGTGGCGCATATGGGTGAGGAGAGAAGGATGTAAAAGATCTTGCTGGGAAAACCGGAGGGAAGGAGACTACTGAAGAGACCTAGGCATAGATGGGTGGAATATATTAGGATGGATTTTCAGGAGGTGGGATGTGGATATATGGACTGGATTAGGCTGGCCCAGGCTAAAGATAAGTGGCGGTCGCTTGTGAGTGCGGTTATGAGCCTTCGGGTTGCGTGAAATGCAGGGAATTTCTTGACTATCTACAAACTAGTTAGCTTCTCAAGAAGTACTCTGCACCATCGAGTAAGTAAGAAAGTAAGTAAGTAAATATTCTCTCTACTGCCTACATCAGTAATTGACATCTTAATAAAGGGTATGTTCACCCTCGTAGAATAAATGTTCAGGCGACCATTACTTCTCTAATGAGAGCAAGGAATAAGTGACAAGCAAAGTGCAGTATTTCCGACATAGTGCCCAAGCTTGGCAATATACATTCTGTTTCAAAAGAAAACCAAATGACCTTAATTGTGAAGGATGCTTTTGGATTAAGAACGCCGGGTGTATACAACACCCCATGTGAATGCGGCCAGGTCTATATTGGACAAACTGATAGTTCTATTCAAATTATAATCAAAGAACACAATAGACACATATGACTAGCATAGGTAAATCAGCAGTAGCGGAACACAGCGTCAACCAGGACCATATTATTGAACTACAGGATACAAAACTTCTTTCTGCTAAAACTGGATACATGGACTGAGTCATCAGCGAAGCCATTGAAATGGAAATGAACCGATACAACATGAACAGAAAAGATGATCTGACCTTAAGCAAATCCTGGAAACATGCTTAGAGTAACGTGACTGCCACCTGAAACATCCCATGGCTTCCTTTCCTCTCTCCGACACAGCACCGTTTCTCTCTCACATACTTAATACAAGCCTCCACTTTGGGGGGGGGGGGGTCCTTTGCCCTCCACAGTCTGTTTCTTTCCCCCTCCTTCCGTTTGACTCAGGCAATTTTGAGCCAAACATTTACCTGTTGAAATACTCTAGCATTCTCTTCTGCAGTTATTCTTCCTGCTTACATCATCTATGAAGATGGAAGAGACAGACGTTCCGAAACGTCGGCACATAAAATTCAGGCGGCGGGGAATCACCCAAAGGAAAGAATACAACAACCTGAACTGAGTCTAGAAAAAGATGTTACCTCCGGGTGAATCTCAACTACGGAAATACTGCTGACGTCACAATACAAAAGAGTCCATTGAGTTAAGCTGCAATTTGCACGATAAATTCAGAGTTTCTGGCAAGAAGTAACAGAACGTGTTAAAAAAAAATTAGTTCGTGTTCGGTTGATTCACCAAGTAAATCGGTTACAAAAAGTTTGCGATTTAAATCCACACAAACATAACACTGGAACACCACGTGTTCATTGACAGAAATTAAGAAAAAGGGTGGTGACTTTCTGGAACATGCATTTTATGAAGAATTTTGGTAAAGCATGTAAAGGAACTTTTGAAATTCCGTAACTTACTTACAGAGGAGGAGGAGGAAGTTGTGTGCAAAGAGAGAATAATGGAACAATTTTACAGTCTACATTGTTGAATGACCGCTTCAAAGAAAAGGGGTTTCTCATGACCGAAAGTTCAAAAAAGACGAATTTAATTTAATAATAGTTCAACAAAATGCGACTTATTCAGTTCATTACATTTCTGTAGGCAGCTCTACATGTTTCGGGTGTTGACACCCATCATCAGGAGCACTTACAACTACAAATACAGATTCTGGTATTGATTAACCGGATCTACTACAATTCTTGTTGAGTTGGAACTGATTCGTGTGCATCGTACGGTAGGTATTCATTTGTTATCTCCTGATGATTGGTGTCAACACCCGAAATGTGTAGAGCTGCCTACAGAAATACAGAGTGATTCTCTCGCTAGAGGCCTCAAACTATATTCTATAAAAAATTATTTTCACATACCGGGAACGATGAAAAACAGGACCTGCTCACAATCGATGCTGAAACTGGTCTCCTTTCACATCCAAGCACACTTGAATGCGTTTCTCCAAATTCTGGAATACTTCTTCCAGAGTGCCTAAGTTGACGGCTTGAATCTCTTGGCGTATAGCGTCTTTGAGCTGTTCGATTGTGCGGGATGTATTTTTTACACTTTGCCCTTCAGTAGGCCCCAAAGAAAGAAGTCGGCAGGCGTTAGATCGGCTTTCCTTTGTCTCTAACTTCTTAACTAATTTCTGGATGCAACAATTCGATGGTGCACGTCTTTCACCAAATTCCGTTCGAAAAGCCGTCTGGCATGCTTTAGATAAAACTGTTTGCTAGTATTTACGAACGAGAAACCCGCGCTATTCGACTGTATACATAGACAATAGTTTGGGGCCTCTAGCGAGAGACTCACCCTATATAATAAACTGAATAAGTCGCATCTTGTTGGACATTTATTAAATTCGATTCACGATGGATGGATCCATGTATATAAAATTCAAAAAAGACATTTGCTAGTTTACTGACAAAAGTTGGAGGTAAAAATATTACGTATGTTGAATATGTTATGGTTTTGGGGGCAAAAGAATTTGTGCAAATAATTTCACACTTTTGAGGGTGGAGAGGACTTCGATAACAAAATCAAATAGTAATCCAATTGCTGCTTGTACCATCGAATTCGATAAACAATGTGTGGCACAATCCATATATCGGAGAAACTGTGATCCCCTTTCTTTGAAGGCCTTATATCCCAGGCTTTACTCTGCAGTAAGGGAAAATCGTAGTGTTGTGCCTGTCTCAATTCCTGGAAAAGAATATTTTCAAAGGCAGGACGTATCCTGCGTGAGAAAGGAGAGCGTCTTTAAATCCTTAAATTTTCAGTTATTTTATTCCTAAAAGACAATTTGGAAGGAGATTGTGTGGTGGCGTGTCTTCGGCTGTGTTTCAAAGCTTGTTCATCTGATTTAGAGTTTATATCATCCGCAAATGATGGGCAGAATATAATTTTGTGTTATAATGTAAATTTTTACTCATTGAGATATATAAGTCGTATTATTTATGTGTACCTTTATGCAGAGTATTAACAATTTATACAGCGACTGACAACGAGCTGGAAGGTCCGGGATCGAATCCCGGTGGGGACGAGATTTTCCGCCCGTCCAGACCGGCCCTTGGACCCACCCAGCCTCCTGTAAGATGGGTACCGAGTATTTCCCGGAGGTGAAGTACGGCCGGGGCGTGACGCTGGTCCCTCATCCTCTTTTAGTGCCATAGTCAAGAAAGAGTAGAGCTGAGCCTGTACCCACCCTCTGGGCCACAGTGGGCCTGTAACGGCATCACTTTAACTTTACTTTTATTAACAATTCATAATTTTTAGACAAGGCATCCCTGTTATGTTGTGATCCTATAATTGGCCTAAAGATGGCTTCTTAGAGCCGAAACATGTCGCTGTGTATTATTAAAAAGAAATAAATTAGACTATAATTTATCACTTTCTTTAATTGTAGGGGTTTACAATTACACACCTTAAAACAAGCCATGTTTTAGACTATACAAGCTTGCAGCTGTACTGCAGTTGCTATTCACGGTACATTACATGTGGGAGAGGGTGACTTGCACATTGATAGGTACAACGGGTTGGCGGGCTAACTTACTTACTTACTTACTTACTTACTTACTTATTTACTTACTTACTTACTTATTTACTTACTTACTTACTTACTTATTTATATAGTTACTTACATGCTTACTTAATTACTTACTTACTTATTTAGTTCCTTACTTAATTTACTTACTTATTTGCTTACTTGCTTGCTTACTTATTTACTTACTTACTTACTTACTTACATACTTACTTACTTACTTACTTACTTACTTACTTACTTACTTACTTACTTACTTACTTACTTACTTACTT
>Ga0123357_10011911_pt1 | contig 11187 bp, 10 predicted proteins | sample TergutEmb28metaG_FD_89873 | JGI IMG/M metagenome (GOLD analysis project Ga0123357, IMG submission 89873) | Embiratermes neotenicus P4 segment gut microbial communities from Petit-Saut dam, French Guiana - Emb289 P4 | ecosystem: Host-associated > Arthropoda: Insects > Digestive system > Gut ... | reverse complement strand
GCAAAAAATGAGTTGGAGTATGAATTGGCTGTTACGCAACTGATCGGTGAAGTTTGTGACACCCATGCCGGATTATGGGGAGGCGGAGATAAAATAGATTCACTAAAAGGAGACGAGCAAGCTCCCGTTCAAGTTCAGTTCATAGAAAACAAATGGGTGATAACAGATTATTATATAAATGCTTATCCACATTTTTCCAACGCTGAGAAAGTAAAAGAGACCGGATTAAAAATAGGAGATATCATTACCCATATTGGAGGAAAACCGGTGGAAGCTATCGTTGACAGCATCAAAAAATATTATCCGGCCTCCAATGAGGCAGCGAGGATGAGAAACATAGCCAATGATTTATTACGTTCTGATCAATCTGTTGTTTATATCAATTATCTATCTTCCAATCAACCCAAGCAAAAACGACTTCTTTTAACAAAAAGAAACAATTTGTATCCATATTATACTCCTAAAGACACTACTACTCAATGCTATAAATTCATAAGCAAAGATATTGGTTACATTACCTTGAAATCCATTAAAGATGAAGATATTCCGGCAATTAAAGAGACTTTTAAGAATACAAAAGGAATCATTATTGATATACGTAATTATCCGTCTGCATTTACTCCATTTACATTGGCTCCGTATTTCGTTTCAAAATCCACTCCATTTGTGAAGTTTACCAATGGGAATGTTAATAATCCGGGAGAATTTACTTTTACTTCTCCTCTCAAAATCCCCAAACCGAAAGAAACTTATCAAGGAAAATTAGTAGTGATTGTTAATGAAAACACTCAAAGTTCGGCGGAGTATCAGTCAATGGCATTTCGTGTTGGGAATAATACTACGATTATTGGCAGTCAGACAGCAGGAGCAGATGGAAATGTTTCAGAAATTTTTCTTCCAGGTGGATTAAAAACATGGATTTCCGGTATTGGCGTTTATTATCCGGATGGACGGGAAACTCAACGGATCGGTATTGTTCCTGATATTGAAGTAAAACCTACGATAAAAGGGATTCGGGAAGGTAGAGATGAAGTGTTGGAAAAAGCGATTGAGATTATAAATAACGATAAGTAACCAACCTATGATAATAAAAGTATCTCATCCCAAGTTTGTTCATCTTCAAATAAGCAAGACATGAGTACAAGTCCTATGCCGGATATACCAGTTAAGAGGGAATAATCATTTATCCATCCATTTAACAAATGAGTTTTGTATCCGGCTAAGCTATCTTCAAAACGAGAGAAATTCAATGTTTGATTTATCCAATATTGGATTGCGTCTTTAAATTCATCCCGACCTGTTTCCAGATACATTCGACGATATATCATGGCAATCCCGGCGCTTCCATGGCAAATTCCGGCATCTACAACAAAACTTTCATTATAATTTCGTCGTTTTGTGGACTGAAGAAGGATCTCTAATCCCTTATCTTTCCATTCCGATTTTTCTAATACTTTTCCGGTTTGCCATAATGCTACTCCGATCCCCAAGTCGCCATAACACCAGGCTATGCGGCTTTTTGAAACTGACTTCGAAGAATTTATCGGTAAATAACTCGGAAAATAAGAACCGAATTGTAAAAAATCCATTTGCTGAGATAGTACATAATTCACGGCCCCAGATAGCATTTCAATGATTTTCTCATCAATCATACCGCTTTTCACGACACGGGACAAGAAAATAATTATGCTGGAAATCCCATGAGATAAGGCAAGATTATATCCGATCAGATTTTTCTCAGGGTCTATAACAGATTCCCATTTGAAAATTTGCTCATCAGTGTCTTTCTCTGCCGTATCATACAAAAAGTCAATCAATTCTTGTATGTATTCAGGATGAGCGCCTTTTTTTAGCAAATACAAGCCAACTCCCAAAGCGCCATGCATGAAATCGTACTTCCGTTGAATAATATCTTGTCTCATTCGAGTAACGATATAATTATCCAACAGAGACTGAATACCACTGACATCCATGTCTATAAAATCATTTTCCCGTAAAAATTCAAACAAATACAATATTCCGGAAAGTCCATCGCTAAAGGTGTGTAATTTTTCTCTCTCTATAAACTGTTCCAACAGTTTTTCTGCATAGTTTTCTGTTAATAAAGTATGCTTCTTATTTTTGGAATACTTTGAATAATAAAACAAGAATAATAAAATCCCGAATTCTCCGGAATATAACCCAAAAGATTCGCTTTGGGTTTCTTGAATCTTAGTAAAAATACATTCGGCTATTAAGTCGATTTTTTGTTTGATAATAGATTCCATAACAATTTAGTCAATTAATTCGCATTTTCTTGAGACCTACACCTGCACAACCGAATCGTAAACCCAAAGATTGTTGTTCAAATTTACTGTCAAAATAGGCAGGTAAAATGATAATGTGGTTTAATCTAATTGATTTTTCCAGTATTATGTTTTCATTTATAAATGATAAGAAACGGGATATGAGGCTTGAATGTTCTGTTTCTTGTTTTTCTTGTAAAATGCGGGACAATTTTTGTGATAGTCTGTTAAGAAAATCTTTTTGAAATGGCGCTTCCCGTTGATTATTATAAGCGGATACTATACGCGCATAAACATAATGCAGGATGCCGCATAGACCTTTTTCCAAACTCATATCATCCATATTATCCATATCTAAATCCATTACTTTTTTATCAATATCCTCCAGTATCTCGTCGGTATTTCCCTCCATCAATCCGTTTTGGACAAGGTATTCAATTCCCCAACCAATTCCGCATAATCCGGATTGAAAATCAATTGAACTGTTCCGGCCTAACATGTCGTATATTTCATCTAATAATGTTTCCGCAAATTTTTCATAGTAGGGAATACTTGTGTATTGGGCATAGCGGGCAAAAAAAATAACAATACCCATTTTACCATATAAAAGACCAGGATCGCCTATTTCATTGCTGTTCTGCATCAAATAACCGGCAATTCTTTGCAATGCTATATTGTTATGCTTTTGCAGGATATTTGCATTCCATTGATAAATAGAATCAAAATCAATAGATAAGATTGACCGGTAGTATTGTTTTAATTCGGATATTTCTCGTTCTCTTTCCATTATAATATGGCTTGCAGCAACAAAAACATCGTCCATTCTTGTTTTACACTGTTCATTCAATGCTTTTTTAAGATTGTTAGGTAAAAGAAGTTCTGCAATTAATAATTTATTGTATAAAATATAAATGTTTTCAACTTTATACGGATATTGTGTCCGGTAAATATGTCCGACAACTACGTCTTTTAAGAGCCGGCATTTTCCACCGTTCAACCAAACTTTCAAACTGATATAGGCTTCGTCACTTCCGTAATACATCAATCCCGACAAACCTTTGAGATATTGCCAATATTCTCTACTACAAGCGTATGCTGCACCTAAAATACAGGGTATATCTTCTATTATAGTATTCGGTTCAGCTTCAAAATCATTCCATGCTACATTCAATAAGTTTTCTTCTTCAACTAAATTGATATAAGCTCCGAACGCTTTTGTCTCGGAAATATTTATTTGATTGTTTTCTTTATGTAGAACTTTTGTCTGGCAACAAAGCAATACTTTTTCATCCGGCTTTAATTCTTCAATAATTCTTGCTACCCAGCAGTTATCGTAAAATCGCATGTGTCCATCCAACAGTAAGAAATAAGGAGTTGTTATCATAGAAACACCTATATCGCGGGAAGCAGCTACCCCTATCCTTTCTTTATTTTTATGATATCGGGCATTAAACTGTAATGCACAAGATTCATAATCAAATTCATCGGTTGAACAATCATTGATTAATAAAATATCAACAGTATCTCCTGCCGTAGATCGAATGCTTTGAAGTGTATTAGCTATTTCAATACCTTCATTTAGAAAGGGAATAATTACTGTAAGTTCCATCTTAATTTGATGCATTAACAAAAATCATATCAAACAGGAAATCACACTTTGCTTCTTTCATTTTCCTTTTGATACGATATTTTCGTTGATTTATTGTTTGCTTACTAACACTTCCCATACAGCGGCAAATAATCATATTATCTAAACCGAATTTTGTCAGACAGCAAAATATAATATCTTCGTCTGTTAAGTTATGACAAGACTGTTTAATCGTCTTGATTAGTCGCGTAAAAACACAGTAGATATCTGTAATTAATTGCTGCCTTTCGCTTAGATTAAGACACTTTTTATTGCATTTTTGCTCTATTAAACGATAACTATCCATTTTCATAAACAGCTTACATTCTAATTGGAATACATCATGAATTAGTTCATCATATTCCTGATTAAGATTTACTTTTGATGGCTTTGAAAAATGACTGATTTGAGACATTATCAAATAAGTATAAAATATTTTTTACAACGTTTTTAATAGAGTAATAAATTCAATCCAACTGCACTCAGTTTGCCAAAATCTTCAAATGTTTCTTCTACCATAGATTTCATTGAATTAATGTTTTCTTTTTCAAAATGAGTTTGAGTATCAAAATACAATATATTTTGCCAAAGTAATTTCGAATAATCTTCCAAAGAAGTATTCACTTTTTCAGTATGATTGAGTTCGATAGCAGAAACTCTTTTGCACCCTTTTTTAAGTATATCATATTTTTGTTTTACATATTCTTTATTTGTTGAAGATTCAATGAAAAACAGGATAGAGTTTAAAAAACTTATAGATAAATGAACATTATCTTCCTCTAATTACCAAAGTCCATACGCCATTGTAACATCGCCCAAGTCAAACCGCCTACATAATTTCCTAAACCTGCATTATACGGATTCAACAGATACAATAATTCATCGATTCGGCTTTTATCGTTGATAATGGAAAAAAGAGCGCTATCAACAGCCTTTGGCGCCGGAATATTCCTTCCTGTTATCAGTCTGTTTTGATAAAACGCTATCACATCCATCAGTGTGGCATTTTTCCAAGCGGTATTTATAGAAACATGGTCTGAAAAAGCCGGTATTTGCATCAATAACAGTTCTAATGTATATCTGTTCGCGTTGTTTTTTTCTATTTTGCAGGAAACATCCACAATTTCAAGCATTTTTCCGTATAAGGATTCGATTTCAAAAAAATACAGATCGTTTTTCCGAAGTGTTTCGCAACTATGAAAAAAGAGGAATAAGTCCTGACAGGAAAAGAAAGAAGCATTATTCAAAATTTCGCCAACGGTATGTAAATAAGTTTCAATGCGTTGTTGCCAAATAATTTCGTTTGAAAAATTATTAAAATTTATTCGACTTAACAGGTACAGCGCTTTTGCAGACGCTAATCTCAAATCCTCAAACTGATTATTTATTTTGTTGAATATCACATTGTCTATTTCCTCAAATATATCTTCGTCAGCTTCTACAAATCCGCGTTTTAAAAGATAATTGAGTCCCCATGCAGTTCCACACAAACCATCATTCAAGTCAATACTTGCGTTCCGGTTTATCTCAGTCTGTGTTAAGTCTATCAAATTATCGGCATATTCCTCTATTTTTTTTTCGTTTTTATATGCAGCATATTCGTAAAACAAAAGCGCCAAGCCCGTTTTGCCGGTCAACAAACCGGCGCCCGGCGTTAAAGCTGCAATTTTCGACAATCTATTAATGAAAATGTCTAAACACCGGGATATTTTATCGTAAACCTGTTTATTCATGGTTGATGATTTTGGGTTGAAATTTTTTTCCGTTGTGATCGAAGATATTCTTCCGTATTCCGAATTTTCCTGCATTGGCAATTAAACGACCTTCCGACAGGTTGTAATGGGCAACGTTACGATTATACTGCAACATCATCTCATAGTTTTTTGAAGAACCCGTATGAAGAATACTTTCTTCTATGGTGTTGGGGATAGATTGATTGAAGCGATTATCGGTCAAAGAAATATATTTATGTCCTATCTGAATATGCCGCAAAATGAGGTCGTCATCTTCAAACCCCATTGGATCGAGCGTTTCGTCATATCCTCCGAGCATGTAAAAATATTTACGTTTTACGGCGATCCTCCCGAAAGTGCCTGAACCTATACGTCCACTAAATTGATGCATGACAATTCTATCTCCAAGTTGAGCGAATGTACTCATCACGTATGTTCCACCCCAAGTTCCCGTGAAATTATCGCAATCCAGATTCACCAAAATTTTGCCCGCCGCACAGAAATGGGCTGTATTTTTAGCTATGGAAGCATGCCACAGCGGCAATTCTTCGGTGTAATAATATTTCAAATAACCCGAAGCCAATTCCGGTTGAAAATTGCTGATCACCCAGTCGCGTAAGCCATCATTACTGCCAAAGTCCACCAGTATAAATTCGATGAAATTATCATGTAGCATATTGTCATTCAGATTCTTTCTTAATGTATGACGAATTTGATATAAGCGGTTTTTGCAGGTGATGCAAAAGGATAAAGCAGGTTGATTCGACATATTTAAACTAATTTAGGAAATTTCGAAATCATTTACAAATTTTATCAGACTGATTTTGCAAGTCTTCAAGCCATGGCCAACTCTTAATGTAATTTTGCAATTCATCAGCAGTCATTCCACAAACCTTTAAGAATTCTTTCTTTGCATTTATTTCGGATTGCAGGTCGGCAAACTTTGAATTGAGATATCTGGGATGCCATAAATGATACATCTTACCCTTAGCGCGATAAATGGGTTGCGAATATAGGATTTCCATCCGTCTTGCACGCTCGAGATCTTCACATCCCCATCCAATAAAAAACTCGTTCTCGCCTCCGGCTTGCAGATATTTCTCGGCATTCGCGATGAAACCGCCTCCATTAGAAAAATGTTCGTAACCGGTTCGATGTTCGCCTGTTATTTCATTCAAAAATTCAAGATTCAGCGTATCCTGATAAATTCTGGCTGTTTCGGCTGTCGTTTTATACATACGCCTTTCGTAAGGGTATCCGATTACAGCCGTTTCATTGCGTATCTGCTCCACAGTATCCATAATTTGTTCAGCGGAGACCAACGCGTCGGTATCCCAACCGGCAATAATCGGAGTATTAACCTTGCGATAAAGGAGATTCAGAGTCCAGGCATGGTGAAAAAGCGGACGCGGATCTTCCGTAAAAAAGTATTGGAGGCGATGATTATTGTTTTTAACAAAATACCGTTGACAACTATCGGTTTCCATCACCAAAATCTTGGAATCGAAATTTTTAGTGATGAAATCAATCAATAAATCCAAATTTCGGGAACGCAGGGGAGAATCCACCCGAATGGGTATAACAAAGGTAACGTCAGTTAATCTGTTCATAATAAATTTATCCATTTTTTATGTTGTTTATCTAAATTGCCTAACAGGTATAATCCGGCTCCTGCAAGTCCTCCATATAAATCAGGAACCATATCAATATCAAGCTCGAAGTTTTCGTAGTATTCGTGAAATAGCTCTTCTATCTTCATTTGACGGGAACGTAACATATTGTTTTGTGAAAAGTGATTGAGCAACTTTAGGGTTTTTGCAGGATAAAGATTGGTTTTATTCATATCGCACAAAAATCTAAAAACATCTTCAGTTTCTTCTTCTTTCAATGAAAAAAACATTCGGTCTAAAATATCAGTAATCCGGATTAACTGCATTTTGTTGTTGAGCGTTCCGACATGTTCGTCGTTTGCATCACGCCCTGCAATGCGTAATAAAAAATAGCGACCCAAACCGGTTAGCCCTGTGTGTAAACCGGCATTCGTGTGATTACCAAGCGAAGTTTCATCAAAAAGGCGTTCGTCGAAATCTTCAAGTATTTCATTGGTGTTTGCTTCTATAAAATTATTTTGCGACAGGTACTCAATACCGCTTCCGATGCCTGCCAAACCATTGGCATAATCCATACCCGGTTGTTTCAGAACTTGCTCCTGAATTTCGTCCATCAAAACCATTGCATGATCTTCAAATGTAGCATCACCCATATAGCGTGCATAATGAAAAAAAAAGATAATAATTCCCATTTTGCCGTGCAGAAGGCCCGGGTCAGCAATAGAAACGCCTTGCTTTATCAGTATTTCAGAAATTTGTTTTAGGATTTTTTCCGGTTTCATCACTTTAATTTTAATAATTTACTTTAATATTATAATCTGCTTGATACAATTCTTTGATTTTTTCTTCCCATTTGGATAAATCCAGTTCAAATTTTACGCTTGTAGCGTTTGCTTTTTCTTCAATCAAAGGAATTTCTTTTTCTGTCAGAAACTGATTTAATTTATGGATAGGAACAATATAATCTACTTCATCCGGTTTATAAAAATCTGATTGCCTGCGAAGGTGATCGTCCTGATACAGGGGATTATTTTTGCTCAGTTCCAATTCAACAAATTTCATATAATATTCAAAAGAATTTTGGTATAAATCAAGAAAATGGAAATAAAGATGATAACTTCTTTCCAAACAAAAATATTTGTAACAGGAAATAAATCGTTCAACCGGATCGCGCCAAACGGCAAATTTTAACATCCTGCCATTCTCTTTTTCATATTGAGACATTTGGGAAGCCGGAACTAAATATTGCGAGTTCCTGTATCCCATAAATTTGTGAACTTCATCATTCGAGTTTTCTATGATTTCGTCCGTTTTAAAATAGATCGCTAATTTTTTCAGGAATGTTATGCCGTTTTTGGGGATAACAACAAAGGCAGCACGAAAACCGGGCAGTAAACAAAAACAGTTGCCCATAAATCTGCTTGAAACAATTTGGGATTCAGGAACATGTTGCATATACTTCAATTAGTTTTAAATGTTTTTAATTATTTATTGAATTAATAATATTGCTTGTTTTTCAGACTATTGGCAAGTAAGAAAAAATAGATACAAACCCCCATTTTCCCTGTTTCAATATCCAATTTGTCTGTTTCACGAGCAAAATCATTGATTTTTTCGTTTAATTGTTTCACTGTTTCATTCATATTTTTCTTTTATTGTTAAAACGTTTATTCCCTGTTTAGCCAGTTCCCGACATAAAATATCCACCACCTCATAATTTTCTTCCCCGATGTTTAGTTCGGAAAGATTCAATACAGCATCGCTTATTCTCAGACCTCCTGCATCTTCAGACAATCCTTCCGTAATCATCCCTGCCGCCGAAGTGTTGTTTGATACGGGATCTATCAGTATAAAAGCGCCGGATAGCCTGTTGCGACTGTAGCAGTCGAACATCAGCGGACGCCCGGTGGTAATACTTACATTTCCTATTTCATTCATTGTAAGGGACACCGCTGCGTTTTTTTCCATGGAATTAATATCAATCCGGTAGGCAACATCGTCAATTTTTGCACGGGTCAGATTAGTAGTATGTTTGAGTAAATAAGATTTATTCCTGTCCATAGCTTGTTCATCCATCCACACCATGGTGGCGCTGAATCGGTTGCTAACCACAGGCGGGTTATTTTTTCCGACAATCATTTCTCCTCTGGAAATATCAATTTCATCTTCCAACATAAGGGTTGCACATTGGTTAGGATAAGTTTTCTTACATTCTTGTCCGTATATTTCAACTCTTTTTATCAGGGAGGGAATTCCGGCCGGCAAAGCGATTATTTCATCTCCCGTGCGCACAATGCCGGAAAGGATTTTACCGCAAAACCCTCTATAGTTGTGCTCATGCCGGATAACATACTGCACGGGAAAACGCAAATCTTCCGTATTATATTCTTTTTCTACAGCAACCGATTCCAAATATTCCATCAATGTTTTTCCGGTATACCAGGGCATTTCCGACGATTGTTCCACCACATTGTCGCCATACAAGGCGGAAATGGGGATACAGCATATTTCCGAAAAATTCAGCGATCCGGCAAATGCTTTGTATTCCATTACAATCGTATTGAAAACAGCAGACCGGTATCCGGCCAGATCCATTTTGTTGACAGCCAACACTATCTTTCTGATACCCAACAGTGAAGCTATGAACGTGTGTCTACGGGTTTGGAGGGAAATTCCCTTGCCGGCATCGACCAAAATAATTGCCAGATTTGCCGTAGAGCCTCCGGTAACCATATTACGGGTATATTGTTCGTGTCCGGGAGTATCTGCAATGATAAACTTCCGGTTATTGGTAGAAAAATAACGGTAGGCCACATCAATGGTTATTCCCTGTTCCCGTTCGGCTTTCAGGCCGTCTAACAACAAGGCATAATCAATCATTTCTCCTGCTTTACCAATCCGCTGGCTGTCGCGCACCAATGCGCTGAGATGATCTTCGTAAATTTTCTTGCTGTCATACAGTAAACGTCCAATTAACGTCGATTTACCATCATCAACAGATCCCGCAGTCAGAAAGCGCAACAGGTCTTTTTTCTGATCCTGATCCAAAAATGATTGTATATCCGTGTTCATCATTTTTTTCTATTATTTTTTAAACACAGAGACACAGAGGCACAGAGTTTAAAAATTATATCTCTGTGCCTCTGTGTCTCTGTGTTTAAAACATTCATATAGATTCATTTATTTAATCTGTTAAAGAAAAATTAAAAATAACCCTCTATCTTTTTCTGTTCCATGCTTCCTTCCTGATCAAAATCAATCACCCTGGTAGTTCTTTCCGATTTGCAGACAAGCATCACTTCTTCTACTATTTTTTCTATAGAATCAGCTTGGCTTTCAATAGCTCCTGTCAACGGATAACATCCCAAGGTGCGAAACCTTACTGTCTTCATTTCCTGTTGTATCCGGTAGTATTCAGGCATCCGGTCATCATCTGCCAGAATCAGGTTGCCGTCGATATTTACCACCGGACGTTCCTTTGCAAAATACAGCGGCACGATGAGAATATTCTCTTTCCGGATATATTGCCAGACATCTAATTCTGTCCAGTTCGACAGAGGAAATACCCTGATAGACTCTCCCCTGTGAACGCGGGTGTTGTAAATATCCCATATTTCCGGACGTTGATTCTTCGGATCCCAATGATGCTGTTTGTTCCTGAAAGAGAAAATACGTTCTTTAGCTCTGGATTTTTCTTCATCTCTGCGAGCGCCTCCAAAAGCTGCATCAAACTTGTATTTATCCAATGCATTCAATAGCGCCTGCGTTTTCATCAAGTCGGTATGGACTTTACTCCCATGCGTAAATGGCCCTACTCCTTCTTCAAAAGCTTTTGTGTTACTCTCCACAATCAGATTCCATCCTTGCTTGCGTGCATATTCATCACGAAAGGCAATCATTTCTTTAAATTTCCATTTCGAATCAATGTGCAT
>Ga0123357_10011910_pt1 | contig 11187 bp, 9 predicted proteins | sample TergutEmb28metaG_FD_89873 | JGI IMG/M metagenome (GOLD analysis project Ga0123357, IMG submission 89873) | Embiratermes neotenicus P4 segment gut microbial communities from Petit-Saut dam, French Guiana - Emb289 P4 | ecosystem: Host-associated > Arthropoda: Insects > Digestive system > Gut ... | reverse complement strand
GGGCCACGTAAGGAAGTTATGGGAGAGTCAATCTTGCGCACCAGCTACCTGCGGGAAGCCATGGCACATAGGGGTACGCCTAAAAAGCGTACTCGCGTCTCAGACACAATCGGAACATCTTCGCAGGGTCGAATAGGTAAACATAGGAAGCGTTCTCGGATCTTTGACAATCGAATATAACGACGGCGCTTTGAGATGAAAGCGATTGCTCTGGAGCAATCGTCAAACTGCTCTAACGCGCTAATGGAGCAGCTTTCGCCTCGCGGGAAGTTCCCAACACCTTGGCTCTCAGGTTCAGGAACGGGTGCTCGACCAGGCAGAACGTAACCAGAGCAACCGCCGCAGACACTGCCGTAAGCAAGACGGTGCCTGAAAGCTGACTGACAATCGAAGCCGGCTTGAGAAACGGAGCGTGCCGCATCATCGCAAGCACTCCCTTGCGCATGTAAGCGTGGTTCAGGTACATGCCGAAGGAGAGCCGCGAAAGCCAATAGAACAGCCGCGACTGAAACCATCGCACGCCGGAGTTCAGTCCGAACCAGACCAGCGATCCGAAGAATAACGCCAGCCCGGCAAAGATCAGCACCTCGTACTGCAACTGGCGAAGCGCAATGAACACAACGAGTCCGCCCGCGGCCAGAGCGTAAGACTTCCATCGGCCAGCTACCGCCCGTTCGTGGCGGCTCACCCATAGATTGGAAAGAATCAGGCCCATAATCAGGCCGTCGCAGTGGGTGTGGAAGGGAGAATATAAATCCTGAAAGAGCGCCGTGCTGTGACTGAAGAAATGTCCTGTGCGATGAATCCAGATCGCGGCTCTCATCGCTGCAATCAGTAGAAGTAATGTCCATAGAACCGCGCGAATCGTTCGCTGCTTGCGGCCAGATGCAAAGAAATATAAAAGCACGGGAGTAACAATATAAAACTGCTCTTCCGTGGATAAGGACCATGCTCCCACCAATATGCGGTGTCCGAAGTAGTTAGACACAAAGAAGAGATCGGCCCATCCATAGTGATTAGCAGCCGCGCCGCGCCAGTAAATCAGCAGAATGGCGAAGAACATAAAGAAGTAAAGCGGCCAGATGCGCAGGCCCCGGCGCAGGATGAAGCGGCCTATCGAGACGCTGTTTTCTCTTCGCAGCTCCTTCCAGAGCTGGCTGCCGATAAAGAACCCGCTCAGGACAAAGAATAGATCGACGCCCATCCATCCATCGGCGACGAAGGGGATTCTGGAGTAGAGGTTCTGTCCATAGAGAGCGGTGAACGATGCGTTGAAGTGCTCGTTGATGACAAGCAGAACAGCAATGGCGCGCAAGCCGTCGAGAAACGGAATCTGATGCCGTGGCGGAACCCATAACTCGTGAAGCGATCCTCGAAACAAAGCACGGGTGCGCAGACTAAGTGACATAGCCTCCGCTTGTAATTTACTAATTGTTGGCATGACTATTACCTATGAATTTCTAGTTTTATTGGTTAAATATCTGAAATTATTTCCTATTTTATTATCCCCGTCCTCCAGAGCGAAGCGAAGTACCAGCATTTGCTTCTGGGTAGGCCAAGCCTTTAGGCTTGGCCTACCCAGAAGCAAAACCACCTTACCAAATCTACTTCGTTCAGAATGACGACTATAACTCTTAGACAAGTTCTAACTACCAAACACCGTTTAGTCCCCTTACAGATAGTAACTGGACAGCGTTGCCGTCACAAGTAAAATGGTGAAACTACTTGCATCCACGTAACATGCTCCGTTGTTTTATTCCGTTACAATCCCCATGGCGAGGACGGCAAAGAGAATCGCGGCGGCGTCTTCGGCGACGGCGACCTTCCAGTCCGCGTAGTGCGCCAGTTCGACGAGGTCTTTGCGAAGATAGAAAGGCAGATAAGCTCCGGCCAGCGCTCCCAGCACGCCAAGCAGTCCGGCCTCCAGGCTGGAGCCGCCCAGGCCGATGGCGACGATGGCTCCCATGAATCCGCCCAGAACCAGACGCACGGCCAGCGGCGCCGGGGCCGTGCGGCGGGGCATTCGCGGCAACTTGTCGGCGGCGTACTCGGCCACGGCAGCCAGCGTGAACAGCGTGGCCGCCGGAAGCGTCGCCGCCCACCAGGCCCATGTGCCTCCCAGCGAGAGCCGTCCGGCGCAGGCAAACCAGCAGAGCACCGCCATCGGTGTCATCGAGCGCATTCCGGTCACGAATCCCAGCAGCGGAATCGCAACCACCCACGTCAGCACTCCGAGCAGCATCTCCGCCGCCTCCGAATGCAAAGACGTTTGCCGCGCTCATTTTGCCGCAGACGGTTTCTTGCCCACACCATGAGTTTGTCCGACAATAAGACAGTTCACCCGAGAGAGGATCATCCATAGATGAGCAAGCCGAACAAACGACTGTACCTTGCACTGCTTTTCTGTCTGGCGTTCTCGACCGTCGCGTATGCGGCCAGCAAAGTTTATTCGCTGGAAGGAAAGGTCGTAGCTCGCGGCACCACCAAGGACGTAAAGGGAAAGAAAGGCAAGACCAAGACCGTTCTCAGCACCACCTACACGGTGCTGACGCCAACCCGGACCTATGTGTTCCAATGCGTCTCCTGCGGGAAGAAGGGGCTGGCGATTGATGACAGCGTTCGTTTCCGCATAGCGAAGAACACAGCCTACATAGAAACGGAGAAGGGCAAAGAGCACAAGCTCATAGTCCTGAGCGAAGCCTCGAATGAGGCTGCGGTAAAGTAATTCCTCTGTTGCAAAGATGGCCTGTGGCTTACCAGGAAGCCACAGGCCATATCACTTCAAACCGATTGTTATTACTGCACAGTCAGGTAAACATTGATGTTGTGGCTAATGCTGCCGCTGGTGCCAATCACGGTAATCGTGTAGGACTTCGAAGTACTCCCCCCGCCACCACCGTTTCCGCCACCACCGGTGCCGCCGCCGCCGTTACCACCGCCGCCGTTACCACCGCCACCGTTGCCGCCGCCTCCACCAGTGCCACCGCCGCCGTTACCATTATGTCCACCCATTCCCGCGCAGCCATTGATGGCTCCCATCACGCCCGCAAGGCATACAAGGAGCACCAGCAACCTTGCCCAGTGCTTCTTCCTCAGGAAGGACAATACCGGCAGGAGCAGAGCCGCCATCGCCAACGGAGCGGCTTTCGATAGCAGATTTCTGGCTGAAGCGCTCTGCTGTGGAGGCATCACCATGAGCACCGTGGCGTCTCCATAGGAGCCCGGAACCACCGAAGGCTGTGTGAAACTGCACGTCCACCCCGACGGACACCCCGTCACGCTCATCGTCACCGGATCGTTGAACGGAGAGCTTGTGTCCTTTGAAGTTACCGAGATGCCGTAAACCCCACCGGACCCGGCAATAGAGGTATCGGAGGTCTTCAATGCGCGCAGCATGAAGTCGGCGGGAACAGTAGAAGGAGTAACCATCAGGGTCCGCGTGACCGACACAACTTTGTAGTTTGCTGTATCCGTCGGCGTAAACACCGCGATCAGCGTGTTCGGCCCTGTTGTCTTCAGCACAGTGCCGGCTTCAGGATAGTATGTAAACGTGCCGGGGACATCGGCGGTGGCGTTGAGTTGCTCTGCACCCAGCACCGTACCTGCTTCAACCGGAGTTGGCGTTGCCCAGGTAATCGTCGGAACTATCTTTACCGGTGTGCTGCTATAGGTTCCGACGCCGTACAAATCCACGGCCACAAGGACGTTGCCGTTGGTATCAGCCAGCATAGCCTGGTCATGGCACTGGCCAACTGACGTCGGCGTAAACATCACGGCCATCGTGCATGTATCGCCTTGGTTGAATGAATTGCCTTCCGTACAGTCGCCGAGGTCGTCGGCTACTGCGAAGTCTTGACCATCCCCTAGCGGCATTGGTCCCAGCGTTACACTCACGGTGAACGTAAATGTCAACCAAACAATCCCCGATTCCTCCCCCTCTGGAACAGAACCGAAGTCTATCGAGCCAGAATAGTGTGTAAATTGATACACGCCGCCATGGGTAGATCCCGAGTAGTCGGTGGAGTAACTGGCAACATATATGTTGCCCGACTGGTCTACAGCAACGCCGGTCGGATGGTCGAAATTCCCCATCGTGATCCAACATCCGGACTGGGATGTTCCGGCACAATTGGAGGAAAATTGATACACACCGCCATGGGTAGATCCGGAATAGTCAGTGGAGTAACTGGCAACATATATATTGCCCGACTGGTCTACAGCAACGCCGGTCGGATGGTCGAAGTTCCCTATCGTGATCCAACATTCGGACTGGGATGTTCCGGCGCAATTGGAAGAAAATCGATACACTCCGCCATGGGTAGATCCGGAGTAGTCGGTGGAGTAACTGGCAACATATATATTGCCCACCGAGTCTGCAGCAACGCTGGTCGGATGGTCGAAGTTCCCTATCGTGATCCAACATCCGGACTGGGATGTTCCAGCACAATTGGAAGAAAATTGATACACTCCGCCATGGGTAGATCCGGAGTAGTCAGTGGAGTAACTGGCAACATATATGTTGCCCACCGAGTCTGCAGCAACGCTGGTCGGATGGTCGAAGTTCCCTATCGTGATCCAACATCCGGACTGGGATGTTCCGGCGCAATTGGAGGAAAATCGATACACTCCGCCATGGGTAGATCCGGAGTAGTCGGTGGAGTAACTGGCAACATATATATTGCCCACCGAGTCTGCAGCAACGCTGGTTGGATGGTCGAAACTCCCTAAGATCGATTCACCATAACCATAGCTGAACTGCACCGTCTGCGCCGAGGACGTTCCGCTCAACGCACCTGCCAGCGTCACTAACAGTGGAATAATCGCCAATCTCCGCAGAGACGCTTTCCACTTTGGAAGATGTTGGGAGGAGAGATGACCATTCGTAAAAATATCGTCGAAAAATTTCCGTCGATCCGTTGACCCCATTATGCTTTGTTGCTCTACCGTGCAAAGTCCCGCCATCCTGCTTATTCCTCTTTTTCCGACTCACGTCTTGAGTAGTTCTGCTACAACAAAACTTCTTTCGTATCCATACGTTTTACAACAAAGATAAGTCCCATTTCTACTTTGTAGAAATGGGACTTATTTGTTCATTAGCACGAAGGTTTTCAATCCAGATCGAGCCTACGCATCATCCCTGAACATCGGATGGGGAATCAGCCGCTGGTAGTCATCCTGATGCGCGCCGTCCAGACAGGCCTCGATGATGCGCCTGCCCAGCGGATCCAGGTCGGGCACGAGGAACTGCTTCAACTGCCTGGCGAAGAACTCGCGCCACAGCCGCGCTCCCTCTTCGTAGACCTCCTCGCCGCCCTGCAACTGCTCCTCGACGTGCACGAAGACGCGGGGAATGATCGTGCCCTCGATCTTCACCTGCTCGGGAACATAGCCCAGCAGCGGACACGATACCTCCTTCACCTGGTCGCGGGTAAACTTCGAGCTGCCGCGCCGCGCCAGATACTCGCGCGTAAGCCACTCGGCCATGAAGCCCACCTTCCAGGCTCCGATGTGCTGGTTCGGAATGAGCACGTAGCGGGTCGCGGGCGTCTGCAAAACCTGTTCCAGCAGCAGATTGGCCTGGTCCACGCGGCGTCCCGTGGCGAAGGCCCAATACGAGCCTACACCCTCGGACTCCATCTCCTTCGATTTCGTCGCGTGGATGCTCGGATTGGCATGTCCACGCGGCGCAGCCAGTCTCCACAGCCACGCCAGCGCCGGAGTCAATATGTGAAACATGCCCAGAATGCCGTACATCTGGCTGTCCTTGTGGGTCGGCGGACAGCGCACACCAAAGCTCCTGACGCCGACGCGCTGCGGCCCGTCCAGAATGCCGTCCAGCATGCGGCGCGGCAGAATCACGCGCGGGTTGGGACACACCTTGCCGGGCGCGTCCTCGACGTGCTCCCACGTCAGACACGTTCCGCCGGGAACAATATAGTGGTTCAGAAACACCAGCGGCTCGGGCGGATCGATGCACAGCCGCTCCAGCGCCGGGGCCGTGCCGTAACTATGGATATGGTCCACACGCACGAACCAGCCATTCTCGGCGTCAGCCAGCGTCAGCCGTCCGTGCGCGCCCTGAATGCTCGGGTGCGCGCAGGCCATGTCGTCGGCGATGGGACGCAGATGGCAAGCCTCGGGCAGCACCAGCGTGCGCACCTCGCCTGTGACCACGTTCTCGCCGAGCATCAGGCGTCCGTCGTCCATGCGGTGCATGGGCTCGGTCATCTCGCTCTTGCCGCCGCCAGAGGCGCCCTCGTGCATCAGGATCAACTGATTGTCATACGGAGTCACCACCGCTACCGCCGAGCAGTGGTTCGTCGTCCAGCCCTCGCGCTCGCCCTTGTCGAGCAGCATGGAGTAGACGCCCTTCTTGGCGCTCGGTCCCGGATAAAGGTTGTAGGCAAATATCTCCTGGTGCGTAGCCTTGCGGTCGTGTACCACCACCTGCCGCCCGTCAAAGTGCGTGTGCCGGAACGGCGGGGCCACGAACAGCACGCCGCCGGTAATTTTGAAGTCCGAGGGAACCCGCGAGCGGGGAATCATCCCCTGCAAGTCGGCCAGCGCCGCCGCAAAGAACGATGCCTGCTTGGGAATGATCGCCAGCGCTCCATACTCAAGCCCATCGGTGCCTGCCCAGAAGGGCATGGCCACCAGCTCCTGCGTCTTGAGCCAATCGAGCGTCTGGCGGCGCGTGTACTCGAACGGCTGCCCGAAGCGCTCCTCGTAGGTGGGCTTGTCGGTGGGCCGCGAGTCGCCGATCACCATGGCATCGGGGTCGCGCCGGCGCATGGCCGGATCGGGAAAATTAATGGCCACTCCGTTACGCGCCTTGGTCACTACGGCCTCGACCACAGGTCCGGCGCCCGGCGTCTGAAAGACGGTCTGGTAGACGCCATGATCGTCGCGGTTGCCCATGCGCCAATCGGTCTCGCCCGACGCCCGGCCCAGAGCCCAGTCGAGCAGATCCTGGCGTGTCTCGGGAGTATGCACCCCGAGAGCCGCGCCCAGAACCTCGCGCGCGTTCTCCGGCAGGTTCAAATCCTTCCAGTTCGTCTGGAAATCAACAAAACAAACACCTTCGGCGACAGCGTTCATAACGTGCTTCTCCCTTTCCACTAGAACAAAAAACACGCTGTCCACACATCGGAGAGGGCGTGCTTTTCGGCATCACAATAGATGTAGTCTCTATTATCGCTCATTCTACCGCCTGCGTGTGAGCGCAGTGAGGCGCGTAGCCGTAAACTCATGCGTTCATACGTTTTGCCGTACAACCTCTTGAGGGTGCACGGCCTCAATTCCAACGAAACGCGCAAAGTCACGGGTATTGAAGGTGAGGATTCTTTTCACGCCATGGACACGCATAGCGGCAACCAGACGGGTATCATGCACCTGTACGCCTGAAACGCAATAATCGGCCAGCAGCTTACGCCACTCCTCATGTACCGCCATCCCATCGGCAAGCAAGAGCAGTTGCGATTCAAATCGCCGCGCGCGCCGGTCTGCCTCTTCCGGCGGCAACCCAAAGCCGTTCCGGGACGCTGGGCGAGTCAAAGCATTCCAGAACTCGGCTAGATTTTGAGACGTGTAACAGAGCACCGCGCCTGATTTCACCAAAACGCTAAGAGCCGCAACGACAATGGCATAATCGGGATCGGCTGGCTGAACCCAGCGAATCAGTATGTTGCTGTCGATCAGGCACAGGTTGTCGGGCATTCCTAGAGGCGGCCTTCGTAGAAACTTTCGCGGGTGAACGCCGAGGTGGGTAGATACGGCAGTTTTTCAGCTCCCTCCGCAATCTCCCCGAGCATCTTGCGTAGATCATCCACCGTCATCTTCCCTGATCCAGACGGAGCCGCGGCCAACGCCTCGCGCAGAAGTGTACCCACGTACTTCTCCAGAGCGATTCCGCGCGCCTCTGCCGCAGCAGCAAGCCGCGCTTCGGTTTCGGCGTTAAGTTCGACGTGAATCGTCATTAAACCCTCTACGGTCCATTATCCGGCGATTGCGTTGCAAAGTCGATATCTACCTGCCGCGCGGCCGTAGCTGTAAACCTCTTTTGCCGGGAGGCTTATCCCAGCACCCGAGCCGCGTCCTTTGCGAAGTACGTCACGATGAACTCGGCTCCGGCGCGGCGAATACCGATGAGCGACTCCATCATGGCGCGCTCCGGTTCCAGCCATCCGCGCGCGAAGGCCGCCTGCAACATCGCGTACTCGCCCGACACCTGATAGGCCCCCACGGGCACGTCGAAGCTCTGCCGCGCCTCGGCGATCACGTCCAGATACGGCATGGCAGGCTTCATCAGAACCATGTCCGCGCCCTCGGCGATGTCCTGCTCGATCTCGCGCATGGCCTCGCGCCGGTTGGCTCCGTCCATCTGGTAGCTGCGCCGGTCGCCGAACTGCGGAGCCGAATCAGCAGCCTCGCGGAACGGCCCGTAGAACGCGCTCGAAAACTTAGAAGCGTAGCTGAGGATTGGAGTCTGCTCCAGGGACGCGCGATCCAGCTCGCTGCGAATAGCCTCGACGCGGCCGTCCATCATGTCGCTGGGAGCGACGATATCGGCTCCGGCGCGGGCCAGCGAGACCGCCGTCCTGGCGATGAGCGCGAGGCTCGAATCGTTCTCAATCTCAAAGCGATCGCCGTCGCGCGCGACCACTCCGCAGTGTCCATGCGAGGTGTACTCGCACAGGCAGACGTCGGCGATCATCACCAGCGAGTTCAGCGAGCGGCTGCGCTTAAGCGCCCGCAGCGCAGTCTGCACGATGCCGTCCTCGGCCCATGCGCCGGTGGCCTGTTCGTCCTTCTCGGCGGGAAGCCCAAAGAGAAGCAGTCCGCCGAGTCCAAGCGCGGTGCAGGCCTCGGCCTCCCTGACCGCCTCGTCGACGGAGAGGTTGAAGACGCCCGGCATCGAGGGCACCTCTTTGCGGACGCCTTCGCCGGGACAGATGAACAGCGGATAGACGAGCGCTCCGGGATGGAGGCGGGTCTCGCGGACGAGCGACCGCAAAGCCTCGGTCCGGCGCAGGCGGCGCAGGCGGGTAACGGGAAAGTGCATACTAAAAACCTACCACCGGCAGAACAGATTTGTGGACAAATGATTCCGAAAATGGAACATTTTGTAAAAATCGGAAAAAATTCACAATTAACGCAACTTGTTGCATATATATGGGCTTAGCTTAGAGGTAAATCAAAAGAGATTTGGGTCGTGACGGGACTCTGCCAGACCCAGACTATATTGAGGAAAAGTATCGCCGAGTAAGGAAACTCCCACATTGCACCACCCGGTCTGTCGCTTCGGCTGTTTATTTTCCGTTTCGCTCGCTGATGAGGCTGCCTCTCGCACCGAGGGCAAGCGAGCGACATAACTCAGAACGTTAGGAGATTTTGAAGTATGTACCGAGCTGAGATTTTCCGCCTTCCTCTTGTTTTCAGAACCGTTCACTCCAAGACCATTTTGTCAGCCGTCATACTGGCTTTGCTGCTGGGTTCGGCATCGCTGGCGAGCGCGCAGAACCCCTATCCCTCGTGGGTTCCCATGGGCGGAACCACACCGCTTCCAGCCTCGGTTGGAACTTTCAAAGGCATTCTCGGCGTATATGGCGCGATGGGCGCTGCCGATTCCGCTAACGCTCCCGGAGGCCGCTACGGCCAGGCTACATGGACCGTGAACGGACAGTTCTGGATGTTCGGCGGCTATGGCTCCGACGCCAACGGCTGTAGCGGAACGTTGAACGATCTCTGGATGTATGATCCGGCCACCGGCCTGTGGACATGGGTAAACGGCCAGAGCACCTACGGAACCCCCAATCCGGTCTCAGGCAACTGCGGCGGCGTGGCCAGTGTCTACGGAGCCCAGGGCGCTCCCGATCCTACGAGCATGCCCGGCAGCCGCTACACCGCACTCACCTGGACCGACGCCAGCGGCAATCTCTGGATGTACGGCGGCACCCTGTCCGGGTCTGACGGCGGTCCGCTGTTTTCCAACGAACTCTGGATGTACAGCATTGCAGACAACCGGTGGGCCTGGATGGGTGGGGACAACGTGACCAGTCCTTCGGCAATCTATAGTGCGGCAGGCGCGCCCGCTCCAGCTGCCAGCAGTTGGCCCGGAGCGCGAAACGACGCCGTAACCTGGGTTGACGCCAGCGGCATGCTCTGGCTGTTCAGCGGCGTCCCGGCGACCGTTACCAATGCCAACCCGTCCAATGACGTCTGGTCGTATGATCCGTCCGCGCAGCAGTGGACATGGTACGGACCCGCTGCCGGGGCCGATCCTGGCGGTGACGGGAACGGCTGGTATGTTACTGCGGGAGCGGCCAACGCGGCCAACCTGCCCGGCAGCCGCAGCGGAGCGCGCTCCTGGACCGATGCCAGCGGCAACCTGTGGATCTTCGGCGGCTACGGATGGGATGCCGCGGCAGCAGCTTATCCAGCTCCATACAACACCCCGGCCCAGTCCTGGCTCAACGACCTCTGGAAGTACGACGCCTCGGGTCAATGGACCCTGATGGCGACCAACACCTATCCCTGGCAAGGCAGCAGCCCCGTGTGGGACTGGGACTGTTCCGAACAGTCATACGGCACGCAAGGCGTCACGCTCGGGTCGAACATGCCGGGAGCCAGAGCCGACGCGGTGACCTGGGTTGACGCCTCTGGCAATCTCTGGATGTTCGGCGGCTACGGCATGGATTCAACCTGCTCGCCCGGAAGCCTGAACGATCTTTGGATGTACGACACGGCCTCAAATAAATGGACGTGGCAGTCGGGATCAAAAACCGCGAACCCGTCCGCGCTGGCCACAACCCCCTCAGGCCGCAGCTCGGCGTCCGGCTGGACCGACGCCAGCAACAACCTGTGGGTCTTCGGCGGCAATGACGGAGCCCATTTCCTCAACGATCTGTGGGAGTACACCTCCGGAGTCGCGCCCACGGACTACCAGCAGCTTGCGATCACGACCGCGCCCGCGGCCCTGCCCGTAGCGCTGCCTTACGGATCGACCTTCACGGTGACGGTGGATTCGCAGGATGTAAACAATGCGTATGCGTCCACCGGTCTTCCGATCACCCTGGCCGTGGACCCTGCCAGCACGGGAGTCTGCACGCTCAGCAGCGAAACCGGCCCTGCTCCGTTTACAGCCACGGTGACCATCACCAGCGGCACCGGCGCCTGCACCATCGTTGC
>Ga0123357_10011905_pt1 | contig 11188 bp, 10 predicted proteins | sample TergutEmb28metaG_FD_89873 | JGI IMG/M metagenome (GOLD analysis project Ga0123357, IMG submission 89873) | Embiratermes neotenicus P4 segment gut microbial communities from Petit-Saut dam, French Guiana - Emb289 P4 | ecosystem: Host-associated > Arthropoda: Insects > Digestive system > Gut ... | reverse complement strand
CCAAGCGTTGTGTAAAGGCGTATTAATGGTATTCGTCCAAAAATTTTTATCAATTGTCTTTTTGTCTTTCAAAAAATGTATGTAAAACAGGGAATAAAAATCGGTTAATTGATAAAGCTTCTTATTTTTAGCAGTAGAGAAATTGTTGTTAATGGATATAAATCCGCAAAGTTCCAATTCCTCTAAAAGAGCAGTTAATCCGCCACCGTCAGGAATTTTTGAGAATTTTACGATTTCTTCACGCATCAATCCTTTTCGTTTTTGAGCCAGAATTTCAATAACTTTCATATATTTTTCCGGCGATTTAAAGAGAGAAGAATATATTTTTGAAAACTCGTCCCGCAATATGCCTTTTTTTTGAAAAAATAAATTATCAACATTTTGCTCTAAGCTGTATTGCTTTTCCAGTTGTTCCAGATAGTAAGGAATACCACCCATAATCATGTAACATTCGGCTATTTGAAAGCGCGACAAAATTATTTTTTTCGATTTCAAAAACTGCCCTGTTTCGTTAAGCGTGAAAGGTTGCAAAAAAATCTGCCGGGTAACGCGATTATGCAATCCGCCGCGATTGCGAATTATTTTGTTGATAATCCACGAAGTAGCCGAACCGCAAGCTACGAGAAAAATTTCTTTTTTCGACGAAGCGTAAGTATTCCAGAAATATTCAAATGCCGATAGAAAACCTGATTTTGCATTGTCTAACCAAGGCAGTTCGTCAATAAAAATAACTTTTCTGCCGCGTGTTTTTACGCCTTGCAAGTAATTTTCCAATTGCACGAACGCTTTTTGCCAACTGTCAATCGGCGGAAATTCCATTCCACTGCACTTGTTAAGAGCGGTAGTGAAATTGAAAAGTTGTTGCTGCTTGCTTGCATTTTCGACGCCTGAGAGATAGAATGTGAATTTTTCCTTAAAAAACTGTTTTATCAAAAATGTTTTCCCAATCCTTCGACGACCATAGACAACTAAAAATTCGGCTTTACCTGAATTTATATAATCTGTAAGCCGCTGTATTTCATCTATTCTACCAATAATATTGTCCATATAAACTACAATTATTTTCTGCGACAAAGATACAAAAAACAATCAATTCCGCAAGTTATTCAATTATTTTCTGCGGAAATCATATTTTTTATAGCTATTTCCGCAGAAAATAATAGACATCCTGCTTGTATTACAGAAAAAAAATCGTATCTTTGCACTCCAATTCAAATATTTTCAGTGTAAATACAAAATCGGATGGCATTAAAATTCCTGAGTTTAGCCAGTGGAAGCAGTGGAAACTGCTATTTTGTCGGAACAGATAATTATGGGATTCTGCTCGATGCAGGGATTAGCGTGCGATTGCTGAAAAAAATTCTGAAAGAAAACGGGATTGGCTTGGAACATATAATGGCGGTGTTTATCACCCATGAACATAATGACCATATTCGGTCGGTCGGAGGCTTGGGCGAAAAATACGGAATTCCGGTTTATGCTACGGAAAGAGTTCATGTCGGAATCGAGAACAATTTGAGCGAAGATGAGCGGCTTTATACTTCCCGCCGGATTATAGAAAAAGAGATTGCCGTTCCTGTCAAAGAATTAAAAATCACAGCTTTTGACGTGCCGCACGACTCAATCGAATGCGTTGGTTATTTGATTACCTACAAGGAACATAAATTAGTGTTGGCAACCGATGTCGGGCATATCAATGAGAAAGTAAGCGAATATATCCGCATAGCGAATCATTTGATTATCGAAGCCAATTACGATCGGGAAATGTTGATTAACGGCAAGTATCCGCCGTTCTTGAAAGAACGTATTTCCAACGGTAACGGACATTTATGCAATTCCGAGACGGCAGCGTTTCTTGCCGCTAATTTCGATTTGCATCTGAAAAATATATGGCTTTGCCATTTAAGCAGGGACAACAATCATCCCGAATTGGCATACAAAACGGTTGAAATGGCGATGCAACAATACGGTATCCGAATCGGTAAAGATGTGAATCTGGTAGCGTTGAAACGTACAACGCCTTCTGAAATGTTTATTCTGGATAATTCATAATTCATAATTAAAAAAATGTTTGAAAATTTAAGCGATAGATTAGACCGTTCGTTTAAGCTGTTGAAAGGCGAGGGCAGAATCACCGAAATCAACGTAGCCGAAACGCTGAAAGACGTTCGCAAAGCGTTGCTCGACGCCGACGTTAACTACAAAGTTGCTAAAACATTTACCGATACGGTGAAAGAAAAGGCGCTGGGACAAAATGTTCTTACAGCGGTAAGACCCGGCGATTTGATGGTAAAAATCGTTCACGACGAACTGGCGTCTCTGATGGGCGGAGAAACCGCCGAAATTAACCTGAAGAATAATCCTGCGATTATTTTGATGTCGGGACTGCAAGGTTCGGGAAAAACCACTTTCTCCGGGAAGCTGGCTAAAATGCTGAAAGACAAAAGGAGCAAACGTCCTTTGCTGGTTGCCGGCGATATTTATCGTCCGGCTGCTATTGAACAGTTGAAAGTGCTTGGCGAGCAAATCGGCGTTCCGGTTTACTCCGAGCCTGAAAATAAAAATCCTGTTCAGATTGCGCAAAACGCTATCAAACATGCCAAACAGTTTGGCAACGATGTGGTGATTATCGATACCGCCGGACGCTTAGCCATTGACGAACAGATGATGAAGGAAATTGCATCCATCAAATCGGCGGTTAAACCCGACGAGATTTTGTTTGTCGTTGATGCCATGACCGGTCAGGATGCAGTGAATACCGCCAAAGAATTTAACGACCGGCTCGACTTTCAAGGCGTTGTTCTGACGAAGTTAGACGGCGATACCCGCGGTGGAGCGGCGCTTTCCATTCGCACGGTAGTGAGCAAGCCCATTAAATTTGTGGGAACCGGTGAAAAAATGGAAGCCATCGACCTGTTTCACCCGTCTCGTATGGCAGACCGTATTCTCGGCATGGGCGATATTGTTTCGTTAGTCGAAAAAGCACAGGAGCAATACAGCGAAGAAGAAGCGCGCCGGCTGCAAAAGAAAATCGCCAAGAATCAATTCGACTTTAGTGATTTTCTTTCTCAGATTCATCAAATTAAAAAAATGGGAAATCTGAAAGACTTGGCGTCGATGATTCCAGGCGTAGGAAAAGCAATTAAAGACCTCGATATCGACGACGATGCTTTTAAAGGGATAGAAGCTATTATTTATTCGATGACCCCCGACGAACGTTCCAATCCTTCGATTCTGAACGGTTCACGCCGGACGCGTATTGCAAAAGGAAGCGGAACCAGCGTATCGGACGTAAATAAATTGTTAAAGCAATTTGATGAAACACGTAAAATGATGCGAATGATGACAACAGCTAAAATTCCCGGAAAAAACGGATTCAGGAAGAAATGAAAGTAAGGGGTTGAAGGATTGAATATGATTTAAATATGAAATTAATTGATGGAAAAGAAGTTGCAGCTCAGCTGAAAGTGGAGATTGCCGAAGAAGTGAAACAACTGGTGATGTCGGGAGGAAAACGTCCGCATCTGGCAGTTATCATCGTGGGTCACGACGGAGGCAGCGAAACCTACGTTACAAGCAAGGTACGCACTTGCGAAGAACTTGGCTTCAAGTCAACTTTGATTCGCTACGAGGAAGACGTTAGCGAAAAGGAGCTCCTTGAAAAAATAAGTGAATTGAACATTATTTCCGATATAGACGGATTTATTGTGCAATTGCCTTTGCCCAAGCATATTTCCGAACAAAAAATAATCGAAGCTATTGACTATCGTAAAGATGTGGACGGATTTCATCCGGTCAATGTCGGGCGTTTGTCAATCGGATTGCCCTGCTTTGTTTCGGCTACGCCTGCCGGAATTGTCGAACTATTGCGGAGATACGACATTGAAACTTCCGGAAAGAACTGTGTTGTGTTGGGTCGCAGCAACATTGTCGGGAAACCCATAGCTACCTTACTGATGCAAAAAAAGCGACCGGGCGATTGTACCGTTACGGTTTGTCACAGCCGTACCGTCAACATTGAAAAATATTGCCGTGAAGCCGACATTATCATTGCTGCCTTAGGTTCTCCCGAATTTCTGAAAGGCGATATGGTAAAAGAAGGCGCTGTTGTGATTGACGTTGGAACAACCCGCGTACCGAGTACAGAAACGAAATCGGGATTCAAACTCAAAGGGGATGTTGCTTTCAATGAGGTCGCACCAAAATGTTCATACATCACCCCTGTTCCCGGTGGAGTTGGTCCGATGACGATTGTTTCTTTGATGAAAAATACGTTATTGGCTGCGAAGAAAGCGATTTATCAATGAAGGTTGCTGATTGTTAGGACAAGTATTTTTTCTTTAGGAGATACCTCAAAACAATTATTCCTTAATCCAATTTATACCCGAAACTTTGCAACAGCGCATCCCTGTTCCGCCAATCTTTTTCTACTTTAACAAACAATTCAAGAAAAACTTTTTTATCAAAAAACGTTTCAATGTCTTTGCGAGCCATGACGCCAACTTTCTTTAAAGCTTTTCCCTGATTACCGATAATAATGCCTTTCTGCGATTCACGTTCAACAACAATAAGCGCCTTGATGTTAATCAGTTCTTTCGTTTCCGTAAATTGCTCCACAACCACTTCTACTGCGTATGGAATTTCTTTTTGGTAATACATCAAAATTTTTCCGCGTATAATCTCCGTAACAAAAAAACGAGCGGGACGGTCGGTCAGCGCATCTTTTTCAAAATAAGGAGGAGATTCGGGAATATGTTCCTCTATCCGTTTGCGAAGATAGTCGATATTGAACTTGTTGGTCGCCGATGCCGGAATAATTTCCGCTTTTGGAAAGAGGGTCTGCCATTCCGCCACTAACTTTTCCAACTCTTTTTGATTGCTTAAATCAATTTTATTAATAACCAACAAGAGCGGAGCGGTTGCTTTTTGAACTTTTTCTATAAAAAAATTATTTTTGTCGATTTTCTCAACAACATCCGTCACATAAATCAATACATCCGCATCGTCCAAAGCCGACTCGGAAAAATTCAACATGCTCTCTTGCAGTTTATAATTGGGCCGCAGTACGCCCGGAGTATCGGAGTAAACGATTTGCATGTCATCGGTGTTGGCAATGCCCATGATTCGATGACGGGTAGTCTGCGCCTTCGATGTAATGATAGAAATCCGTTCCCCCACCAAAACATTCATCAACGTCGATTTTCCCACATTGGGATTGCCGACGATATTAACAAATCCGGATTTATGACGGATCATATCCCCATTTCAGATAAGTAGCTCCCCACGTGAAGCCGGCTCCGAAAGCTCCAAGTATAATTTTATCCCCCTTATGGAATAGCGGTTCCCATTCCCGCAAACAAAGCGGAATAGTGCCGGCGCTCGAATTGCCGTATTTTTCAATATTAATAGCTACTTTATCCACCGGAATTTCCAAACGTTCGGATATGGCATTGATAATACGTATATTCGCCTGATGAGGAACGAACCAGGCAATGTCGCCGATTGTCAGATTGTAACGTCCCATTATTTCCAAACAAGCATCACTTATATCGGTTACAGCGCGTTTGAAAACTACTTTCCCGTCCTGCCAAATGTAATGCATCCGGTTATCAACGGTTTCATGGCTTGCCGGATTGACCGAACCGCCTCCATACATGTGCAAAGATTCCGGACTGCTTCCGTCGGAATGCAGGACAGAATCAACAATTCCTACATCTTCCGTCGTTGCTTCCAATAAAATGGCGCCGCAACTGTCAGAAAAAATAGGACAGGTATTTCTATCCAGAAAATCCGTAATTGTTGACAGTACGTCGCCGGCAAGAACCATTACTTTTTTGTACTTTCCCGAAGTAATAAATGCTTGGGCAACATTTAAAGCGAAAAGGCATCCGCTACACGCAGCGCCCAAATCAAAACCGAAGGCATTGGTCATTCCTGTTTTGTAAGCAATTAATGAAGCGGAATTAGGAAGTATATAATCGGGCGTTGAAGTGGCAAAAATAACCGCCTCAATTTCCAACGGATCAAAATTTTTTTTGCTCCTCAAATCGGCTATCGCCTTTTCTGCCAAATAGGTAACTCCCCTACCCTCTTCCGGTTTTAATATACGGCGTTCTTTTATTCCAATCCGTTTCTTGATCCATTCGTCGGAAGTATCAACCATGGTTGAAATCTCATCATTTGTCAATATGTATTGAGGAACATAGCTTCCTAAACCTGTGATAACTGCGTTTATTTTGTTCATAATAATGAATATAACAGAAAAAATCCCTAAAAAGATGATTTACATCCTCAATTTAGGGTTCTCTAATTTTGTAAATGTTTTATTATTAAGCCTTAGCTGCTTTATCGATGATAACTTTTCCTTTGTAGTACAATTTTCCTTCGTACCAATGCGCCCGGTGATACAAATGATATTCTCCGGTAGTCGGGTCAAGAGCTATCTGGGGAAGTTTCGCTTTATCGTGCGTTCTTCTTTTGTCTCTTCTCGTTTTTCCTGTTCTTCGTTTAGGATGTGCCATTTTTATTTTGTTAAAATATTATTATTTAGTCTTCTTTTAATCCTCTAAGCGCTTCCCATCTCGGGTCTGTTCTTTCTTCGTCCTGATCATCGTCGGTTATAATAACATCATCCGAATCGAAAGATTGATCCTCATCACTCGACTTAGCCGAATGCTTTTTCAACTTGGAAGTCATTTGCTTGTTGCATTTACCTGGAGCATGCACATGTTTGATAGGAATAGCCAATGCAACAAATTCGTAGAGAAACCACGCCAGATTGATTATTCCTTCCGCTTCAGGAATAACAACAATCTCATCGCTTTCTTCCGAATAATCTTTACCGAATTTTACGATTAAATGTGCGGACGTTTCAATGGGTAAATCCATATCATCCAAGCAACGATCACAAGGAATAATCACTATTCCGTTAAACGTAAAAGAAAGATCAAACGCTCCTCCTATTTTTGAAATCTTAAGTCGAGTATTGACTTTACCTTTTTGAATATCTTCTCCGCCAATTTTGGCAAAAAACTGATTATCCAACAAATATTCAAATTCTTGAATATTCTGTTGCATATTCTTCAGATCAATTTTATATAAATCAAACCGTCCCAATTGTTTTTATATTCTAAAAAGGTCTGCAAAGGTAAGAAAAATTCTTGTAAAATAAAAAAAAGGTGAAATATTATTTTGTGTAAAATCATATTTGTTTGAAAAAAGTTTACATTTTGTCGAAAATTTATCTTATCTTTGATTTTTGAAAACACAGATAAGATAAACCTTTTAATACAAATGAATGAGATGGTTGCAAACAGAAAATATCACGCATTTAATTTATCCAACTACGAAACGATTCCTGAAATTTCACAGTTAAGCGCCGAAGACAAGGAAGCAATAGAAGTTGTTGGAAGAGTTTTGCCTTTTAAGACAAACAATTATGTTACGGAAGAATTAATTGACTGGAACAATATTCCGAACGATCCGATGTTCACATTGAATTTTCCGCGAAAAGAAATGCTGCTGAAAAAGCACTATCATGCAGTATTTCAAATGATGAGATCCGGCGTTTCTGAAAAAATACTGAAGAACAGAATCAACCGAATCAGGTTGGAGTTGAATCCCAATCCGGCAGATCAGAAACAGAATGTTCCCATGCTGGAAGATAAAAAGTTAAATGGCATACAGCATAAATACAGGGAAACTGTTCTGTTTTTTCCGGCTCAAGGGCAAACCTGCCATGCTTATTGCACCTTTTGTTTTCGATGGACCCAATTTTCGGGTATGCAAGATTTAAAATTCTCAATGCGGGATGCCGATCTGTTGTATAAATATCTGAAATCTAAACAAATGGTTACCGATATACTGTTCACCGGCGGCGATCCGCTGACAATGTCGGCAAATGCCCTGACTGCTTATATCGAACCTTTATTGGGAAAAGATTTCAGACATATCAGAACCATTCGCTTGGGAACTAAATCATTGGCATACTGGCCCTACCGTTTTCTGACAGACAAAGATTCGGGAGAATTGCTGGCTTTTTTTGAAAAGACAGTGAAAGCCGGTAAAAACCTGACCATCCAAGCCCATTTCAATCATCCGGTCGAACTGTCAACCGAAGCGGTCAAACTGGCAATTGCCAAAATCAGGGCGACCGGAGCGCAGATACGGACACAATCGCCTCTGCTTCGTAAAATCAATGACCATCCGGCTTTATGGAGTGAAATGTGGCGTAAGCAAGTCGATTTGAATTGTATTCCTTATTATATGTTTGTAGCAAGAGATACCGGTTCCAAGCATTTTTTTGAATTGCCGCTGGAAAAATGCTGGCAGATTTACAAAAAAGCCTATTCAAGAGTGAGTGGAACTTGCCGGACGGTCAGAGGTCCGAGCATGAGCGCTCATGCTGGCAAGATACAAATACTCGGCGTTACTGAAATCAATAAGGATAAACATTTTGTGTTACGGTTTTTGCAAGGCAGAAATCCCGATTGGATAGACATTCCATTTTTTGCCGAATACGATCCGGAAGCTACCTGGTTCGACCAATTAAAACCCTCGTTCGGAGAGGAAAAATTTTTCTTTGAGAAGGAAAATAATGGTTATAAATATCTTAATAAATGTGATGGGGATATTGATTTGGAATGATCTGAAAAAATATCTTAATATTTTAATTATTTTTAACATAAATATTTATTAAATATTCTTAATTTTTTATAACTTTGACAAAATTATTAAAACAACTTTTAGCAGGATGAAATTTATAAAATCATAACAACAATGAAGACAAAACATTTTTTATTAATTTTCTTGGGGGTCAGTTTGCTCTTCGCATGTGAACAAGTTCACGAAGTGTTGGAAACCGAGCCTCCGATAGAAGGAAATACTACTATAACTAAAGATGTATTTTCAGGATATGTGCAAAAAGGTCCGTTTATCAATGGTTCATCAGTGATGATTACTCTGCTGGATAAAAATTTAAATCAAACAGGTACGGTTTTTTCCACTCAAATTGTGGATAATTCGGGAAACTTTGAACATAGAAATATTGAATTTGCTTCTAATTTTATTGAATTAAAAGCAGACGGATACTATTTCAATGAAGTAAAAGGCGAAAACTCCAATGGCTCATTAACTTTATACGCTTTGTCAGATATTACTGATGTTAATTCTGTTAATATTAACATTTTAACTCATTTGGAAAGGCAGAGGATTATCTATTTGGTACAAAATAATGATTTAAGTTTTTCAGATGCTGAAAAACAGGCAAAAAAAGAGGTATTGAATATTTTTAAATTTACATTACCGGACAGTATTGCCTCCCAATCCCTTAATATTGTTGATAATGCCATGTTATTAGCTGTCTCTGTCATTATTCAGGGGCATTTGTCCACAGGGGATATGTCGGAATTACTGGCTAATATCAGTTCCGATATCAGGACAGACGGCAAATTAGACAATCCTGTATTGGGTTCTCAATTAATAAATAATGTTGCTTTCCTCGACTGTGCACAAGTAATATCCAACATAGAAAATAAATACAGTGGATTAGGAATAAATGTGAATGTAAGCAGTGATGAATTAAAAAGTTATCTTGAACAATTTGTAAAAAATTGCGGATTTCAACAGACTTCGGCTATTACTTATCCTGAAACGGGGAAATATGGACCCAATATTTTGGCAGATGATGTGGTGATGGTCAAAAAAACAGAATGGGGTGTATTTCCATATTCTGTAAAAGCGGTATTACCTGAAGGTAACTCAAGTTTGAAAATTGTTATCAAACCAAAAGCGAGTGAATGGGGAGGATTTTATCAAGGAAGCGACGACAATTGGTTAGTGTTAAATACCGGGAGTTATTTTACTTTTACTGCTGTTGAAAGCGGGAAATCAACGGATGCTTCAGTTTTTTTCGATAATAATTGTATTGTTGAATATTATGAAAATGGGGCGACTACGCCGACAAAAGTTAAAACCTTGTATATAGGAGACGATGCAGCTGAAGATGATGAACACGATCGCGAAATGTTGATGGCTTTTTATCAATCGACAAACGGAGATAATTGGATTAAAAAAGACAACTGGTGTTCCGATAAACCCATATCGCTGTGGTATGGTATAAAAACGTTGTATGACGCAACGTCAGCGAAAAATCGCGTGTCCTCTATCGAATTGCCTAATAATAATCTCACAGGATCTGCATCTCTTGCCAATTTAAAAAGTCTTTCTAATTTGAATATTTTAGATGGAAATAAAATAGAGTCTTTGTCTATTGATAACTGCGGGAACGAATTGCCTTCTGTCGATTTAAATAATTATCATCCTGCTTTTTATTATGACAACAATTATAAGTTGTGTAACTTAAAAACGTTAAATTTATCCAACTTAAATGGTTATATATATGTGAACGGTAATTTTTATGCAGAAACTGTAACTGTTTCAGAATGTAATTTATCAAAGCAAGAACATATGCTTTTCAGTTCGCCTTCTACAACCATCGGAACATTGACTGTTTCTAATTGTACAATGGGTCATTTTTATGCAGATAACAGTATAATTGGAAATACTGTTATTGATAACTGTACATTCTTGGTTAATGTACAGAACAATGGGGACATCGACGGGGCTTACATATATGTTGGAAATAAAACGCAAGTAAATAATTGTAAAGGGTTGCGATATATTTACACTAAATCGTGCTCCGACTTAACTGTTACAAATACTGTATGCAATGATATTAAATGTGGAGATCAATAAATATCTTAACAGTCATGAGGATGCTGGTTAAATGAAAAAATCTTTTGAAATCGAAATGAAAGTTCGCGACTACGAATGTGATTCGCAGGGAGTTGTGAACAATGCCAATTATTTGCATTATATGGAAAATACACGGCATGAATTTATGTGCAACTTGGGAATCACGTTCAAAGAGTCGCACCTGATGCGGATTGATCCGATTGTTGTGCGCGCTAACCTTCATTATAAAACCTCGCTGACCGGCGGCGATGAGTTTATCTCAAAGCTGACGGTTGATAGAAAAGGCGTAAAAATGTTCTTTAACCAAACGATTTACCGCAAGAGCGATAACGTTTTGTGTTGCAGCGGAATGATTGAAGTCGCCATTTTATTGAACGGAAAACCTTCACGAGGCGATTTTTTTGATGATAAAATGAAAGATTATTTGTAACTT
>Ga0123357_10011904_pt1 | contig 11188 bp, 7 predicted proteins | sample TergutEmb28metaG_FD_89873 | JGI IMG/M metagenome (GOLD analysis project Ga0123357, IMG submission 89873) | Embiratermes neotenicus P4 segment gut microbial communities from Petit-Saut dam, French Guiana - Emb289 P4 | ecosystem: Host-associated > Arthropoda: Insects > Digestive system > Gut ... | reverse complement strand
GACAATTACGTCGAAGTCCTTGCCCGGAGTCAGATGCACCATCTCCAGCGAGCTGGCCAGGCCATCCATCTCTTCTGAGCACAGCATGGGACAGGTGAAATACACCAGCGTGAGAATCGCGGGGCGCTTGCCGAAGTAGTCTCCCAGGCGGACCTGCTTGCCCGACTCATCGACGAACTGCGCATCGAGCGGGAGCGGCTGATTCAGCCGCTGCGTGACTCCAACACGCTGAAGCACCTGCGGCAACTGGCCGCCCGAGTTTTCGCCCTGATGCTTGTCGCCGTAGCTTGAAACCTGCGCATTGAGCGCGCCGCAGCCAAGAGCAATGCAAATAAACGCAGCGCACATCCATCGTCTTGTTAACTGTAGTTTCATCATCGTTTGCTCGTCTCGAAAGCCATCTTCTGTTCCCGTGTCTCGATTGCGCTCTGTTCGTATCCGGTTCGCGCGAAGCCGTTGGTTAGAGGAGCCTCAACCTCAGGAGTTTCATCGCCAAACATCACTGGCTCGGCTGGTGTCTTCGGAGACACGTGCATTGGAAGCCCGCGCTCGGCGATCAGCTCCATAGCACGCTCTATAGGAATATGGATGCTCTCGTGACCGGTAAGGCTGCTGTAGTAGTTCAGAAACAGGTCTTCGCGCGCGTGCAAATCAGCCGTCGCCTGAAGGCCGTCGTCCAGATCGAGACGCGGCTCAGGAAACGCCTGCGAGATCTGTTGTAGCTCGCGTTGCTGCAACTCCGGGCTGGACGCCATTCCCTGCGCCTTGCCGCTGCCGGCAAGCTGATGCCACTTGTCTCGCGGCCCTTCGGCCTTCTGGATTTGCCCGTTGATGACCTTCCCCATCAGATAGCAGATCAGAAAGAAGACCAGCAGCGAACCGGCTAATCCGGCAAGGAACACGAGCAGTCCGTTGACGTTGACGTCGGTCGTCTCGTAGCCGGGATGCTCCGGATTCTGCGGGGCATCGGGTATCTTCGGATTGCCATCCTCAGTGGGCATGTTCTGCCTCCAGCATCTCCTCCAGGTGAGGATCGTTGACGGCCACCAGCGGACGCTTCTGCAACTCGGTCAGGAACCACGCTCCCCACGCCGCAACCACGGCTACCGGAACGGTGAGGTAAGCAAGCATTCCGCCGCCGAGATGCAGATTGCCCGCCGAATCCGCGAAGTTCGGCTCGATGAGCCAGAACAGATCCAGGCAGCGCGCGAAGATCATGAAGCTGGCCAGCCAGATCATCTTTTTCTTGTTCCGCTTCAGGTCGCGCGACAGCAGCAGGACGAACGGAATCAGCCAGTGGCAGGTGACGTCGAGCGTGCAGACCACCCACCATCCGCCGCGAATGCGCGCCAGATACCACGGAATCTCATCGGGAATGTTCCCCGACCAGATGATGAGAAACTCGGCAAAGCAGAGATAGATGTTCAGCATGACGAAGGCAAGGGCCAGCTTGCCCAGGTCGTGCTGCTCGGTGACGCGCAGCAGCGTCTTCATGGGCTCGTAACGCGAGAGCAGAATCGCCACCAGAATGCCCAGCGCCAGAACTTGGTAGCCCTGTCCGACCAGAAACTGCAATCCGTAGATCGACGAGTACCAGGTCACATCCATCGACTTGATCCACAGGATGGCTCCGTTGGTCAGCAGAACCGCGTAGATCACCAGGCCGATGCCGGAGAGGTTCTCGAAGCGGATGCGCCAGCGGTCGTAACTCGCCTGCGTGCCTGCCGCCGGGTCGGTGTCGCACTGCAAAGACCAGCGATTCAGCAGCGTCATGATGAGAATCAGCACGCCGAAGATAATCACCGTCTGAATCACGGCGGCTGTAGGATTCAGCATGGCCCGCTTGGCGTTTGCGGTGAGCTGCTGCTCCTTGGTCATGAATCCGTGCGCGTAGGCCCACGCCGTAGCCTGCGACGTGGGAAACGCCGCCCACTGGTACAAGTGCCTCATGAAGACAAGCACGGGAATCGACATGGCCGCCACCAGCAGCAAGGTTCGCGACATGGCTTCAAGCAATCGGCGCAGCAGCAATCCCCACTTGCCGCCGGTGACGTATTGCAGCATCAGCATAGCCAGTCCGCCGCCGGCAAAGCCGAAGCACGCCATGAATCCCAGCACGTAGGCGCGGAGTAGATGCTCACGTCCGCCATGAAAAAAGAGAAAAGGAACCGACAGCAGCGTAGCGACCGCTGCCACCTTGAGCAGACGTCTCCGCCATTCAGCAACTACAGCAGGCGCGGCCAGCGACGCGGGGAGAGCGCGTGGGCCTTCGTCATAATGACCGTGTTCGTGTTCGTGAGCCATGCGTTACCAAGTCCTCGTTTATTTCTTTGGAGCCGCTGGAACCGCTTTTGTCTTTATTCCGCCTGCATCGGGCAGAGCTGAATCAGGCAGCACCATAGGCTCTCCGTTCGGCGTTCCGGTGACGGCTGTTGCAGGCAGGTTCCACTCTTTGGCAAACGACGGTGGCAAGCCTTCGCGTTCGGCGATACTCCCGAGCGGCTCGACATGCGCTCCGGCAGGCACGTCCGCCTCGGTTGCGTTCTGGCTCAACTGCAACGCGCGGATGTAAGCAACGATGGCCCAGCGATCCGCCGAAGTGATCTGCGCGGAGTAGTCCGGCATAGCGCCATAGCCCTTTGAAATCACGTTAAAGAAGTGGCCCAGCGGAGCCTTCCGCAGCCGCGCTGTGTGGTAGTTTCCCGCCTTCACGTAACCGCGCTGCACAATCATGCCTTCGCCATTGCCCACGCGCGAGTGGCACGGCGTGCAGTACACGTTGAAGCGCTCCTGTCCGCGACGCAGCACGTCCATCGTTGCTGGAAAGGGCATTCCATCGCCTTCCTTACTGTTGCCATCCTTGTCGTAGACGCGCCCGGTGTAGAAGTACGAATCCTCATGAAGCTGATTCCGCGCCACGGTGTTTGCCGCCTGCGGCCTCACCGAGCGGCCATCGGGAAAGAAGGTCGTGCCGCGCTGCGGAAAGAACTTTGGCTCGTCCTGCATATCCTGGCGGCAGCCGGTCAGCAGTATGGTCAACACACAGACAATTCCAAACGAGACACAAATGTTTGGGTGCCCCATCCTGAGCGAAGCGAAGGGTGGGAAAGTAAAACGTTCAAGCGCCCTTATTTTCAGATCTAAACATTTACGGGTTGGGACTTTTACCGTCCCACCCTTCGCTTCGCTCAGGATGGGGCACCCGGACTTTCTACCCGACATCGCCCATCGAATAATCTTTCTCATCACAGCTCGACCTCCACCACGGACACCGGTGCTAACGTTTCTAAAAACGCGCGTGTCTCGATGATCGAGAAGCGCGGGTCGGTCGCCTCCAGGCACAGGAAGAATTTGTCCGTGGTCGCTCCGTTGCGGAAGTTGGGAGCGTTGAAGACCGGGTGATAGAGCTGCGGAAGCCCGTTCAGCGCAACCATTCCAAACCCAGCCGCGAGACCCGAGAACAGAATCGTCCACTCGTACCCCGGAATAACGAACGCCACCCACGAGAACAGCGGACGCCCACCGATATTGAGCGGAAACGCCCACACCGAGATCCACGTCTCCATCATGTAGGCGGTCACCAGGCCCAGAATGCCTCCGATCAGGCACACCAGCGGCACGCTGGTCTTGTGACAGTTCAGCGCGGTGGCGGTCTCTTCGACGGGATAAGGCGTGTAGCACTCCATCCTGCGATAGCCTGCCTCGCGAGCCGCTTCGGTCGCGCGCACCAGTTCGCGCGGAGTATTGAACTCGGCCAGCAGTCCGTAGATACCTTCTCTCGGCGGCATCAGCTCATCTCCTCGCTTGTACGCTCAGCGGTTTTGCCGCGAGGCTTTCGCATTGTCAGCTTGGTCTGCGGCAGCATAGTGCGAATCTCCGACATCGGAATCATGGGCAGGAAGCGCACGAACAACAGGAACAGAAGCGTGAACAATCCCCACGAGCCGACGTAGATCATGTAATCCCACCGGGTGGGTTCGTAGGTTCCCCAGCTTGAAGGCAGGTACTCGCGATAAAGCGAAGTCACGACAATCACGAAGCGCTCGAACCACATCCCCGAGTTCACGATCAGCGAAAGGATGAACAGGTACAGCACATTCACTCGCAGCTTGCGCGACCACAGCGTCGTCAGCGGGATGGCGATGTTGGTCATGATCAGAATCCAGTACGACCAGCCCATGGGGCCGAACATGCGGTTCCACATCATGAAGAACTCCCAGTGGCTGGCCGAGTACCAGCTCATGAAGATCTCCATGGCATAGCCGTAGGCGACGATGCCTCCGGTGGCCAGCATCACCTTGCCCATGTTGTCCAAGTGGCGTAGTGTGATGAGGTCTTCCATGTGGTAGAACTTGCGGATCGGGATCGCCAGCGTCAGCACCATGGCGAAGCCTGAATACACGGCTCCAGCGACGAAGTACGGCGGGAAAATGGTCGTGTGCCATCCGGCCAGCGCCGACACCGCAAAGTCGAAGCTGATGACCGTGTGCACGGAGAGCACCAGCGGCGTCGAAAGCCCGGCCAGCAGCAGACAGGCCGACTCGTAGCGCACCCAGTGCCGTGTCGATCCGCGCCATCCCAGAGCAAGCAGGCCGTATGTGTATTTCGCCAGCGGCATCCGTGCGCGATCGCGGAAGGTGCCGAAGTCCGGCACCATGCCGATGTACCAGAAGACCACCGAGATGGTCGCGTAGGTCGAGACCGCGAATACGTCCCACGCCAGCGGCGAACGGAACTGCGGCCACACGTTCATCGTATTGGGATAAGGAAACAGCCAGTAGGCAAGCCACGGGCGGCCCACGTGAATCAGCGGAAAGATGCCAGCACAGACGACGGCGAAGATCGTCATCGCTTCGGCGAAGCGGTTGATCGAGTTGCGCCACGTCTGCTTGAACAGCAGCAGAATCGCCGAGATCAGCGTTCCGGCGTGGCCGATGCCGATCCACCAGACGAAGTTAATGATGGCAAATCCCCACGCTCCCGGAATGGTGACGCCCCAGATGCCGACGCCCTTCAGAAACAGCCACGTCAGCCCCACGTTCAGCCCTTGAACCACGCCCGCGGCAACCACCACGCCGAAGAACCAGCCCATCGGCGTCTTCGACGTCAACACCATTCCGGCGATCTTCTGCGTAACCGAGCGGAAGTTGTGTCCAGGCGCGATGACCGCGTACTCCCCCGTGCGAGGGTCGATCATCGGATCGTTAATGGATGTGGTCGCCATCTATGCCAGCTCCGGATTGAGGTTGAGCACGCCAGCTGTGTATGTCGTACGCGGGCGGTAGTTCAGATCGGTGAGCACCTGGTAGTCGCGCTCCTGAGCCTTGCGCTTGGAGACGCGGCTGTTCGGATCGTTGATGTTGCCGAAGATGATGGCATCGGTCGGACACGCCTGCTGACAGGCCGTAACAATATCGCCATCGCGAATGGCGCGGTTCTCCTTGTCAGCAGTGATCTTCGCCGCTTCGATGCGCTGAATACAGTAAGAACACTTCTCCATCACGCCGCGCGAGCGAACCGTAACATCCGGATTGCGCATGAACTTGAGGCTTTCGGTGTCGAAATCTGAATAGAGAAGAAAATTAAACCGGCGCACCTTGTACGGACAGTTGTTCGAACAGTAGCGCGTACCTACGCAGCGGTTGTAGACCATCGTGTTCAGGCCCTCGGGCGTGTGCACGGTTGCGCCCACGGGACAGACCTGCTCGCAGCCCGCGTTCTCGCAGTGCTGGCAGGCCATCGGCTGGAAGTGCGCGCGCGGCGCGTGCAGATCGCCCTCAAAGTAGGTGTCGATGCGCAGCCACTGCATGTTGCGTCCCACCTTCACCTGCTCGCGGCCCACTACGGCGATGTTGTTCTCCGCATAGCAACTCACGATGCACGCATTACAGCCGATGCAGGAGTTCAGATCGATGGCCATGCCCCATGCGTTCTGCACCTTCTGCGTGGAAGGATCGATCTTCTTGTAGTTCCAAGAATCGGGAAAGAAGCTCTCATCATGCGCCGGACGTTCGCCTTCCGGACCATAGCCAACTTTGTTAACCAGCGCGCCGCTCGCGCCTTCCTCTGCAAACTTCGGATTCTTCTTCGCCTCTTCCAACGTGGCGTAGCGAATGATCGCCCGCTCAATCGCCTCGTGTCCGGCCAGCGAATAGGTTCCTGTGCTGTCGAACTTCTTCTGTTCAAGGTCCTGCTGTGCGAAGGCTCCGCGATGCTCGATGTTGTGAACCTTGGTGACGCAGATGGCGTAGCTGCCAACAGCCTTCTTCACCGTCGCGCCACGAGCCCACAGCAGGCCATCAGACCCACGCAGCGTATAAGCGTTGAAGCCAACGCCGGAGCCTACGCGATAGTCCTGCACTGTTCGTCCGAAGCCGAGATGCACTGTGATCGCGCCGTCAGGATGGCCCGGAACCATCAGCACCGGAGCCACCACCTTGCGGCCGTGCAGACTCAACTCGACAAGATCAGTCTCCTCTACCTTCAGCTCAGCCATGGTGGTGATGCTCATCAGAGCGGCGTTGTCCCAGCTCAGGTTGGTCACCTGCTTGGGAAGCTCTTCGAGCCAGCCCACGTTAGCGTAGCGTCCGTCGTAGATGGAGGGATCAGGACGAAACAGAATCTCGTAACCGTCACTATGGGCCGACTCCTCTTTGATGCCGTCATCCTGAGCGAAGCGAAGGATCCCCGCATTTTTCTCGCTGTGGCGATGAACCTCAATAGAAGCTAACGACGTGTCCTGGACCTCCTGAAGGTCTTCACTGAATTCTTCTTTTCCTTGTAAGCTGCGTGCTGAAGAAACAAAATGCGGGGGGCCTTCGCTTCGCTCAGGATGACGACTTGAAAAATAGTGAAGAGGCAGGAGGTCTTCAGATGCATTCTTCGGCGTAAACGCAGTTCCGACGACCCATCCATCGTGGAGCGACTTGCGCCATCCGGTAGCGAAGTCGCCCTTGATGTATGTCTTCGCATGAGCAACCACGGCGTCATAAGCCGAGGCCTGCGGATTCTCCAGCAAGGTCTGAAAAACATCGTGCGCCGACCTGCCGCCATACAACGGATCGATCATTGGCTGAATGACCGTGATCGTGCCATCGTATGCGCGCGCGTCGGACCAGCTCTCCAGATAATGCGCCTTGTTGACGTGCCAGTTGGCGACGGCTCCGGTCTCGTCCACATGCGAGCCGAGATGCGCCGTCATGGGAACCTTGCCGAACGCCGCCGCAAAATCAAGGTCCGCAGGGGCCGAGTAGACCGGGTTGACTCCCAGCACCACAAGCCACTTGACCTTACCCGCGTTCATGTCGGCAACCAGAGCCTTCAAGTCAGCCGTCTGCTCGCTGGGCAGAGGGTTCACCGTCTCGGTGTAAACGACAGTCTTGCCCACCGCGCCCAGCATAGAGTTCAGCGCATAAGCCGCCGCATGAACCTCGGGCGCAGCCTGCTCGCCGGGAATCACAACGCAACGCCCGTGATTTTTCTTCAGGTCCTTTAACAGAGCGGCAAAGAACCGGGTATCACACCGGGTGCCCCACTCATGCGCAGTTTTATCGCGCATGGGTGGGGTTTGAGGCAGTTCAGACCCCACCCATGCATGACGCGATGAAACTGCGTCATGCATGAGTGGGGCACCCAGCGCCTCGGCGAACGGCGCAATCTCGCTGGGCTTCAGCGCTAGCCTGTGCTCGGCGCGAAGTCCGGTCACCGTCGGCATCGACTCGACCACGTACAGGCGGTTCATCTTCTTACCGTCTTCGTAGCGATGCCGCTCGGCATAGGCGCAAGCCAGCGGCAGAAAACCCGGATGACCGATTCCGCCCAGAAAATCCGCGTCGAGCGAAAGAATCACGTCGGCATGCTCCAGACGGTACTGCGCATCGAGGTACTCGCCAAAGGCCGCCCGCGAAGCCGCTCGCGACGAGTCCTGATTGACCGGCTCCCACTGCACGAGCTTCGCCTGCGGATACTTCGCCTGCACAGCGTTCCATTGCGCAGCCAGCGTCGGCGAGGTGATGGTCTCGCTGAGGAAGTAGATTCCCTGTCCATTGCCGGACCTCTTCACCGCCGCGAGAAACGTGCTCTGAAACGCGCTCCAGTCCGAGGGCTGGCCGCGTTCGAGCACGTGCTGCGAGCGGTCCGGATCGTAGAGCTCGAGCAGCGTCGCCTGCGTAAATACATCCGAGCGGCCTCGCGAGACCGGATGCTCCGGATTGCCGTCCACCTTGATGGGCCGGAAGGAGTCCGACTTCACCAGCACGGGAATGGCTCCGGTAGGAAATGGGTGCGCCGTGGCAAAGTACATCGGCTTGCCGAGCACCAGGTCCTCGGGCTGCTTCACGTAGGGGTAGATCGGCTCGTCAGGCTGCTTGGTGCAACCACTCAATCCGGCCAGCGCCAGCGAGGCTCCCATCACCTGCAGGAAGCCCCGCCTGCTGACCGTGGCTACAGTATCCACCCACTCACTTGCACTGGATTGCCGGGGAAATTCATCGCGCATGAGCTCGACGAACTCCGGAGTCTCGGCCAGCTCATCCAGATTCTTCCAGAAGCGGCGGCCTGTCTTGCCGTCCAGCCGGGCGCGAACCTCGGCCAGCGTCATCTTTCTTACCGGCGCAGGCGCTGGCCCGCAGGCAGGACCAACGCTCGTCACGATCTGAACCAACGGCCCCACGGACTTTTCCGTCTTCTCTTCCATTGCCAGTCACCAATCTGAGGGCCGAAGGCCCGCCAATATACCAGCCCAGGGCGAAGCCCTGGGTCAAAAGCCTAACGAAGCACAGAGGGCTGTATGCCCGGCCTATCCACCGCCTGAACGAACCACAATCTCGCAATCGCCAAACATATAGAGCGGCCCTTCGGCCCTTTAACGCACCTGAAGGGCATCGCCGCTCTGGGCTTCGCCCTGGGCTGGTATATCGTCTCGCCGTTGGCGCTTCGATCGATGCAACTCCACATAGAGTTTGCTCCAATCTTCATCGGTGGCACGTCTCGCAACTGGAAAGCTCGTTAGGCGTGCGAATGTGATAATGCGCCGTCAGATACCTACCCAGATCCACCTGAGTCGTGAACTTTGTGTAGCTGGCCGGCAGCGGGATTGCAGACCGCGGAACGACGCTGATGCTTCCTGCACTCACACGCTGAAGCGTCGCAACCTCCGGAGCGTCTTTGGCCGGGTCACTTGTCGTGCAGGCGACATCTTGCGCCGTTGGGCCGCCCTTGACCGCGCTTGCGCACCAGACGGGTTTGCTGGTCGAAGGCCCGGTCCAGGCCATGTTGTAAACTTCGCTCGCAGGACGCAGATTCACGCCGGGATTGCGGTGGCAGTTCAGGCACCACTCCATCTGCAGCGTGTTCTGCTGATACATCAGCGGCATCTCGTTGACTTGGCCGTGGCAGGTGGCGCAGCCGATGCCCTTGTTCACGTGAATGCTGTGATTGAAATAGACAAAGTCGGGCAGGTCGTGCACGCGAATCCACTCAATCGACTGGTTGCGCGCCCAGCTCTGGCGCACCGGATCCAGATACCCGGCGTTGGTCCATATCTGCGCGTGGCAGTTCATACAGGTCTTGGTGGGAGGAATCCCGGCGTAACCGGCCGTCTCCACCTGCGCGTGGCAGTACTGGCACTGCAATCCCAGCCCTTCGACGTGGTGTTTGTGGCTGAACGGAACCGGCTGATCGGGCCGCTGACCCTGCCGCGTCACCCAGGGCGATCTCTGCAACTCGTTCAGCGTCACGCCCAGCGCAACTACGATCAGGCCAGCCAGCACAAGACTGAATCGAACCAGAGCATTCGAGCTGCGTTCAAAGACCTGCGCCATGCTTGCTTTCCCGTTTCCCCTCTATAACCTGGCCCGTATAGCCTGCGGGTAGATTTTTGCTAAGTCTTCCGATGCTGGAATTCTTCAGCCGGAGGCCCGGCCAGGGATATGCGCCATGTTTTGAGCTTCGGGTGAGCGATTATCGACGCAACGGTGCGATGTGGAAAGGATCGCCGGACACCCGGACGCTCCGGCGATAGAATCTATTACCCTATATTCTGGATGTCTTCAGCGACCCAGGAACAGCCTGCCGCGCAGATTGCCTCAGCCGAGCGCGCCGAGACCGAGCACGCCGAACACACGTGGCGGCCCCGCGCCAATCCGTGGGTGATCGCCATGACCGTCACCCTGGCGACGTTCATGGAGGTTCTGGATACCTCTATCGCCAACGTCGCTCTGCCGCACATCGCCGGAGGCCTGGGAGCCTCGGTGGACGAAGCCACCTGGGTGCTGACCGCCTTCATGGTCGCCAACGCCGTCATCCTTCCGGCAGCCGCCTACATGACTACGCTGATCGGACGCAAACGCTTCTACATGCTTTGCGTGGCCATGTTCGGGCTCTCGTCGGTGCTGTGCGGAATCGCGCCCTCGCTGCCGCTTCTGGTCTTCTTCCGCGTGCTTCAAGGCATCGGCGGCGGCGGCATGATGCCGTCGGAGCAGGCCATTCTAGTGGACACCTTCCCGCCCGAGAGGCGCGGCCACGCCTTTGCCATGTACGGCATCGCTGTAGTCGTGGCTCCGGCCATCGGGCCTACGCTGGGCGGCTGGATCACCGATAACTACGACTGGCGCTGGATCTTCTTCATCAACGTTCCGGTCTGCCTGATCTCGCTGTTTCTGACCTCGCGCGTGGTCGAAGACCCGCCCTGGGTGAAGACGCAGGTGGCCGAGTCGCGGCGCGGAGGATTCCGGCTCGACTACATCGGCTTCGCCCTGCTGGGGCTTACCTTTGGCTCGCTACAGTTCGTGCTCGATAAAGGGCAGGAGGACGACTGGTTTGCCTCCAGAGCCATCACGACATTTTTCATCATCATGGTGACGGCGTTCATCGGCCTGATCTGGTGGGAGTTGAGGCAGAGGCGCAGTCAGAATCGTCCGATTGTGAACTTGAACCTGTTCACCAATCGCAACTTTTCCATCGCCTTTGTGCTGATGTTTGTTCTGGGCTTCACGCTCTACGGAACCACGATCCTGATTCCTCAGTTTGCCCAGACCTTGCTGGGCTATACGGCGGAGCTGGCCGGAATGGTTCTGTCGCCTGCCGGATTTGCCACCATGCTCATGATGCCACTGGTCGGCTTTCTATCGAGCCGCATCGATCTGCGCAAGCTGATTGCCTACGGATTCTTCATGCTTACGGTGTCGCT
>Ga0123357_10011903_pt1 | contig 11189 bp, 15 predicted proteins | sample TergutEmb28metaG_FD_89873 | JGI IMG/M metagenome (GOLD analysis project Ga0123357, IMG submission 89873) | Embiratermes neotenicus P4 segment gut microbial communities from Petit-Saut dam, French Guiana - Emb289 P4 | ecosystem: Host-associated > Arthropoda: Insects > Digestive system > Gut ... | reverse complement strand
CACACATAATACGGAAAGTACTGCAGTGTGAAGCTTGAAGCCTGAGCAGTGGGGATCACCGCTGGTTCAAGAGAAGTACCAGGAAGAAAAGGCCTGTGACAAGAGACATCCATATCGTATAATCATAATAATAATAATAATGGGACTTTCGTAGCTATAATTTCTCTATAAAAGCGCAGTAAGACGAGGAGAGCTACGGCACTCAATATTCAAATTACTGCTCCTTACTGCTGAGCTGGCTGTCCCCGCTTCACACACGCCACCATTCTTGGAGTACGGATTGTCCACGATTTCCCACCGAATTCTGACCGGATCACTGGGAGAAAAGAGAGGGTTATATTTGGCCTAACATTGTCCGAATTATGCGGGGATCCGGATTAACGAGGGACTGCTGTATTTATAGCTTTTTTTTTTAATTTTTTGCATTTTTTGTAAGGAAACATAATTTTGAAATTTTTTGCAGTTTCCGTTTAGAAGCTAATTTTCACATTAATCCCGTGCCTTATTTACCATTATAAGTTATTTACGAACAAATACGGTAATGGAATAATATAATAATATAGAAAACCAACTAGATGCAACAATAATAATTTTATTATTAATGATTTAATTCAACTCAACATGTTTCGGGCGATAATTTCGCCCATCCTCAGGAGCACTAGACTGTGTTTACAGCTTGTGGTATAAAGCAACGACGATACTGTCTGCTGGTGACCATCCTGATCATCCTGATCATCCTGATCACCAGCAGACAGTATCGTCGGTGCTTTGTACCACAAACTGTAAACACAGTCTAGTGCTCCTGAAGATGGGCGAAACTATCGCCCGAAACATGTTGAGCTAATTGAAATCATTAATAATAAAATTATTGTTGTTGCATCTAGTTGGCTTTTTATATTATTGTATCAACGATGCACGTTCACACAGACATAAACAAAAGGTAATAGAAAAATTACATTTTTTCCCCTTTCATATTTTTCATTCTCATTGTGTCAAAGGTATCAAGAGAGCACACATTAATGCAGCAGAATGTTATTTAAGAATCTGTTTTGTTTTTAATTGCTGAAATTCACGTTAATAAAGTCGCGATCTGAAACTTTCCAAACCCAGACTAATGCAAATGTACGAACTTACACATCCGAATCTGCTGTCTTTCAGTTAACACTGAAGCAATTAGCTTTATCTAGCGTTCTTCTTCATTTTCTCTAGAATGCTATTTTTTGACCTGTGTCGATTTCTCGCAAAGATACTATGTTCGTGTCCTGTGAAGACAGAACAGTACAAATCAAACATGAAGATAGTAGGTCTTTTCGAAATGCGGCTTAATTCAGTTGTCTTGAAACGACAGTAACAAATCAAAATTGAGTACGCGAGAAAAATGCGAGCTCATTAAATTTACGGAATGCCTGCTACTATGTGGTTCGGAATCGTTTGTCTCACCGTCTTTTATCTAAAAATATAAAGATTAATTTTTATGTCAATATAATCTAGCCCGCTCTTTGTATGGGCGTGAAGCGCGGTCTCTAGTGGTAAGGGAAGAACATAAGCTGAGAGTGCTGAAGAAAACATTTGGATCTACATGAGAGGAGCTAAGAGCAGACCGGAGAAAATTTCACAAAAAAAGGAGCTTTGTGTTATATATTCCTGACTGTATTCGGGTGATAAAATCAAGGTGAATGAGATGGGCGGAACATTTGACACCAATGGTGGGTAGAGGAGAAGGCGAAGAGGGGTTTGGTTAGGAAACCTGAAGGAAACAAACCATATGGAATATGTAGACGTTAGATGGAAATATAACATTAAAATTGATAGTAAATAAGTAGGATGAAAAGCCCGGACTGGATGAAACTGGCTTAGGGTTAAAATAGGTGGCGGAATCTTGTTAACACAATAATAAACAATCGGGTCCCGTTATAATCGGGAATTTTGTTTACTGTCCGACACACTTTTAGCTTCTCAAGGAAGCCTCCGTCCCGAGGAGCTCGGTAAATAGAACAATGATAGGTCGGATTCTTCCTTATCCGCATTTATTTGCCATTATGATAATCTCACATTTTAGATGTGTAATTTCTCCAGCATCATTAAATATCACAATAGTATATAATGAAATTAGAAATCCCTTCCCAATTCATGCTGGTCACAGACGAGCTTCTGGTCACAATTTTTCCGAACCACTGTTCCGGCCATGCAGTTTTAAGATCATTGCCATTGCCAGAGAGTATGAGTTGAGCTCTAGAAAGTCCAGCAGCAGGCGAGAGAAAGTTACCTACACTCATAAGCACAGGGCCGGCGCCTTTGATTGAGCAGAAATTATGATTCCAGTATATGAACCGCGCTGTCTTATTAAATTAATTGTGCCCTTATACACGGAGTACTGTAGAAACTGAAGGTGGTGTTACGATTGACAGCATGTGTAAGAACTGTGTGTTTGCTGTACAACAGGCTTTTAACCGCCACATACACACTGTCTTTCGCCATACAAGACGGGGAATTCCTTGATCAGTTGACAGAATACCAGATTCCAAACGACTGGGTTGTATGGATTTACGCACAGGAGGTTATTTAGAAGCTGAATCAAGAATGTTATTTTTTAACTGTTCAGTACACAGTGAAATAACACTAGCTGTCTTTCGGCTAGTCACTAGCGTGTTGAGCGTCATACTTAAAAGTGGCTTTTTAGAGCTCATTGCACTTTTACCTCACAAGGAATTAGTATCAAAGTCAGTTTTCACGTACAAACCGAATTAGAAAGTGAGTGCCTACGTGCCATTGCTCAGTAATAACAAATATCTTCTGAAATATGCAACACAGACACGCTGAGAGTTGGACTCTGTTAGTGTTATCTCCCGTCAGTAAAACGCACATTTATTTCTAGTTAGATGCATTGTTAATAGATGGCACCAAACAGCCTTCCTCGCGTGGGCATTCAAACATGGACAACTTTTATATATCTGAGCGACTTTCACCCTCAAGTTTGGTCTCATGCACTCCTTATGGAGGTAAAAGGTAAAGTTGTCCCTGCCCACACCATGAACGCATATAGGAGGATTAGAAGTATAGCTCCACTCATTCTTCACCTCGGCGCTAGCTGGAGGTGAGTGGTCAACACATACCCCTGCCACTTTACCGCTAGGAAGTTATTCCACTACACAATAGAATAGAGGCTTAGAGCTTCCCAGAGTCGGTCTGGACATTTTAGAGAGTACAAGAATATATTGCCCATGCCGGAGACAAATGTGTGTGTGTGTGTATGTATATATGTATGTATGTATGTGTTTGTGTGTATGTATGTGTGTGTGTATGTTTGTTTGTTTGTATGTATGTACGAGGGAGAGTCAAATGAAAACCGTAGAAGTGTATATTATTACAAGTGTAAATATTTAAGGTTTTCATTTGACTCACCCTCGTATGTATGTATGTATGTTTGTTTGTGTGTGTATGTATGTATGTATGTATTATTATGTATTTTTGTATGTATCTTTTTATTTGTTTCTATGTATGTATGTATGTCTTATGTATGTATATATGTTTGTATGTATTTATGTAGGTAGGTATATGTGTGCATGTGTGATGTACGTATATGTATGTAGTATGCATATGCCTGTACATATGTATACATATGTGTGAATGTATGTGTATGTGTATGTATGTATGTTTATATGTATTACGTATGTGTCTATGTAGGTAGGTTTGGGTGTTTGTGTGTGTGTGTGTGTGTGTGTGTGGATATGTATATATGTATGTATTATGTATATATATATGTATGTATATGTGTGTGTGTATGTATGCCGGTATATGTATTCCCCTTTTTATCTCCATGTACATGGTTTGGTCGCTATGATGCAGAATGTTACACGTCGTCTTGCTTTAGATTGTTCTTGGCATGTTGTTAAGAGAGAGCGAATACATTTCAGAACTTCATTCTATGCGTAACTTAGTTAAACATGTTGCATGTCACACTAAGAAAAGTTCTTTGGTTCTATAATAAGATGCTTGAGGTAACAGAAGGCCGAAAAACATTTAATGGCTTGTGGCGTTGATAAATTCACTGGTACACTCTTTATCGTTAGGGTGACCAAATAAAGTTTATTTGTGAAAAGTACAGTCTTGTATTCTTCCCTTTGGGTGATTCCCCGGCATCTGAATTTTCTACGCCGACTTTTCGGAATACTGTTCCATCTTCGTAGGTCTTTTAAATAAGAAGAATAACTGGCACGAGATTGCTAGGGTATTTATATAGGTAAAGGTTTGGCTCAAAAGAGACCTGCGCCAATCAGAAGGAGTGACGGGGAGGTGCGTGTCCGAATAGAGGAACAGGCTGTGGAGAACAACGGCCCCAAGTGGAGGCCTGTAGTAAGACAAGGATGTGAAGGAGAAACAGCCCCGTGTGGGAGCGAGGGAACCCCTTCTGCACATGCTTAAAGAAAGGAGACAGCTTCCTGAAACACAGTAGTTAGGTCACTACCACCCCATGGCTCCTCTACCTCTCTCCGACAAAGGGCCGTTTCTCTCTTACATCTTTGTCTTACTACAGGCTTCCACTTGGGACCGTTGCCCTCCACAGCCTGTTCCTCTATTCGGACACGCCCCTCCCCGTCACTCCTCCTTCCGATTGGCCCAGGCTTCTTTTGAGCCTAACCTTTATCTAGAAATCTCTTGTTTAAACTACCTATGAAGATGGAACTTAGTTGTTGACATTGAAGGAGGAAAGGAAGCTGAGGGTGTTGAGAACATGGTGTTGGGGAGAAGTTTTGGACCTAGGAGGGACGAGGTAAATGGGGAATGGAGGAGAATGCGTAACGAGGAGCTAAATGATTTGTACTCCTCACCCAATATTGTGCGGGTGATAAAATCGAGAAGAATGAGATGGGCTGGGCATGTGGCGCGTATGAGTGAGGAGAGGGAAGTGTATAGGGTCTTGGTGGGGAAACTGGAGGGAAAGAGATCACAGGGGAGACCTAGGCGTAGATGGGTGGATAATATTAGGATGAATCTCCAGGAGGTGGGATGTGAGTATATGGACTGGACTGGGCTGGACCAGGATAGAGACAAGTTGAGACGCTTGTGAGTTCGGTAATGAACCTTCGGGTTGCGTGAAATGCAGGGAATTTCTTGACTAGCTGCAAACCAGTTAGCTTCTCAAGAAGGACTCTGCACCATGGAGTAAGTAAGTTTGAAGATGGAACGGTGTTCCGAAACGTTGGCATATAAATTTCAGACGCCGGGGAATCACTTAAAGAAAGTATGAGACATTCACAACATGACGAAAGTTTGAAATCAAGAATAAGCGCAGTCTTGTTGCTGCATTCGTGTAAATTACAGCTACCCTCCTTGTGTTGATGTATCCTCATGACAATTATCTGATTGACGTAGATGTAGAATGACTTGTAGTTCGCAAGACCGGCAAGTGGATGTGTACGCCTGATTACCTAACAAGTACTTTCCGACTACTCGTATTTTAAGAATAATCTTACCGTGGCGAGATATCTCATTCGTAAGTGGAAGGGTGGGATGTACCATTTTCCTCTTCCAGTAAAGAGACGTCTGAACAGGACTTTCCTTCACTCGGTGAGTGTTTGAATCTAACGGAGCCGTCATGGCAGTAAAGTGACGGCCCTCGCGCGGGTTGTTTCTCATTACGGACACGGAACTTTTATTTGTTGCGGTGTCCATATGGACCCCCAGCTTACTCCTACAGTGATTATCTTATCATAAGAAGATCTTAAAGGTGTAGTCCATGCGAGATTATACTACTACCTGCAAGTTTTGGTCACATCTTGCCATCCGAATTTTCATTCGATTGCGGTGCATGCATTTCCAGAACGCTCCAAAATTAGTTTATGTGCTTCCTGTTCCTATCATCAAATCTACTGTTATATTCCCCGTGATTGCGATATTTACCATGGTTACCTCATTTTTTTGTTGTAATACTATCGCTCCTGTTTCACAAGTTCTTGCATCTGTCACCTTGCTCTTATGGTTACTAGTTGTAGGAAATTTAAGAGAACAAATTGTGGGTGGTCTATATTGTGATTAACGCCAAAGTTGTCTCTGTACACACCATGAAAACGTATAGGGGAATAAAGTATATCTCTAATTATTCTTAATATTGTAGATTGAGGTAATTGATCAGCTTCAAGCTCTGGCCGTTTTACTCCCGGGAAAGATCCCCCCCCACCTCCGTTACCTAGTGAATAGGAACTTCGAGGGGCCCCAAAGACGGTCTGGGCATTTTGGACAGTAAACCTAGATAATCCAATTCCTCTACCTGGATTCGAAATCCAGGTCGTCCAGTCATATTCTAGTCACCATACTGATTGCTCTATCCTGGCTGTTGTCACTAATATACATATCAAAACTAGTCAGAATCTGCCAGTCTGTTCTTCAGTACAAAAATGAAGACGGCCGGATAGACGGGCAGATATGACAATTTCTATACGCGCCCTGCACAGAGGAAGAATAAAAGTGCTTAATCTTGGGGGCCAGACACTAACTTTGTCTGGCGGTCATTCTCCTTGTTGTTCTACATTAATTGTCTTTCCTCATTGGATAGAATACATATTTTTAAATGCGATATGTGTATTTAAAATAAAAACTCAACAACGGTATATAACAACTAACAAACAAACAAACAATTTCGCACAAAGATGTACAACAATTAAGTACAGAATCCACTTGTTTCTGCAATGTCCACTGCTATAAATAAGACGCAGTTATATTTCAGTTCGCCTTATACGGCAGCAATGTCAGTGAACCACAAATATTTTTCACAATATCTCTGACAGTTGGCACTGTTTCAACTTTTTACCATCTCAGTTTTCTATTTTAGTCATCCGATGTCGCAAAATTGATTGAACAAGAGCTGTCTGATGTAATGAGCACTTTTTAAGTGTCACTGTAAGGGATGTGGTTGTTATAAAGGTGAATTCTCAGCAAGAATTTCATTCTGTAGTAACGGTACAGACAGTAGCATTTTGGTGGCTGATAAATTGGGTAGTTGTTTTTCAGAATACTGCGCAATCTGCTTATCAGGCTCTTGACGTCTTGAAAAACAGGCGTTTTTGGCTTGTACTATCCGACTTGTATACCTGCTGTACAGTATGCATAACTTACGTGTAGCAGCATTGAGCTCATAATTAAACTAGTCAGGCCGATCTTCCGTCATAGATGGTCGAATCTATAGCTTTTAGGATATCGAGGCAAAATTTTTGAATAACTTTCATTATTCATTACATTGCCAACTCACCGTTTCAGTCCTTTAAACAAGCCCGAAATTGTGCCTAATCCAACGACTTCCGTCGAATCCTAAACTGTGACAGTCATACCCGAACTATGTCATTCTCTCGGGAATTGTCAGGCCTGTCGCTGCGATACGGAGTTCTGCTTGCGGCTCCTGTTCAGCTCCTGCTGGTTCACGGCCACTCCTACTGCCAGGTGTTGATTCTGGGGGGCAGATGCCTGCGGAACCTGCTCATCCTTGCGGTCCCAGCCATGATGCTCCGGAGGATGATGTTCTTGAATCAGAACCCACTCACTGATCCATACTGGTTTCCAGATCTTTTTCCACGCAGGAACCCAAATTTTCTTCCAGTCTGGCACCCATATTTTTTTCCAAGCTTCTTTCCAAACAAGTTTTTTGTCTGGAACCCATATCTGTTTTTTCTCAGTTCTCCATATCTGTTTCCATGCTTCTTTCCAAACAAGTTTTTTGTCTGGAATCCATATTTGCTTTTTCTCGGTTCTCCATATCTGTTTCCATGCTTCTTTCCAAACCATTTTTTTGTCGTCAACCCATATTTGCTTTTGCTCAGTTCTCCATATCTGTTTCCATTCTTCCTTCCATACGAGTTTCTTGTCTGGAACCCAAATTTGTTTCTTTTCAGTTTTCCAGATTTTTTTCCAAACAGGTTTCCAAATTACTTTCTTCCTCCAGAGCCCATGTGATGTGTACTCCCAACCTTCATGATCCTTGCCGTGGTCTTTTTTGCCTGGTACATACTGTTTAACTAACTCAGGTACCCATATCTTCTTCCACGCGGGCACTTGAATTTCTTTCCAAGCTGGAACTTGTATCGGTTTCCACACGGGCTTCCACACTTTTTTCCAGTCTGGTACTTGAATATCTTTCCATGCAGGAATTTTGATGGGGACCCATACTGGCTTCCAAATTTTTTTCCAATCAGGAACTTGAATATCTTTCCAAGCGGGTACCTGAATCGGTTTCCATTCTGGTTTCCAAATTTTTTTCCAGTCTGGAACTTGTATTTCTTTCCACGCAGGTACTTGTATCGGTTTCCATTCTGGCTTGTATATCTTTTTCCACGCAGGTTTCCATATCTGTTTGGAAGCAGGTTTCCATATTTTCTGCCAGTCAGGTTTCCAGATGAGTTTCTTCTTCCAGTATCCCTTAGGTTTGTGGTGATGGTGCTCCTCAACGTGGTGGTGCTCTTCGACGTGGTGGTGCTCTTCGGCGTGGTGGTGCTCTTCGGCGTGGTGGTGCTCTTCGGGTTTGTGGTGCTCTTCGGCGTGGTGGTGCTCGTAGTCGGAGTGGCCGTACTTCTCTGAGGATTGAAGCTCCTCGCCGGAGTGATGATGCTGTTCGCCGGAGTGATGATGCTGTTCGCCGGAGTGATGAGGCTGTTCGCCGGAGTGATGATGCTGTTCGCCGGAGTGATGATGCTGTTCGCCGGAGTGATGATGCTGTTCGCCGGAGTGATGATGCTGTTCGCCGGAGTGACTTAATAACTCCCCGGAGTGGGCCTGCTGTTCCCCTGAATGGTGGTATCCTTCATCCCATCTTCCCACCCGCCGCTGCGCAGTCCTGCAATCATACATCGCGTACTTGTCAATTTCATACCACTATGCGTTCTGTCACAAACTTCACGAAGTGAGTTACTACAGAAGATATATCCATCAGCCGATCCTCATTTTCCACTCTGAAGCCATACAAAGAATTTCAATGACATGTCCTGCTGAATATATATATATATATATATATATATATATAGATATGTAATATGTTTCGGCGAAACCTATAATAGAGTCCAGGTAGTCAACGTCTGACACGTTTCCTGTTAAGAATCTTTTGACACAAGAAGACACTTTGTCGTTATTACTTTTCAACTCAACTTTAGAATATGCCATTCGGAGTGTTAAGGCAAACAAGGAGTGCTTGAAACTGCAAGGTATATTATGTGCATGTGGTTTACGCTGATGTTAATATATTGGATGGCTGTATACGTACTATAAAGAAAAGAAGCTTTATTATTCGGTAGTAAGTAGAATGGTCTAGAAGTAAATGCCGATAAAACTGAGTACGTGGTCGTGTCTCGAAATCAGAACGCAGGACAAAATCATTACATGAAAATAAGTACTAAATTCTTTAAATGTGTGCAACAGTTCAAATATTTCGGAAAGACGCTAACAAATCAAAATTTCATTCACGAAGAAATTAAGATCAGATTACTATCATTCGCTGCAGAATCTTTTATCTTCCAGATTGCGATCCAAATTACGAAGATTGAAATATGCACTACTATAATATTGGAGCCTATGAAGGACAGGGTAACAGGGGAGTGGGAGAGAATAATAAATGACGAGGTTCGTGCATTGTCTCACCAACAAATACTATTTGGGTAATGGAATCAAGACATTCAGGTGGGCGGGAAATATAGCACGCGTGGGGGGAGAGAAGGGGTGCATACAGGGCTCTTGTGGGGAAGCTGAGGGAAAGGGACCGCCTGGAATACTAGGCGTATATTGGAGGATAATATTTAGTTTCATCTTCAAAAATTGGGGTGGGAGGTATAAGCTAGATTGGTATGGTTCAGAACAGGGACAGATGGCGGGCTGTTGTGATTGCGGTAATGAGCCTCCGGTTTCCATAAAATACGGGGAGTTTGATTAGCTGAGAACCTATTAGCTGCTCAATAAATACTCTGCTCATTGGAATTAGTTAATTAGTTTAGGAGGTGTACTAGTGGCTCATAATCATTGAAGGTTTCCTGCATTGTAAGGGAACAGAACTGTATCCAAGTGAGCTGTATGTAAATGGACTGTAGCACAAGTGTTTCTTATACAGAACTACCGGGGCCACAGTCTACTTCCACTAGAGGTGAGAATATCGAAAGTGCCCTTGTCATGACTTTGAACAGAAGGGTGACAATTGATGAAATGACAATCATCAGCAAAAGACTCATGGTTCCCACCATAAAAGTATCCACAACAGATTAGCCTTTCATAAATTTTATGCAAGTGTCAAGTGAGGGCGGTGATGCGTCATCGTCTGGGGCAAAATACTTATTTACCGCTGGGATGCGGAGATGAAATGCCAGAGTATGGAATGGAAATCTCCGCAGTCCCCGGTAAAAGAAATTCCCAAGTGCAGCCACCAGGAGGAAAGCAACGTATTTTTTTGCGGGGGGGGGGTCACGAGGGACAATGCTGGAACACTGCCAAGAGAGGGTCATAAGAGTAAAGCGTTTTGGTGTACTGTGTGACAATCAGTAATCATCATTTCTCAGTGCACGGCGATGACTGCTTTTAAAATGGTTTTATTGCTGCATGAGAGAGCCTGTCAACACACTACCGCCAAAACTGTTTAAAACCTCGGTTAAATGCACTTGAGGTTTTAGAAGAAAGTCCTTGTAACTCTGACCTTGGCTTTTCGGCCTATCAAGTTTCTAAACCCCCCCCCCCAACGACGATTTGCCATTGACCGACATGTGCAGGAAGCAGTGCAAGAATGGCTTCTTACGCGGTAAATAATACTTTTTCTTATGGCTTACAGAGTATTGTGCAACTTTGGAATAGGCGTATTGAAAAGCAAGGGGAACGTTTGGGAAAATTGTGCTGTTACAGATTCTTTGTTTCTGTTGGATTAATTTAAAAACCACATTTCGGTCACCTTCCCACTCGTGTGAGTTTTATCCTCTGATGTACACTTAAGTTCTAATAAGTCGTTCTTCCTCACCAAATTGTGTCATCATACGTTATATCCTTCTTGATGCAGTGAACTTAAAATCATTTGATTACAAGCTTATTATAAAGAGTATTTATCGAAATATAAAATACATTAATTCGTGAATGTGTGCAGAATCAAGCAGAATGAGATGGATGGGGCAAAAGAAATTCGTACTTGGTTCTGATGGGAAAGTCTGAAACAAAGAGACTTTTTTAAGAACTAGTTT
>Ga0123357_10011899_pt1 | contig 11191 bp, 5 predicted proteins | sample TergutEmb28metaG_FD_89873 | JGI IMG/M metagenome (GOLD analysis project Ga0123357, IMG submission 89873) | Embiratermes neotenicus P4 segment gut microbial communities from Petit-Saut dam, French Guiana - Emb289 P4 | ecosystem: Host-associated > Arthropoda: Insects > Digestive system > Gut ... | reverse complement strand
CATAATTTGCTTCCTGGCTACCACACTAGCAAATACTATTCTAGCCTTCCTGGTTTAGTTAATTTACATGTTGCAATACCAAGTTCAAAATTTCGTTTTTGCCTTTCATTTTCATTCATGACAATATCATCATATTAGTGTTACTTTAATGACCCGAATTTACACTTGCGATGTTTGTGTGAAGATGGCATGGATTGGACAATTGTTACAGTATGAATCTTTATAACGCTGTTCTCTGCCTGTAATTAACCGGCTGTAATCAATACTCTCTTATTGGCTAAAAACTTTAAAGTATTTTTACATAAATTTTCCTGTTACCTGCCCGCTGAACCTGTAGCTCGTAGACGACCTGTTGCCTGCGCAGACATTTGAAAGGAGCAAAGCTCTGTTAGACTTATATGTGGTAATGTCGAAGAAGATCACCGAAGAAATTTGGAAAATTTATGAGATGTTTATTTACAGATACATAAAATATAAAAGTAATTATTTCTGTAAAACCATACTGAATATATCGACAGCCTATGAAAATATTTTTCCCATTTTCTACAAATGTTTTCAATATTATTTTTCCTACAGATGATGAATTAACACAGAAGTACACTTCCACATAGGGGTACCGGGTCTTTCACGGGGTAAAGAGCGGCCGGGGCGTAACGCTGACCCCTCACCCCCTTCTAGTGTTCTGGTCAAGAAAGAAAAGAGATATACCTCTACTCCCCCTATGGGCCGTACGGCCTGTACAGAGCCTCAGTGCTTGTAAAAGGGTGCACCTTTACCTTTACCTTTTACCTTCCACATACAATTATACGTGTACGTTTTCATTTTCTTTCTGTATAATGAATTTCATTTCTTCTTTCGTGTATACAAAATTTTGCCCAATTTTTCCCCCACCACATTGAGGTTGATCAGGCCTGCTTCCTATCGCAGATTTTCACGCGGGACGAACATCAGGTCCACCATCTGGAACCCGAAACGTAACCCGTGAACGGCGCGGTGCGACATCGCCACCGAAGAAGCAATAAAACCATGGTTTCGCTATTTTGATATCAAAAATGTGTTATTTTGTGAACTGCTTGCTTACGGGGGCCAGCAGCGATTTCCGACTGCTTTAGTCTGCATGTCCACGTTCGCCGATTTTTTCCCACACGAAAAAGTTTGACATCGTAACATTCCCGTGACATCACCAGGCAACACCCGACTGTGCTTACCGGAGACCATCACCCGTTTTGGACTGTGACTGTATCGCCAAGCAGCACCCGAGTGTGCTTACCAGAGACCATCACCCATTTTGGACTGTCACTCTATCGCCAGGCAGCACCCGAGTGTGATTAGCGGAGACCATTACCCATTTTGGACTGTGACTGTATCGCGAAGAAGCACCCGAGTGTGCTTACCAGAGACCATCACCCATTTTGGACTGTCACTGTATCGCCAGGCAGCACCCGACTGTGCTTACCGGAGACCATCACCGTTTTTGGACTGTCACTGTTGCTCCTTGCAATGTATATTCCTCACCTCGCCCTATTAAGTTATCACCTGTTTCGTCCTTCAAATAAAGCTTACTGTGACATCTTTAAGGCTGTGAATAATCACTGGAACATTGCTTAGAGGAGGGAGAGCATTTTGCGCCATGCGAGAATAATTGTGCCTGTTCAAAGTTGGACGGAGACTGTCAACAAAAGTGGAGACTACATTAAAAAATAATTGTGCCTTCGGAAATGTTGCAGTGAATTGCTGCGAGATTTTCGCCTGTCCGTCGTGTAAATAGCGTGAAATAAAAACAAGCAGTAGGCATTGTTTTGTGACTCGTTTTAACCCCAACTTTAGTCAGTAGAGGAAATTTGTGAGGAAACCAAATAAAAACTATTCGCTAAATTCTGATCGAATGTTACCGAATGTTACCGAATGTTACCGAATAGGCGTCGACGAACAGAACAAAGACAAAACGGACGTATAGACGGACAGATATGACAAACCTAATAGGCGCATTTTTGTAACTTTTCGCTGTACGCACTTCTGATAAGATTTTTTTTAACGGGACGGTTAGTTCAGAGACAAGGCGAATGATTTCCTTTCGAAAAATCACCTTCCGATTATAAATAGCAGGTCTAGCCCTGCTATTTTGCTTTGTCTTTGTAAATAAACCGTAAACGGTTAATTCCCAATAAGTTTGGTGGAACACTGGATGGGATTCAACATTCCGTATTCTCCACAAAGAAAGACATCCAAATGCACTGTGTGCAATACTGATACAAGCATGGTATAGACCGAGCACGTTTGGTCTGGCTCTGTATGCAGCATGAGGAACGAACGAACCTTGTTAAGACGGAATGCCATGAGGAAGAAGACAAACACCAACCAGCACGTGGAGTCCTCCGGGACTAGCAGTAAAGCAAACTGAAGTCTGGGTAAGGCTAAGAATAATGAGGCCATAGCTCCAGACTGTGAGGAAAGAAATTTCGGATGGTTCTTCATATAGCAGAATCTACTGTCCCCCGGGGTGACCTAACGTAAAGACATAAACCTACAGGAGAAGGCCACACTCTCCCAAATGGCATGGATTAAGCTGATCCAACGATGCGGTTAAATTTGTGCTGGACTCATACCTGCTGTTGGCTTTTATCAAGCTAGTCGGAATAAATAAGTTCGCTCTTCTATTAGTTTATCAACGTTTCGGGACCGCATAGCTGTCCCGAAACGTCGGTAAACAACTACTAACACACTTTGCGCAACAATCCAGAAGACCTGATATAAACCGAGGCGCAGACTCAATTCTTGTGAAAGAAAAGCGAATTTTCCAATTACACACACGCCTCTCAGTAAAGAGGAAATGTGAAGATTTTCCTGTCTCTCTCTCTCTCTCATTCTTAACCTCGCCAATGCATAGAGTGGAATCGGGATAGCTCATTCGGTATATCGACTCGCTACGGTCTGGACGGTTCGGGGATCGGATCCCGGTCGAGGCAATTTTTTCCGCCCCGTCTAGACCGACCCAAGAGCCCACACAGCTTCCTGTACAGTGGGTACCGAGTCTGTTTTGCCGGGGGTAAAGTGACCGGAGCTTTGCGTTGACCATCCATCCCATCTACAGCACACGTTATAGAAAGAGTACGGCTATATCTGTATTCCCCTCTGGGCCTTCATGGCTTGCTGCAGGGTGAATTCTATTTATACGCTTACTACATAGAGGGGTGAGTTGAACTGTAAGTGCAAGCAAAATAAACACTTGTGTCAACTGAACAGGCTGAGAAAAACACAAAAAAACCATCTGGTCGTTTGTAGAAGACAAAGCTCTCTTGCTCCCCAAAGGGGATAAAATGTCAGATCACCGAACCCTATCCCAGTAACAGTATCGACCACTCTACCGCGGATTTCTTTACTAAAGAAACGTGAAAATGAATGAAAATAAAGAAAAATATAACGAACATGAAAAGCATTGTGCACAATGTCAAGAGTTGAGAGGATTTTCAAATTTCGGAAAATCATTCCCCCATCACGGGTGAAGGCAGGAAATGGTGCAAAGAGTTGAATCTGTCGGAAGGATTTAATAGCAACTGCCGGAACCGGAATGGATCCTGGCGATTAAGAAGCTGTCGTGACTTTACACCTAATGAGAGGAACAGCTTCAGTCTTCGCGACATGCTGTTCGAAAAACTGCAGAATTTAAACTTATACTGTGATATTTGTTGTAAAACAGTGTCGTTAAAAAATAGGATTTGGAGATGTGCAAGAGCAAGTCAAACTACCTGACTTTGAAGATGGAGGTATTTCTCTTCTCCGAAACGTCCTTAACGATAGATCGAAACGGCGACCAGCAGACTTCGAGCTTCATCAGAACCGCTATGAACACTTCACGTCTCTCAAGTGCTTCCTTCTTCAAGGTGTAGGAAGTTAAACCAGCATGGGAGAGCCACATATCAGAATCGTGAACCAGAGAGATACGAAATTACAAATGAAAAGGTCTGGGGGCAGATGGAAATAGAGAATATAATGCGGTGTGTAAGGACGTATAAAAATGGCATAATTATTTTGAATAGACGACCCACTCCTGACTTCTGTAGCGAACATAGTTTACATCCCCATGGAAAGAAGTTTATGGTGTTTCCAAGTCAGGTTTTCGCAAACGTTTTGTCCCGAAACCCAGATTAGGCCAAAAGTTTTGTCTCGCGACCACCAGGAGTCAGAAATAGATACAAGTGCAAAGTAGTAAAACATGAATCGGAGTAAAGAATGTCGCATTTTAATGATTTACTGAAATTAAGAGACACGCGAATTTCTACAAATTTATTCATACGCCTGACTTTATTAATGTGACTCCCTTTGTGGTCCTTATATCTAGAGTCAGTCTTCATTATTTGTAAATTGGCATTTTTTTTCTTCCTTGCGTGATAATCCTCAATTTGAGAAAATTTTGCCAACCCTACGATAACTTCTACAAGAAATAAACACGTTAATTTGGTTTGGCATATAAAATAATTTTTCCTTAAGAGGCTCCCAACCTTGCTACTCAATGACGTGTATGCCTTGTGTGAGATGAAATTCAAGCCGATAAAGCTACAGTGTCACTGTAAGAGCTAACGTACTTATCATATACTTATTGAAGTAGTGTGAATTGGTAATAAGTAGATCTATGCAATTTTTTTGTGTTCCACAGAGAATATTTTCGCTACCGAAATTTGGGTCACGACTCCTAGTTTGCGAAATATTGTCCTAGATCAAAAAGGAGGGAAGAATTGCTTTTCTTCGAAACGAGAGTTTATATTCTAGGACTTTTATGTAAGAAACCTAAGGTCTCTTTAGGATGTCCAGCAAATATATTCCCTAGGGAGCAGTCATTACAGGTGAAGAATAGCCGGTTTAGATCTAGAGCAGCGACGCAAACACCAGTAATGGAATGCGCTATAAATACGAACGTAAGGGAATGGAGATTTTATTGCCGTCACTAATACTACCAGATTGGAGTTTCCATTTCAGATTGTATTTCAACTGCCATAGGGTGTTCTGTGGGCAAATCGTAACAAACATAATCTTCTAGCGGACCACAACAACCAGTGGAAGGAACTTCCGATTTACTCTTTAATATCCTGTCTGAACTACTATTGAATTTAAACAACGACACACGAGACAGTCTGCTTCGTAAAGACAGGCTGGTTAAATCTTACTAGAAAAACTGAAAAAAAAAACAGATTAAATTTATTTAATGAGCTGTCCTGTGTTATATGCGTTGTGTTCTGTGTAGAAGGCACATAGGACACTTTCTACACAGAGTACAACCGCGCATAATGGAAGGAAAAGTTCCGTAATGGATCAAGAACAAGATAAACTGTCTGAATACAATGAGAACGATATCGATACACCAAAGCATACTAAAATTTAATCACATTATTAGAACTTATGATTTTTTAATTCCAATACAGAAATGACTGGATGTAATGTGTAGTGCCGTCGTGATGTGCTATACTCTTAACAGCTTATAGAGTTTTAACTACGCTTTATGGTGATTCTTTCCTTTTTATTTTGGCGCAAGAGCCCACCAGAGGGCCAGAGCCTCCTCATTCACGAGGTATCTACATCATACTCAACGACGTACCACAGCCGGTAGGACTACTCTGGACAGGTGATCAGCTCGTCACCCAGACCTCTACCTGACATCACACAACAAACACAACAGACAGACATCCATGCCCCAGGCGGGATTCGAACCCACAATCTCAGCAGGTGAGCGGCCGCAAACCTACGCCTTAGACCGAGCGGCCAATGGGATCGGCTTATGAGAAATTTTTCTTTTGAATTTAGCAGTAGAATTTCCGCAATAAAACATTTAGGCCTACTGCCATTTTGATACATTTCGGTGACTTTTAAATACTGTTGTATAGACCCCCTAAAGATGGCGGAGATTCGCCGAAACATGTAGCAGTAAACAAAAAACGTGTCCGGTGTGTAATTGTAGGTTTTAATTATGAACAATTTGAAAGCAATGGATGAAGTAAATAGTGTCAAAATATCAAGTATTTAGTCTATGATATCTTCAATCTTAGCTTAGATTTCAGTAGACCCTTCGGTTTATACAACACCACTGTAGAAACCCCAAATGTAATACCGCTGCGAGGAATTCACGCTTTGGCCTTTCGTGCGGTAGGTACAGTGCGCAGGAGCAGATGTGGTTGCGCGGAGGGTAGGAGCACTGTGTGTGTGTCTGATGGAAATTGTGTTATTCACCCTGTGGGCAAAATAACTGGGCTGTTGCGGCTAAACCCGCAGGGTTATTGGAGCAAGAATGAATGACTAGTAGAGGGAAGTCAGACCATACTGTAGCTGTACAAAAAGTGGAACTGAGTTTAGTGAAATGACAGCGAATATTGGTGTGTGGCTCGATGTCTTCTAACTGTGTGTCATAATTTTTAGGTGCGTTTGAAAAATTGCGAAAAACGACTGTTAGCTTCGTCACGTCTGCCCGTCCGTCCGTCTGCCCACATGGAAAAATCTGGCTCCTATTGGGCAGATTTTCATTAAATTTTGTATTTGCGTATTTTCCCAAAACGTTTCGATGAAATTCAAGTTTCATTACAATCGGAAAAGATTAACGGGTACTTTACATGAAGACCACTCGATATTTTTGATCATGTCTCACTCAGTTATTCTTAGAATGAGAAATGTTACAAAAACGCTGTAGAGACCATCAAAACACATATTTTTGTGTTCAGTAACTATTTTAGAAATTCGTGCCGTTTGTGAGATAATGTGGAAAAATATTATAGATTTTGGCAGGCCAAAAGTGATGACATCGTGCATCGCATTGAATGCTGGATACCTAAGGCTACAAACACACACACACTCACAATATGTAATTATCGTTGCTTTTCCACACCAACAATGGCTGCACGAACGCGCCTCAATGTTACGTTATACGTACAGTGTCTGTCTTGCTGAAATATCAGGCAATTGAATGTTGATGAAAATATTGTAATGAAAAAGCTATTGAACAACTAACGTCAAATAAGTTACTAGGTCTCATGAGCTGCACCATAATCGATAATCGACTATTGTTCTCGAGACAGATTACACAAACACACACGCGCGCGCACGCATATATATATATATATATGTATACACACACACACACATATCCCTTTCCGAGTTTTAACTCGTAGGTCTTTGAAAATAACTTTGTCACTTTTTCCCCGCAAATTAATAATTAATAAAACATTTCATTCCCGTGTGTCTGACTTTTTATCCCCCACAAAATCCCGAATTAATGAGCTGGTCAGCCGGGCAGCAGCCTTGGGCCCCAAACCTAGAAGGGGTTATAAGGACGTAACCGGAATAATTGGAAATGTGATGGCAGTAAGTCGATCTCGGTGGCCGCGCGACCTAGAGCTTACGTCTGCTGCATCTCGCTTTCTGGGATTGCGGGTTCGAACCCTGCAGAGGCACGGATGTCTGTCTGTTGTGAGTTTTGTGTGTTGTCAGGTAGAGGTCTCCGCGTCGGGCTAAAGAGTCCTACCGAGTGTGTGTGTGTGTGTGTGTGTGTGTGTGTGGGTGTGTGTGTGTGTGTGGGTGTGTGTGTGTGTGTCACTAACTGTGATCAGGTGCAACAATACCATCTACACCTACATGAGTAGGTAGAAGAGGTGAAGTCTGCATCACAACCCAAGTCACGATAAACCAATTTTCTGCCTAATGACTCACATGAGAAGCGTACAGAAAAGCGTAGATGTGAAGTGGTGGTGGCCTGCCGTGAAGCACCGTCCTACCGTCTCTTGCTTAAGCTCAGGAAAGCAGTAAACATGACTAAACGACGGAACAGCGAAGTGTGGTTCAAACAAAAATACAAACAACATGACTAATGTTCATTTCCTATTCAAAGAACAAGGAACTGACAAAGTTGTTAATAAGGATGTAGGTTGTAATAAGTGTTCTGGCTGGTCAGCCTTAGCCCACGCACCAGCGAATGGGATATATGACAATATTCGTTGGCAACGTAAAACCGAAGGATTACGAGAGACATCTTCCTCTAAGCCACACCGTTCATAACGCTACACATAAAATTTGCTGGGACCAAGCCCATATCTCCACTGTGGGCCATAACAGAGCCGTCCGGAGACCTTTCCTTTCCGGGCTTAAAGTGCCTGGAGGGCGAGGCTTATAACTCACCTCCATCCACTGCTGAAGTTTAAGAAAGAGTTCAGGTACATCTCCCAGGCACCTGAGTAATGTAGTCAGCATACCGACAGAGATACGGGTTCAACGGTCCGAATTTCGAATTCCGGCAGGAACAACAAGATACTTTACTCTTCTCCGAAACGTTCAGACCGGATCTGGTTCCTACCCGGCCTAATAGTCAATTGGTACCGGATTTCCTTCCCAAGGGTAAGGCGGCCAAGGCGTGAAGTTAACTGCTGACCTCCAACCGTTGCCTTCACGTAGAGGACAGGCAAATCTTTAGCTTGCAGAGGTACGTACAGCTCGATTCTCCCTACGTACTGACAGTGAGGTGTGTCATGAAGCTGCGCAACTCCTTGTCTTCTACCGTCTGAAGTTGTTTGTATCAAGATCAGGCAGCACCACCTTAGGCGACTAACATTTTTGTTTTTCTGTGACGCTTCGACCCGATTCTGGGTCACTGCCTCCCCTCAAGGGGCTTCACGAGCGCACTCATTGCACACGCCACGCCCGGTAGGAATTCTCTGGACGAGTTATAAGCCCGACGCACAGATCTCTACTTGACAAAGCACAACACTCACAACAGACAAACATTTATGACCACACGCGGGATTCGGACCAGCAATCCCAAAAATCCAGCGGTCGCAGACCCGCACATTAGACCGCGCGGCCATCGGGATTGGCTGCGACTAGCCATAAGTTAGGTATTATTTTATGGTGTTTATGGCATGTCCACAGTTTTACCCGGTTGACATAAGAGAATAGAAGGAAATGTTTCAAGACAGGCCACGACTGCCCCTTTTTATAATAATTTATCTTCCATCGTCACTTATGTCCTGTTTAGGAATCTACCAGGAAATATGTGTAGAGTGACTGAGAAAAACCACAGATTATAAATCTGGGCTGTCCGTAGTGTGTAAATTAGGTCGATACAGCACGCAAACCGACGAGGGCCATGTTGCAGCAAACAAAAGAGCTGTAGTTCACGGGCGTAGATTCCAAGCGAGAGCGGATAGGGGATAATAATTTACTAATAATCTTTTAATCAAATAAAATAAAGTCAATTTAAAATACGTATTTTTGTGGTTAATCATGGATCACTGAAAAGCGAAAAGGGATACGCTTTCCGTTGAAATATTTTTCTTTTCCTGATCACGTTGCAAACGTGATGAGAGACATTACATATTTTGTCAGCAAAAACGGGTTTCGTATTCAGGGGTGTACTGTACATAAAGCTAATATTTTCAAAATGGTTTCGAAGTGTTCGTCCCTCAAACAAGCACGCTGCTTGTTGTAATTAACATTTATGGTGGAGAAGCTTTCTAGAAAATAAATAAAATTTTCAAAAGTCGTCACGGACCAGGCAGTGAGTCACATTGGACCGCATGCAGACCGCTGGCCGTATGCTACTCATTTCTGCTATACAGGGTGTAAAACTGGTACCCTGTGAGTCACAGGCCGCTAAATTTAACCATTATATCTTCATAGATTGTCAAATTTCTGCTTGATATTACGGGCCGTCTTTGTAATGCATCAACGAATGACATATGCCTGTGAGCGTGTTAAGTGTATGATAACTGAAGCTTTTAAAACTCCGTGGTAATTATATATACCATCTCCTTTAATGCTCAGAATCTTCGCATTTTTTGTGTCTTATCTAAATGCGACAATAAACAGCGATTATTGAAATGAACACCATTAACCAGTTGACTTTGGTAAGGGTAATGTGTGTTTTCTGAGAAGTAGAAACTTAATTTTCATGTATTATGTAGATAAACAGGGCGCATTAGAACCTTGACTTGTCCCATTCAACTGCGCTCGCACTTCGTCTCTCTAGTTGCCAGACTGCTCGGCTGCTGCCAGACCCGCTTCACTACAGCAGCTCGCTTACACTCCAAACGTACTGCGAAATTGAAAAGAATTCCTGGAGCAGTCCAAAGGCCACCTGCCATGGAGCACAACACCTGCACTGATAGCAGCCACTGAACGTGGCATCACTGTCATTAATAGTGTGAGATGTGTGGAGGCCGTGGCGATGGTTATAAACCTCATGTCACCATTTTCAAGGATGCTACTTGTCTTTTTAATTTGAGATTTAGGGAAATACATACAGAATTTTAGTAAGGAAATCTGTTGGAAAACTTTTATTTGGAAGACCGGTAAGAGATGGAAGGAAAACATTGTGATGGATTTTATCGCGTCGGGTACTGTGGATGATAGGTTTGTGAAACTATGCCATCAGGTTCAGAGATGGACTTTCGCAGTAGCGATGCTGAATCTTTTAACATTATTATCATTATTATTATCATTATTATTATTATTATTATCATTATCATCATCATCATTATTATTATCAGTCATCGCTGACAGTACTTGGTGGGTTTACTGCGAGTCAGGAAATTACTATTTACACTCTATTCACACGGATTTCAGCCTGAAGACCATTAATTTGCGAGTCGCATTCAATTAGCAAGAGAAGTACAGTTTTATGTGCTATAAAGCTACCATACATCAGACCACAGGATTATCGCCCCCCCCCCCTCCCAAATAAAATTTAATTGTACAGAATTTCAAAGGTTGTAGGCTCTAAAGGGAGACATTTGGTGATAGCGCAATGCTCCTGGAGCTTCGACAACACCGCATAACAAGAGGACGTTCGTGGTCGAGCGGTTGGCATTTTCGTTTCTTGTTCCAAAGGTCATGGATTTCCCGCCAGAAAATTATGTCCCTCCAGTCAAATTCCGGGATAATTCCTTAACTTGGGCTACAGCCGCTTCCTTTCAAATCCTTGCCAATTCATCGTTCATGAATCACACTGCCATTCCAAACATCACAAAATTCAGCTACTACAAGCGTCGTCAAATAAACAAAGATTAAACAAATAAGGCCCACGCAACATTTAACATTTTAAAGCCTACTGGTTACGTGATGCACCAACAGGTTTAACATTCAACAACTGTACGCTCTGTCCACACTGTATTTATGTGTTTTGTATTTATCTGAGAACAAACAGCGACTTGTGCCACTT
>Ga0123357_10011898_pt1 | contig 11191 bp, 5 predicted proteins | sample TergutEmb28metaG_FD_89873 | JGI IMG/M metagenome (GOLD analysis project Ga0123357, IMG submission 89873) | Embiratermes neotenicus P4 segment gut microbial communities from Petit-Saut dam, French Guiana - Emb289 P4 | ecosystem: Host-associated > Arthropoda: Insects > Digestive system > Gut ... | reverse complement strand
TCGCCATTTTTCGTCCGACGCGGAGGTCATTGCTGCCGCGGAGACCTGGTTGGACGGACAACCTTCTGAATTTTTTTTTTTTTGAGTGGCTTGAAAAAGTTAGAGCAACGGGCTAAGAAGTGTATTGAGCTTCGTGGGGAGTATGTTGAATAAATACCGAGTTTGGTCGCTGTAGCGTGTTTCCTTCCTGGTCGGGCTAAGGACTTATCAGCACCCCCTCGTAATATATAAATTTCAGTTTTGAGTGCTCTAACATGACATTGATATCGATGGATCTCGAGTAACCTCAGAATTTAACAAGACATGCACTATACATATGACGTAGCACTGAGGCGCTTTCGCATAACCATTGTTGCCCTGGAAAAGCAATAAGCATTACATATTCTGAGTGTGTATCTGTAGCCTTATATATCCAAAATGTAAAGTGCATGCATTTTATTATATTGTCTGTGGCCTGTGTGACTGTACCACATTTTTCCACTGAATTTTATGTTCATGGGACCGTGCATCGCAATTCTATGTCAATAAATGTCCAACAAGATGCAACTATACACAGTTCATCTGTAAACTGCTCTACATGTTTCGGGTGGTTTCTGCACCCTTCATCAGGAGCACAAATAACTATACCTACAGCATCTGGTACTAGTCAACCGTTGTTGCTACCTGTCGGTACCGTCGGTATCCTCCACGATAGGAGATGCTGTAAATACAGTTATTTGTGCCCCTGATGATGGGTGCAGAAACCACCCGAAACATGTAGAGCAGTTTACAGATAAAATAAACTGTGTATAGTTGCATCTTGTTGGACATTTATTGACATACATTTTTCCACATTATCTAATAAACGGTACGATTTACCGGAAAAACGTTATTGAACATAAAATGTGTTTTTATGTTGTCTACAACTTTCGTCTGAAACATTTCTAATTCTAAGAAGAATTTAGCGAGTTATTACCATAAATGTACACACGTCCTAATGTCAAGCATACACTGTTTGTGTCAGATTGTAATAAAATTTGCAATTTCTTGACTGGCTTTCGAAAAATACTCAAATATCCAATTTAATGAAAATCCATTAAGTGGAGCCGAGTTTTTCCTTGCGGACTGACACACAGACACGACGAAGCTAGTAGCTGCTTTTAGCGAGTTTGTGAACGCGCCTAAAAATTTCTCTGAGCTGCACGTCGAATCATACTGGCACTGGTTACGCAAAATGTAAATGTAAGTGCTACTCCAAACATTTTACCGACACAAAGCATTCTACATACTTCAAGCAATACAGAGGAAATACAAGTAATGAGGATGTCACAAGAATTATTTATACAGCTCTGTGAAAGACAAAACTGGCTGGGTATATATGTGACGTTACACTTTGCTATTGATTACCTAAATCTTTCATAAATCAACGAATAAAGTCACATTCTTCAGTAAGAAAAGAGGGTTAATATCGACGAAAAATCACAAAGAACGAAACTGCAAAATCTGTGTATTCCAGAAATAAAAAATAAGGAAGAAAGAGGAAGAGAGTGTGTTATTTGGCTACGCTGTCAGTCGCTAAGGTTTTATATAGCAGTCAGTGATAGATGGGTGACATGGGCATAGAGCAGTGGTGGAGTGATACTGACAGCGGAAAACAGCAGAACGCGGAGAAAAACCTGTCCAGAACAAATCTCACATATACTTGCCTGGGATTGAACCAGGGCTTCTGTAGTGTGATAGAGGCATATTACAACACTTTATTTTATATACAATAAAAATAGTGTATTGTCAGGGCGATATGTTTCGACCTTTATTAGGTCATCTTCATTGAAATATAAATAGCTCTTGGATCTGTTTTCTCAGTGGACCTGAAGATGACCTAATAAAGGTCGAAACATGTCGCCCTGACAATACACTATTTTTATTGTATATAAAATAAAGTGCTGTGTTATTGGCTGACAAGTTGTATTTATGTTATAACACTTCGGGATGGAAAATATTAAAATAGTTGATAGAGGCAACTAACCGTCTGAACTGACGGCACGGCCCAAAGAACGGAAAAGAGAGAACAAGAAACAAAGGAATAAATATAAAGAAACGAAGGAAAGCCAAAGGGAAGACAGAAAAACTGGTGAAATTTTGCTCCCTATGTTAGTTAACTATATACATTGTACAAGGAAGGTGATACAGTAACATACATTAAAAATAGTCGATTAAAATGGGTAGGGCATGTTATTCGTATGGAGGAACAGAGCGCTACAAGAAGAGTTCTCGTTGCAGTGGTAGAAGGAAGAAGACAAAGGGGCAGGCCGAAACTAAGATGGGAAGACGGCATGATGGAAGATGCCAGGAAATTGGGGGAGAGAAATTGGAGGAATGCTGCAAGGAATAGGGACAGCTGGCAGAAGCTTCTGAAGAAGGCCTTGGCTCAAAAGGGGCTTTTGTGCCGATGATGATGACGACGATGATGATAGTTAACAAATGCTTGTGTTTTTTTAATATGACCAATATACGGTGTGGAGCGTGTTGAGACCGGCCATCAAAACGGTATAGCGTGTGATTCATTGCACCTTACGTACTGCCGTCACGCTCACTGACGTCTACATGCGCCGGTTGTAATGTTGCGACAATTATCAGATATCACAAACACCAATTAGACCTACAGCACTCTAGTTACAAATTACAAATCTATTGCCACTCTAGATGAAATAACATCTACTGTATGTACTTCTCATAGTGCCAGTTCCTTAATGACCCCGCTTGTAGTGCTGTTCAAACGTCGAGAATCTATATGCCTGTCACATTACTAACTATTAACTACACAATTTTAGGACAGCGGCATTGAAAGCTGCATTAATTATAAGAGACCACTGCAATTCGTAATTAAAGCTCTTGATGGAAACATCACAGACATCACGGATTAAGGAAAATACTATGGAAATTTAAACAAACAGGAAAACCTGAATAAATACCATGCGGTTGACACGGGTTTGACTGATATTATCCATGATGATGATCATCATGATAATGGTAATAATAAAAATATTACTACTGATAATAATCTAATAAAAGTCTAAGCACAGGTATTTGCCCTGTAAATTTTGTTGTGCATCTTGGCGCAAATGCGGTCGTTTGGATGAAATCCATAGACTTGAATTTGGCAAAGGTTGTGAAGCTACATTCTAAAAGATTTTCACAGCAGTAAAGAGCAGCTGACTTGTTGACAAGGTTACGATCACTGGAATATAATCTCGCTCAGTCTTGCATGTTGCCACAGTACGAGCAGAAGCAATGGACATATTGTGGGATTATGCAGCTGTGGGAACAAGGGCAGGGGATATGTGACAAGGCCGATTTCAGACTCGTGTAAACTTCATTGGTCAGAAGGTTTACACAAGGGTAGGTCAACTGTTCGCGAGGGTGACACAGAAATACTGTTAGGCTGTTAGCATAAGGTTATTTGGACCCTCTCTCTCCCAGCAGCCAGTTACGTGCGTGTCGAAGGGCTGTACCAAGTCGCACACCGTACCTGCCAAGGATTAAAGTGACCACCAGCGGCTTGACAATTATTGCGGACGTCGCCTAACTCATGGACGTTGAGCCCGTGCTGTCCTGGGGTCAGATTGCGTATGGTTCCCTTCAATTGCACGGGGCCGTTGTCGTATAGCTGAACAAAGTCGATGTCCCCCACAGAATTATTCCCTTTGTGCAGGGTCACGGTAGCTCTCCGAACCTGAAATTTGCACCACATTGGGTCACCACTACGTTGACAGTTACTTCGCCAATCAACAAACTTACTTTTTATTGCTGTAAGCATGTCAGACAATACAGTGTCGATAGCAGGAAGACTGGTGAAAGACTAAGGGAAAAGGATCTGGAAGGCAACGGTGAGACTCACATGACATAATCGGGCAAGTCGTGGGCGGTACAGATAGAACAATGTGTACGGCAACAAGCATTGGTTTTCAGGAATCCGGAGGCCCACTAACATTGGATTCATAGCAGCCCAACACTGGACCCTATTCTGCAGCAATTTACTCCAGTTTTACAGTATTTCTCTAAGCTTGCATTTTAATATTATCCTCCCATCTATATTTACGTAGCGATCTCCCTTTTAAGGTTCTCGGGACGGAGTTTTGGAGGCACTTCTCATCCTTCAACGCCTGCTATCCTCGATCTGATAACATTAACAATATTTTGTGAAAAGAAAAAAATTATCAATTGATGTGCTGTGTATGTATAATTTGGTACGGTGCGGTACGGTACGGTACGGTACGGTGCAGTACGGTACGGTACGGTACGGCACGGTACGGTACGGTACGGTGCGGTGCGGTACGGTACGGTACGGTACGGTACGGTGCAGTACAGTATGGTACGGTACGGTACGGTACGGTGCAGTACAGTACGGTACGGTACGGTACGGTACGGTACGGTGCGATACAGTACGGTACATGCTTCTGTCGTTGCACCTCCCGCAACTCTATATACTCTCCATAGCACTTTTTTTTTCAGGCGTGCTGTAATAATGATTCCACTACAGCGACAGAAATACGTAACCAAACTCATCACAACTTTCGACTTTTTCCCAAGGAGTTGGCTAAACGTACCGTGTTTAAACCTCTTCATACAGAATTCCAACAGACGATACAAATCTAACATAAATATTTCTCATGTAATTGTTTATGATGTATACTATAAAACATCATTTAACCAGTCTTGTGTTTGTGTGGAATTTGGTGTCATTCGGGAGGAACGAATACAGAATTGAATATATTAATAATTGTCCAACGAGATGCAACACAAAGCAGTCTACTTATTATTCTGCAAGTTCACTCTACACGTTTCGGGAGTCAACCACACCCATCATCAGGAGTACACAAAACTGTAACTGCAACCTCCGGTACTGGTCATATTTTTTGTGCAGCTACCTCCCTCCGACGTGGCCAAGCTTGACCAGTACCGGAGTCTGTAGTTACAGTTTTGTGTACTCCTGATGATGGGTGTGGTTGACACCCGAAACATGTAGAGTGAACTTGCAGAATAATAAATAGACTGCTTTGTGTTGCATCTCGTTGGACAATTACTAATATAGATCAGCGATGCACGGAACGATAAGCGTAAAAACAGGCTTGAATGTCTGAGAATAACGTGCTGAAGAATTACTTGAATTTAAATATATATAACGCAACACCCCATAATTTTTGCTCTGTGCCTAGCAATATTACGATAATAAAGTGATGGATAACTGACAAGAAAGTCCAGCAGGTCTGAGAGACAAAAGACAGACGTATAAACGTACAATCCTAAAATCCCAGTGACGGACAGCGGTTTGGAGATCTAGGCATAGGTGGAAGAATAATTTTAAAATGGGTCGTAGAGAAACATGCTGTAAAGTTCTCAAATGTACATCCGTAAAAAAAAAAATTAGTATAAATTTATTTATTTGACGAAAAGTCCAGTGTACATAACGAGAGAATAGTTGATTTTGAGCCCATATAACGAATAAAATTGACTGAATTAAGCCATTCAGAGCAGATATGCAAATACTCACTTGTGCCTCTGTCGAAGTCAATACCAGCGCCAGAATGCAGCCGAGGACGTAGATAGGCCTCATGTTCCTGCCAACAGAAACATCAACATTCTCAGGTCCAGCAATCCGAAAGTTCACCTCTGATCACAACACAAAAACAAGCACTACTTACTTTTGTTCAAAACATTACAGTGACATTGTCCAGGCAAGTCTAGTTCATGTGACCACCGGGACAAGGAAGGTACTACGCTACATTTTCCTTGTCATTTACTGTCACGACAAGCAAGCGTAGGGGGGAGCGGAAGAAAAAACTCCGCGCACTCTGAACCGCAGTACTTCATGACAGTGAGTGGTCACTTTCAAGCTACGGTTGTTTTAATCCCCGGGAAAGATCCCTGGTACCCGCTGTATAGGAGGCTGTGTGGATCCCAGAAAAGGGCAGGTCACGGTGAAGGGAAAATTCCCTGCCCCCTCTCAGTGCCAAGCAACTGCAGCCCCAGCCTAGGCATACTGCATTGATATGAAATATTAAAACGCTACAATGTCATATACTCACTTGCACTGCATGCACGCATACACACACATATACAGAATTTTCAGCGTGGGTTTCAAACCTTCAGGGTCTTTATGTATGGGTACATTTGTGTAAAAAATACTATCACAATATTACGCCATATTATCAACCGATATGCCGCTACGAACATTTCAGCATAAGTAGGCTTGTATGGCAGTAACCGAAAAGTTTAAAATACTTACATTTTGTCATATTGCAATATACATGCATACGACATATACAATATTATATGATCTTATGAAATGTATTCTACTCTGCTGCAAAGGTTGAGACTGACTGTCCTCTAGAAGCAATACTGTGCTGGTCCGTCTTTCGTTGCCGTCGCAATGGATACATACTGTCCATTACAACGAGAAAGAACAGGTACAATAACGAGGAACGTTCGGCAGACACTCGAGCCGTCACAGCAACTGTTACGTTACGTGGCGTACTTAACGGTGTAACGTCTACTGACAGGGTAACTGCGGATTGCGACCTTCACTGGAGTGGGGGAAATGCTGGTGTTTTAGCAAGCAATCCAATGTCTCGGAATTGTGCTGGAAGTACGAGGTAAAGCACCATAAACACAAGTTGAGGCGGCATCTTGGTAAGTCAAAGGCAAGTAAATGGGCGATTTATAAGCAGTCTGTTAAGCCAATTTTGCTATTTAACTACACAACCAATTTATTTCTGAAATGACTCCCTGCGGTTTACTGGCGACGGCTTCGTTTGTATGTGGAAAAACATTGGTCTGTCCAATGCTCAGGCCAAAGATAAACTGGACACGACTTATTGCCTTATAAAATACAGCCAGTTCCAATTCTAGTTTAATATTTCAGCTCAAGGGAGAGGAAATTACAGGAGTATTAAGATAAGTCAAAGAATGAATCAAGAATACGAGCATACAGCATGCGTAGTGAGGACGCGTTGTGCATAAACATTTTAGTTGAAATTCACATGCAGTAGGTACTAGCGTAAATTAAAGGATAACATTAAATATTTGAGAAATAGGATGTCAGTGGCAGAACTATATGGAGCAGTATCAGGATATGACTCATTGGTGGATTCTTTGTAAACAAACTTACGAAAAAATTTTCCAGTCTTCTGAGATGTTACACCGTGATAACTGTTAAATAATTACCGACGCTTAGAAGGTTTAAACTCTTATAATACAAGCCAACGAGACGCACTACTTTCAAATTTATTTTGATAAAGAACTCTACATGTTTCGGACAGATCTACTGTCCATCATCAGGAGTCTCAACACTGTATACACAGCAACAGGTATCTGTCATGCTAGTTCTGTTGACTGTCTGCTAGCGAGGTCATCCTGATCTCGCTAGCAGACAGTCAACAGAACTAGCATGGTAGATACTTGTTGATACCCATTGCTGTGTATACAGTATTGAGACTCCTGATGACGGACAGTAGATCTTTCCGAAACATGTAGAGTTCTTTATCAAAATAAATTTGAGAAACAGTGCATCTCTTGGGCTTTTAGTATAACAATATATCACGATGTAGGGTCCTCTGAATGTCACAAAAGGGTTATACTGTCTATATACTAATGGCCACAAGGTTACATCTATGTATATAGGAATCTTCAACAACAACACTGAAAGAATATCAGAAACTATTGACCAACTGTGTAAATATAAACCCTCAGAGACAGACCCTGCACATTTCAGTTCATAATCGAGCTTTTCCTCAGCATACATTGAGAAATATCAATTCCACTGGCGAAAACCCTTCAGGAAGTACACAGCAGCTTTATCAACATACCGGTAATAGAAAATGGACCACTTGAGACAAAATGGGACTTACATAATTAACAAACATATACGTTAGTAAACTTACTAGGATTTGCCACAACTGTTGGACTGAAGATTATATAACGACGCTATTTGAATTACAGATACTACATGACTTCAAAATTTGTTGGGATATGTTCATGAATATCGAATCAATGGATACTTTGGCGGTGTGGCACATTTCAAGGAGACACTGAGTAAAACAATCTACACATGTTGACAGACCATGAATCAAAACAGCTTAAATCATTTGTCTTTCGAAACTTAGACTACGGGTACACAAGACTGTTCAGAATAACCCACGTGGCAGCACTGCTACACATATCTGCGCCCACAATTATTATTTAGCCAGCCATCAACATCCTATAAATTATTCCTTCGAAATTTGATAACATTCAGTCTGTCAAGTCTACCTAAAGGAAGTTCATTCCTGTTCTCAATGACACCAACCGCCGGACACTTGCTTTGTCTCAAATGAATCCAATCCAACATTTCGTGTTATATTGTTTGACAGCAATTCTAGTGCTATCATCTCATCGACTTCTAGGTCTCTCAAGTGGTTACTTTCCCTGAGCCTTTCCGAATAAACACTGGTATAAATTTCTCATACCTCTATTAGAGTTACACGTTCTGTCAGTCTCACGTCTGTACACATATAATTACACTTGTATACGTAAAATCGAAGTCCTTACATAAAGCACATACATATGTGCATACACCTAATTATATAATGAGATTTACATGCTGAAACACAACACGTATTTTTAACAGTGAGATAATTTTTTCATCTATCTTATTTGTTTTACTTGATGGGTTTCCACGCTTGTCAGCAGGGGTGTGGTGCTGTGTGAACTAGCCATTTTTGTGAGTTGATTTCTTCTCTCCTGCGATGTTTACGCAAGCCAAAAATAGAGATAAATGTACACTTCCAAATATTTATACATGCATTGCGCTATGTCATGTTGTAGAATTACCTTCGTTTGGACAGTATTTACCGGGTGCGTCTTTGGGATCGAAAGATAAGAAAATTGTGTCGAAAATTTTACGTATAAATTCATAGAAATCTTATATACAGAGTGTATCTAAAATCTTATATACAGGATGTATCTAAAATCTTTTATACAGGATATATCTAAAATGCTTGGATAAACTTCAAGATTGAGTTCTTCACTTCAAAATGAAATTATGTCCAAAAATGAGCGGGTTTTGAGTTTATTTGGAAGATTACGCTCAACGAAAATTCCTTAACTGTGCAATATTTTACTTACAACTGACAAAATGTACCTCCAAGACGCGTTCCAGATTCAATAACTGTTGAGGTTTTATTGTTTATTAGGTCACAATTTAAATAAGCGCCCCAAATATCCTGCATCTAAGTCAGTGCACGCATGGACACGTCTGACCACGGACTGTCGCACTCTTTAAAATTCCCGGGGCGGTTGTCAATGGTTTTACAGGTACCAAAATGAGTTCGTGATTTTTGTCTTCATTTTCGTTCGAAGATGAATACACTAGGGGTTTTAAGTGTCCCCACAGATACATTAGGGGTTTTAAGTGTCCCCACAGATACATTAGGGGTTTTAAGTGTCCCCACAGATACATTAGGGGTTTTAAGTGTCTCCACAGATACATTAGGGGTTTTAAGTGTCCCCACAGATACACTAGGGGTTTTAAGTGTCCCCACAGATACATTAGGGGTTTTAAGTGTCCCCACAGATACACTAGGGGTTTTAAGTGTCCCCACAAATACAAATACGTGTATATAGGACTAAGGTCAACAGGTTTTTGGGCTGTGACCCGAAAAATAAGCGTTACTTTGGTTTAGGACACTTAGCCCTACAGTCTCTCCAAGCATTTTAGACACACCCTGCACACATAAATAGCCTGCGTCCCGGCACACCTGATGGACGTAAAAATTTATTTCGACGCTTCAGCTACACCAGGTGACTAGAGCACATTTCATCACTTAGCCCGTTGTTCCCATAGTTGTGAACAGTTCTTCAAACTGAAGTGACACAAGACTGGGAAGATGTAGGCAGACTTCAAATACACATGTCCTAATGCTTTCTCTTTTCTCTGATATTTTGTACAGTGGCGCCTAATATCTGTGGGTCCTCTGTATGTTACCCTTCTGAAGCCTAGAATTACGAGATGCTTTCTAGACTTTAGGAAAATTTTGTAAAACTTTGAACAACACTTTGTTTTAAAGAAGGGCAAACTTCAGAGGGGATATTATTATTATTATTATTATTATTATTATTATTATTATTATTATTGCAGATATGCGTCACTTAACTACTAACTACGGGGATACGTTTTGAGAAATGCGTCGTTAGGCGATTTCGTCGTTGTGCGAACGTCATACAGTGTACTTACACAAACCTAGGTAATACAGCCTACCACACATCTAGGCTATATGGCATAGCCTATTGCTCCTAGGTTACAAACCTGTACGCCATGTTACTGTACTGAATATTGCAGGCAATTGTAACACAATGGTATTACAATATAATATTATATTATAATATAATAATCTTATGGGGCCATCGTCTTATGTGCGGCGCGTCGTTGACCGAAATGTCGTTATGCGGTGCATCCTGTATTATTATCCTTGTTTAAAGCTCAACCCAATCTTTGACCAGTCTGTTTGTAAATTGTATGAGGTTAAATTTTAAGAATATCAACAGTAATAATCGTCTTCTGTTTCTTACACTGAAGTAAGACTTCCTGCTCTCAGCAGCTAGTGTTGAAATCAGTGTTATGCCACATGTCCAATACGATACATTGTCACAACTGTGAAGAAATATTTAATAAGTAACATGATTATTTATATCAATATCTTTCTCCAAGGTGCTGTGTAAACAATGTTTATGCAAACTCCACAGCCACGTTATAGCCAGTGCCAAGACAATGCATGGGGTTTAAGTTACTTTTTTTTTTCCGTGGCGCTGCGGCCCAACGCGGGCCAAGGCTTCCTAATTCTTGCGGTTTCTACATCATACATAACGACGCACAACAGTCAGTAAGACTCCTCTCGACCAGTGATCAGCTCGTCGCAGAGATCTCTACCTGACAACACACAACACTCACAACAGACAAATATCCATGCCCCGGTGGGATTCGAACCCACAGTCTCGGCAGGCGAGCGGCAAAAGACCTATGCCTTAGACCGCGCGGCCACTGGGACCGGCCTACAGTTATATCCAGATCATGTATAGGCTTCCACAGCGTGTTACTGCCGTAGGGACAAACTTCACTTACAATTTAAATAAATGCATTTTTGAGTAAATATTTTTATTTCTTAATGTGCTGAATTGA
>Ga0123357_10011897_pt1 | contig 11191 bp, 5 predicted proteins | sample TergutEmb28metaG_FD_89873 | JGI IMG/M metagenome (GOLD analysis project Ga0123357, IMG submission 89873) | Embiratermes neotenicus P4 segment gut microbial communities from Petit-Saut dam, French Guiana - Emb289 P4 | ecosystem: Host-associated > Arthropoda: Insects > Digestive system > Gut ... | reverse complement strand
CAGCACATTGCCTTTGCTTGTTGGATAATGAAGGCTACAGACAGACAGACACACACACACACACACACACACACACACACACACACACACACACACACACATGCACAGAATATGTAATAATGATTTTGCATGGCAGCAGTGGTTACACAAACGCACCTCAGCACTACATTTATGGCTTGTCTTGTAGTTTTAAAATAATAGTAAGAACTTGTAGGTTGCACAGCAAATAATTTAAAGAAAGGGTAAAATCTCTTCCACATCAAATACAGATGTGTGTGTTTAGCAATATGTCTGAAAAATTTTGGTCTGATTCTTTAAGAATCAGCTGGACCCAGCTGTGGAGTTTTGTACTGTCATATGATGTACTTAATGTGCATGTGTTTATGTGGTTGTATGCATGTGAGTAAGTCCTTACCCATAGAAGACGTAGTTACTCTGCGATAGCATTGAACAGAACCTGTACAGATGTTTATCTGTCAGACCTGAATTTTTATTTGGCCTTTTCCACTGTAATGATTGTTACAACAAAGTAAGTTTGGGCCAATTACCCATAATCAGGTCTACATAGCATAGGGTACAAAATAAGGCAGCAGGAAATCATAATTAACACAGAACTTCAAGAAACAGCGTTCCTACTGCTGCTGCTGCTGCTACTACTACTAAAATAATAATAATAATAATAATAATAATAATAATCAATAAAATTTGTGATATCTGGCACCTCAATGACCAGAAGTTTGCTAAATATTGTAATTTTCCAGATATTGTGTATCTTATTGTTCCTAGCAACATCAAGGACAGGCATAACCATTAATTTATTACTTGGTTTCCTCTCCTGTTTTCACCTGCAGCGCTTCCTAGTCCCTTTTTATCACTACTTATGTGACACACTATGTAGAATCTAAAACAAGGCACAACTAATTATTAGTTGAACTCTGAGAATTAGCACCAGGCATTCTGCCATTTGATAGAATGATGAAATATAATGTGCCTGTTAGACAGTTTTGAGTTTTTTGAGCTATGGTTCATCTGGTGTCATATGTTGCAGCTTTTACACTATATGGTTACATTAATTTATGATCGGTTCTGTAGTAGTTAAAGAACGCTTTAAGAAAACTGCCTCTAACCCAACAAACTAGGCAATGCGGTACAAATAACATAGCCATCAGAAAGATTTTCCCGATGGTGACAGTATATAGAATAGTAAAACCTTTATTTAAGAAGGATAAATAAAAGTATTTAACAAATACGTGGGTGTAGATGTACTGTGAATAACATGCTGTTACTTGCCAGATGTATAAATTCACCTACACAACAATAATACTAGAATATAATATTTATCAACATGCGCGTCCTGTATACCACATATCACCACGAACTACAGGAATTCCCTAGGAAAAAAATGTAATTTAATTCTGAAACTTCTTAATGTTGATATAAAAATTCTAATGTTATAGCTAATATGTCACATTTTACTAATATCTCAGCTAGTAGTAACAGAATAACAAGCAGCTTGTGCCGTATAAATTGTAAGACTGAGATCGCATTCTATTTAACACATATTTTAATGCAATTGTAATGCACTCTTTATGATACCAGATGTCCTGAAGAAGGCCATGATTGGTTGCAAAATGTTTCCTTGTTAGTATGACTAATGAACATTAATATTACATGACTTATGTTTTACATTGTACGTCTGATTGGTCTGTTGGTGTTTGCTCAATTTCCAGCAAGTTGAACGTCGAAATGGTTGGATTAATGTTGGAGATCTCCAGGGTGCTGTTCATTTCAAGATTGTCAAGTATGAACGGATCAAATTTCTTGTTATTGCTCTCAAAGACAGCATTGAGATCTATGCCTGGGCGCCAAAACCTTATCACAAGTTTATGGCTTTCAAGGTAAGAAAACTGGAAACTCAGCTATTTGCATTATTTGTATGCATCAGCTGTCCACCACATGAATAAGCAGTTGGATTTGAAAGAAGTTTTTTTCAGTTTCCTGTTTTGATTTATTTGCAACAGTATCAGCTTTTAAAGGCATTTACATCTCTGTTCTTTAGATTACCAAGTCTTTGTGTGGTTATATCTTATATAGTTTTGAGATAATTTCTTTGATAATAACTGTGCTCTAAGACTGAAGTTCAAGGATGAGACATTTAATTTCATACGTAATATCCAGTTTTGGGATTAATTTTTCATGTTTTTATAATATCTGTGCTTTAAGAATGAACTTTAAGGTCTTTTGAGTTATTCATTCCATATAAATATGACCTGACAACTAAAGCCTTACTATCATTTTCCTGGGAGTCATAGTTTTTAAAAACTAGTTCCCTTTATCACCCTTTAGTTACATAGTGTGGAATGCCACCTTCTTACTGCACTGACTTTTCTAATTTATGTAGTACTGCTAATGCGCACACACACACACACATGTAAGGTAAATTGTATTGGCAGGCCTGCAATGTGGCTCATTCTGCATAGTTGAGTATATATAATTCCTGAAATATGTGTTCACAGTGCATCAAGTGAGCTGCCTTTATATAATTACGGGAGTATAGTAAGTGTAGTATATTAAAACTCATGTAAATTGATGATCTATCCAAAAAGACATATGAATTAATTAGAATTCAATTAATCTCTAATTTGAGGCAGTATACAGGTGCCAGGATGTTAAGTCAGTATGAAAATGTACAGAGTGTTCAGTAAGCCAAATTATAAACATTGTTTTGTTTGTTGTGTAAAATTTTGTATCCATTTGTTATATCACCCCTGCATGCTACATTTTTTAACCATCTCATCCCCCTTAATTTAATCATCTTAATGATATTTGTTGAAGGCTGAAAACCTGAAGCTTCTTATTGTGCAATTTTCTTCAGCCTCCTATAACTTCCCTGTGTATGTACGCATATAAGATACTATGTAGATATATTGAAACCCTCTCTAAGATGTTTTTGGGAAAATTATACATATTGGGGTTATTAAGAGTGAAAATGACTAAAATGGTAAGCCTGAAAACATGTTTGTTTGTAATTCTGTATTACAATATTTATTTGCTTTATTAAAATATTGTACCATATAGTATTGCTTTTAAGTGATACATTTTTACCACCAAGTAAAACTCATCTTCAGTGATTTTCGTACATTATTGAATACAAGACTTTTTTTTTACAAGCACAGGTCGTAGATGAGCCAGTTTTTGCCATTCTGTACCATTCCATAAGTATCAGTTTTACTTTCCCATGTTCTGCTCTTGTCATTTTGTTTCGGACTCATGTGTTCTTGCAGACTGTTTGAAAATTGTGTCTCAGTTTGGTATAACTGTTATTTAATGTTGATACAGAAATGCCAAACTCTTCAACAATTTTTTTTGCAAGGAACATTTGAAGTATTATCCATCTTGTGTATATTGTCTAGCTGTTCATGAATTGCCCACAGCTAATGGTTTATGGTTTGTAATGTGATAGCCATGCTGAGCTTGTCTTGAATAGTCACTATACTTGATGCGAACTGTACACCCACATGCAGCATGAAGTGAACACAAACTACACATGATATTTGCAGACTGAGTACTTCAGATTATTGAAATTAAAATAGAACACAGTCATAATATACTGTATTAAATTCTTGGTTTTTTACCTTGTAGATTGCTCATACACCATGAGGTTGAGTCTCACAGATTTTAAGTTATGCTATAGTAAAAGTGTTTTGTACTTGAATTCCCTTGTTAGTTTGTGCTGTAGCGTGAACATTGTTTATACAAGGTTGCACAAGTATTGTCACAATTATTTATTGTAGTTCTCATACACTAACAGGCTTCACAAATAGTCTGTTCATAACCAGTATGATAGGTGACATGCTTCACAAGTAGACCATATATGTTACACTGTGTGAAACACATGTATATGGAAGTAAACTTGAAGATTAACCTTTAGGACTGAGCATATGATTTGTTACTGTATGTGTGAAATAAGTCAAACAAATGAGAAGTTTGGGGAATTATTCAGGATTTTGGTGTGAAATCATATTGAAAGGGGTAAATATTCTTTGCATCACGAACTTCTTGTGCTTTGCAACTGGGAAATCCTTTTGAGCATGAAACATATTACAGGGGCAGTGTCAATCGTGGTAAAATTTTGGTACTAAATTATTCTGATGTTATAAGTATTGTCTTCATAAATGGGTTCCTATTTATAAGAAAAATTGTTACAGTCATTCGGTGACCTTATGCATCGGCCCCTTTTGGTGGACCTCACGGTTGAGGAGGGTACAAGACTGAAAGTGATCTATGGCTCTGCAGATGGTTTTCATGCTGTAGACCTTGACTCTGCATCTGTCTATGACATTTATATACCAAAACATGTGAGTATTCTGACAATTTTGCTGTAGGCCGCAGTGAATTTCCATCTAACTCTTCTCTTTGTCTCTCGCTTAATGATGAGTGGGCTTGTGATAACTGTACTTAATAAAACAAAGATAAATATCACAGTAAAGAAGAGGTGGTATAAAATCAGTGCTCAGACATACTGTAATATTAACACTTTGGTGCTGGAATTAAATGCCCCTTGTGGTCTGCAGCAGACCAGAACTTAAACAGGCTGCATGAGAGGGCTGCATACGAGCAGTCTTATTTCTATAATGTTTGGCAGTATTAGCATCACACTGTGCCTTACAGATATACTACGTATATAATGTTGGCTGCTAAAGGTTAATGCAGCTTCCCGGTGAGTTTTAGAAAGCATGAGAATTATTGCATCATGACTACAATATGGCACTTGGAACTCATACATTTGAAGCCATATAAGAGTATGTTGTAGATGCAGAAGATATGAGGAAAAAATGTGTGTTGGATCTGTCCAATCATAAATCCATTTCTATTGCCACATAAGTTCATCATCTTGCACTTTCACTACCAGACGTTCCCATTAATACGAAGGTACAACACCATAAGAAGGATTTACTGCAGCTGTTTCTCCTTTTTTGTTGCAGACACAAGCTCCAATCTCACCCCATTGTATTGTGCCACTTCCAAACTCAAATGGAATGCAACTTCTTCTATGTTATGATAATGAAGGTGTCTATGTCAATACATATGGCAAGGTTAGTACAAATCCACAAGCAGTTTCTTTCTGGAATTGACTGAAAATAAATTTGAGATTAACTTATCTTGGACTGATTAGACCCTGAAGATAGAGGCGGCAAGTTCTAACATCTTGTGGTAACAATTTACCAGTTGAATCTGTGTCACGTCCCAGAAGATTTTGATCTTTAGCACCACTGCTGGAGAACCTCAAATCTTGCATAAAAATAAATTTTTTGTAGTTAACACATCCACTACCCAATATTTTAGTGGCAGATTTTCACCATTTATTGAAATTTGATTACTTGGTTTCGTAGGTTCCAAATGTTGTGGTTGATTCCTAGGCTTGATCCCAGAGACCAGTGATCGTGACTGAGTTTTTCATTGTTTTCCTCAGTTCCTTCAGGCAAATAAAATTCTTGAGGTAGACCATGGTCACTTTCACCAGTTTTCTTCCACTTGAAACTGTATAACCTAAACACATCAGAACGTGTCAATCACTGAACTAAGAAAATAAAGTTTTTTCCATAGAACACATAGTACGTTATGTTGTGTGGACCACTGGCTTTATAAAATACTGTGACACCCTCTCAGCACATTCACTGTCATCTTCCCTGTAGCTAAATTTAAGTGCTCCACGCAACATTTGACAGAAGTTACAGAAAGTTAAGAGTCCTGCTCTGCCCCTGAACTTTGAAATATAAATTCCGAAATTTTGTACCTGTAGTAAAACCCTCATCAGATATAATGGAAAAATTAAACAAATTAGGCTTATTAACAGAGAAAGTATTTTAAGGGTAAGCCTCAAAACATTTCATTGTTTTGTAATTGTGTATTGAAATTGACATTCACTTTATTGGAATAATGTTATATAGAGATACTGGCACAGTCGGGACCACAAGACGACATATTTTACAGGCACAACTGATAGATGTACAGCCCATGTTTGCTGAAACCATTCCATTGATACTTACTTCACATAACATTGTTTTGCAGTTTTTATCTTTATCCTGCTGATCTGTTCACTGGAGATGGTTCAAGTGTTGTGTTTTGATTTTATATAAACTTATTTCAGCTGACGTGGACGTGCATAGTACTAGAGTGATATTTTAAATTGACAGTAGCTTTAGTTTTATGCTGGTTTTTAATTAGTAGCCATGCTGCTCACATGTTAAAAAATAGATTGCTTTATGGATGAATGCTCACATACATAGTGTTAAGTGAACACAAAATGTATATAAATTTTTCTTACAGATAATACACAGTACTGAAATTAAACCTTTGATGCTGAATTTAAATACCCGGTGTGACCTGCAGCAGACCAAAATTTAAATGGGGGCTGCATAAGGGCAGCCATAGTTTGCTGTTGTCAGTACCCAATGTTTGGCATTTTGAGTATCACACTTTGTGTTAGAAATACAGCTATATTTCTTTAATCAGATGTCTTATAATAGGAAATCCTGATTATCTGGCACTTAAGGTGGATAATCCCAAGACAGAAGTTTTGCTTCTTGCCAGAAAGAACTTCAGTGAAAAGGCATGTTCAAAAAGGCCTTCATTAGTGTCTGTACATCAACCATTGTGCTATCTCCTTCCTACTTCATCAACTTTCTCAGCTCTGAAGACTCCAGAAAACACAGAAGAAGACCCTGATGACCATGAACCTGTAGATGAATGAGATATCCATATTGAATACTCCTGTGCTTAGTTATACAATTCAAGTATAGGAACAGTAACAAAAAATTACATGAATGAACATAAGGTCGGTATAGATATTGTATGATAATCTGGAGTATTCTATAATTTTTCACCCATCTTGTCCCAAGCAAGATGGATTACCAGGACTGAATTAAAGCAAAAAATCAGAAGTCACAGTGAGGTACATTAAACCCATGGTACTTCACCTGGTAGATTGCCTACACACCATGGGGTTTTTTTCTTTCAGATTTTAATTTTGTTACAATTCATGAATAATGATTTTGACCTGAGGTCCCTTAATAGTTGATAGGAGTAACATAAAAGTTGTTGATAGTGGCATACATTATCATGATGATCCTTTTACAAGCCTAGTAATAATATCTGGTCTCACACGACAAGGCTATACAACATATTTGTGGTCCATTCATTGACCAGTATGATGCATGTCACAAGCAAGGTACGCATGTCATGCTGTGTGAAATGCACATGTGTAGAAACAGCCTTTTAGAATAACCTCTAGGAACTGAGAGTGTCATTTCTTCACTTCCTGTGTGGAGCAAATTGAGCAAACAAGAACTTGGGGAGAATGTCTTAGGAAGGAAACTTTCTCAAGCAGGATCATCTTAAATGGATTTCACTGTACTTTCTGCAGAAATTGTAGTACATTGTAAGAGTATTGTACCTGGTGTCATGTTTCGCTGAATGCACAGGACATCACACGAAGGTTCCATTCATTTCTAAGTGTATTTTTTTCAGTTGCAAGTTCATTGTAGGATTTTTTAGTTTGTGATGTAAAATACAGGAAATCTGTTGGCCAACTGAGGACCTGTTAGCTTCTTAAGAGGAACTGTGCTAATTACTAATCATAACTGTTGATTGTGTATGAATTAACGTACAAGGGTCAGACAGGTAGATATACAGTGTGAGATTTGAGGTTCTCACACCAATTGAAAATGCTGGTATTCCTGATAGTAGGTTGAGGTATGAGGTGATTCTGTGCAAATAACTGTCACTGAATGTCTAATAACTAAGGCGCTGGTGTGGTTAACTTGTTTTCATTCTAATTGCAGGTATCAAAGAACATTGTCCTGCAATGGGGAGAGATGCCAACATCAGTTGCATATATTGGAACAGGTCAGATCATGGGTTGGGGTAACAAGGCCATCGAAATTCGCAGTGTTGAGACAGGTCACCTTGATGGAGTGTTCATGCATAAAAAAGCCCAGAGGTTGAAGTTCCTCTGTGAAAGAAATGATAAGGTAGTAATATTGCATTTATATGCTTTTACATACAAAAATATTATAAGCCACTGTCTGTGAATTTTGTATTGTTACATGCATAGTCAGTATTATATTTAGTCTTATTTTGTGGTGGAACAGCCAAACTCAGGCCTAGACCTCCTCATTGTTGAGGAGTCTAGATCATGCACATTTAGACACTCAGGCCTGATAGGAATCCCCTGAACAAGTGATCAGCTCATTGCTACTTACATAACAAACACAAAAGACAAACACCCATTCTGTCGGTGGGATTTGAACCTATGATCCCAGCAATTGAGTGACTGCAGACCTACACTGTAGAACACACAACCACAGGGATCAGCATCAGTATTATGTTATCTGTGATAGTGAAATCATAATTAAACCAGTCATAAATAAATAAATAAATAAATAGAATTCATAACCCTAAGGTACATGATAGTTTCATAAATGTTGGCTAAACACAGGGATAATATTCTTGTCCTTATATACAAGCAGGACATTCTTTTTCATTTAATGAGTACTTCCCTGTACTTGACACATTTAGTATCTGTGGCTTTCTAAGATTTAGTCAGATACATTCTGCATTTACTGTACTACAGGAGCTCTTTCTACTTTCATTTTTATTAAAAAATTATCGTATATTCATGAATTAAGAAAATTAGTCAAAACATGCATTTGAGTAACATCTGTGAAGATAAGAACTGGCAAATGAGACATATCTCAAGACTCATATTTCCTTAGACTATTGTGCTGATAGGAGAATATGTGAAATATTATAATTGTGAGACCTTTGCTTTTTGTACTGTTACGCTGTCGTGTCGATATCAAGTTTTGTATTTTTGCACACCTCTCTGTTTCTGAGAGACATTTTGTAATCACCCAGCATCCGTCCATGTATATGTGCAGTGTGTTTGCTGCTGTTCATGCAGTGAGAATCGTTCTCAAGACAGAAAGTCTCTTAAAATTTCACTAAATGACGCTGCATGGATGCATGTGCCACAAGGTATTTCACAGTTGCCAGATGTGATTTAGATTTCACATGTAAAGCTTTCTCTTGTGGAGTTTAACATACTTTAGGTGCAGTGTGCCATACAGTGATTATGCTAATTTTTGAGTGTTTAAGAGTTGTCGTTGCAAAGTATATATGGACATTGCACATGTTAAACAAAGTATAGTGCATCTATATGACACAGTCTTCAGAGCAGGAGAGTCCTGAGACACGTATTTGTCAGTCTCATGAAATCAAGTAATTGTAATCTGTGGCAGTGGTGATCAAGTACACTTACAAGACTAATAACTATGTGGCTTCCAAGAAGTGCAGTGTTTCTGGGACCACTATGTATTGATAGAGGACATGCAGCGAGCAATTACTAGATGAAGTTTTACCGTGAAAGCAATGTATGGAGTATGAAGAACCTGGTTAAAGATCAAGTTTGTGTGTGAAAGTTGTACATTAGACGTTTAGCTGCACAGTTTTGCGGTAGTTTTTCATCAGTGACATTGTCAGGAATGGGTGTCATCTAATGCCTAGATAAATGTGATTACATAACTCATTCTTTTGTTAGGGGGAGGGGCTTAAATGTTTTTTCCTCTTTTTGTGGGGGTGGGGGGGGAAAGTTGTGGTGTCATTTTGGTATTGTGTGTATATAACTTATAAATGAGGCCACAGGCCACATAACACAACCTGGCAGGCTGTGAGTGAGACACCACCACTTTATACAGCTGGATTTGTTACTGGTGGTCATTTGCATGCTGGTGGTGATGGTAATATAAGTGTTGAGGCTTTTGACTTATTGTACATGTGCTGTCATTCTTATCTTCACTCTTTGCTGGATCCTTTTTTATCTGAACATTTCCAAGTGTGAAGGCCTTGAAAACATAACCCTTACCCTTTTGATTTTTGGGTGTGGTGTATTTAATGAACAATATGAGGCAGATGAAGGGAACCATCTGTAGCAAAATAACACAAAATCTTTTATCTATTTCATGGTATTTTGCATCATGGTAATAATGTAACTTTTGATCTTATGTATCCACACCTTGTATTAATGTAGTATAGTTACCAATTATTTCTGGCTTTGTACGTTCACCCTTTTAGTTTTTATATTCTGTCTCCACAATCTTTGCCATATGTAGGGTTGAATGAAGCTTTACAGCCCACTTGTCTCCCTATACTTGTTCCAGAATTTGGTCTGTGCATAAGTAACATATAATTTATTTTTTACTTTTTTGCCTTATTTCTTGTGATTGTGTTAGCCAACTGAAATTATAGTTCATTTAGGGTCATGAATAGTCTTTCATTCATTTACAGATAAGAATTTTCAGACCTTTTTTGAGTCATTGATCTGCTGTAGCAGTCAGAGTACAGCAATATATGATGCAGTACTTGATACAACAAAAACTAAGAACCCGTTATATCGTATATTATTCTAAGAAACCATATCATGCAGCTGACAAAACAAGAGGTTTGTGTTTGAGTTAGACACTGAATAATGTATAGTAGAAATATCATAATTTTATGTTCAGTCGTCACAGTCGGGGCTTGCTTTCATGCAGCAGATTGTTAAAACATGCCAGCAACAGGGCGAGAGGTAACTGGCTACCACCTTCATCCGTTTCATATCTGAATATTTTTTTGAACATCTCCAGGTACAGTCTACCCTGAAAGTGAAATCATATTTGACACACAGATGTAAAAGATCTTTGATCCTGCAGGGTGTTGTGGAGTGTAGTGGGTAGTTTGGTGCAGACATTTCAGGACAGTTTGTTGGTCCCATCTTTCAGCATCAAGGTATCTGAGGAGAATGCTGGAGTGCTGGGTTAGGGAGCTGTATACACAGTGTGCACTGTACCCTCCTCCTCTTCCAGTATGCCCCCCCACACACACACACACACACACACACACACATTGCCATGGTGGCTGCTTTCTGGTGCCCTCCGGCTGACGTCCTAGTCATCCTCACCTCACTGCTCCATGCTGATGCTAGTAGGAGCCCTTTCTTGAGCACCAGCATCTCATGCTGCTCGCTGTCACCTCCTCTCATTGTCTCCACTTCCTTGTACAGTAACAGTTCAAACTTTGTACTCCTGTGGTCATTTGAGTTCACATTGTACATCCTCTTTCTGCATTCTGGTACACTGCCATAAGCTTTTCT
>Ga0123357_10011896_pt1 | contig 11192 bp, 8 predicted proteins | sample TergutEmb28metaG_FD_89873 | JGI IMG/M metagenome (GOLD analysis project Ga0123357, IMG submission 89873) | Embiratermes neotenicus P4 segment gut microbial communities from Petit-Saut dam, French Guiana - Emb289 P4 | ecosystem: Host-associated > Arthropoda: Insects > Digestive system > Gut ... | reverse complement strand
GAAGTCGGCGCCCATCGCCAGCGCGAGCGTCATGTGGTAGTCATAGACGATGCCGCCGTCGCTGCACAACGGCACATAGATGCCGGTCTCTTCGAAGTAGCGGTTACGCTCCTCAGCCACCTCGATGACCGCAGATGCCTGGCCGCGGCCGATACCCTTGGTCTCGCGCGTGATGCAGATGCTGCCACCGCCGATGCCGATCTTGACGAAGTCCGCCCCGGCCTCAGCCAGAAAGCGAAAGCCCTGGCGGTCGACCACGTTGCCGGCGCCGATCTTGACCGCGTCGCCAAACTCACCGCGCACCCAGGCGATCGTCTCGCGCTGCCACTCCGTAAAACCTTCGGAGCTGTCGATGCAGAGCACATCGGCGCCCGCCTCAACCAGCGCGGGGATGCGCTCGGTATAGTCACGCGTGTTGATGCCGGCGCCCACCAGGTAGCGCTTGTGCGAATCGAGCACCTCGCGCGCGTTGTGCTTATGCGTATCGTAATCCTTGCGGAACACAAAATACGCCAGGCAGCCGTCATCTTTCAAGATGGGGAGCGAGTTAAGTTTGTGATCCCAAAGGATGTCGTTGGCCTCAGCCAGGCTGACGCCCTCCTTGGCATACGTGAGCTTTTCGCGCGGAGTCATGAACTCCGTCACGGGGGTTTCCGGCGCCATGCGGCTGACCCGATAGTCGCGCCCGGTCACGATGCCCAGCAGCTTGCCGTTGTTGGTGCCGTCCTCGGTGACCGCCATCGTCGAGTGGCCATTGGCCTCTTTGAGCGCGATAACGTCTGCCAGCGTTGCGTCCGGCCCCAGGTTGCTGTCGCTGCGCACAAAGCCGGCCTTGTAGTCCTTGACCCGGCGCACCATCGCCGCCTCGCTCTCGATGGTCTGCGCCCCGTAGATGAAGCTGATGCCACCCTGCTGCGCCAGCGCCACAGCCATCCGGTCACCGCTGACCGACTGCATGATCGCCGAGCTCAGCGGGATGTTGAGTTGCAGCGCCGACTCCTCGCCGCGCGCAAACTTGACCAGCGGCGTGCGCAGGCTCACGTTGTCCGGCACGCAGTCCTTACCCGTGTAGTCCGGAACAAGCAGATATTCGCTGAACGTGCGGGAGGGTTCATTGTAGAAATGTGCCACGGGAGGGACCTTTCTGTGCTGCGTTGGGCCTGTGCGGTACAACCATTATTGCGGTACAACCATTATACCTACTACTTGAAATCTCCTCCGAATTCATCATCAGAAAGCCCAAAGCTTGACTCCTCTGACGGCGCGGTCGCCTCCTTGGGCGCGCTTGCCTGCATGCCGGACGGCGGCGCAGAGACGTCGCGCGTATCAAACTCGCCGCGTCTGCGTTTCTTCTCCTTGGGCTCTCCGGCCGCCTTCCGCGCCGCTTTGATCGCCTTGATGTCCTTGCGGGTCTGCTTGTCAGTCTTCGAAGTCAGCATCCCTCCGCGCCCATAGTAACGCTGGTTCTGCTCATAGGGCGTATCACTGGCAACAGCCGCGGACGGTGGCATCCCTGAGAGCAAGGCTGGGTCATGCGGGGGAGCATCCGGACGCGGCCCGGTAGGCGTCGGAGGGACAACCGGGCGCGGCGGCTGGTTCTGGAGCTCTGCGCGCAACGCGTCGATGTCGCCAGTCTTGAACTTCGCCGCACGATCGGACGAATAGCCCGAAAGCATATTTGGATAGATGCCCAGAAGCTGCTGGATTTCTACCTTGGCCTGGTCCTCGTTCTTCACGGTCGCGTTGACCTGGCGCTTGTCAGCAAAGCAGAGCACCACGCTCCAGTTGGCCCCCGCCGGAACGCCGTAAACACGGCGGCGCACCACGTGAGGATAGACCCAAATGAGCTCAGAAGTCTGATGTAACTGGCCAACCGCTCCCGCAAAGAACGCGGTAACCTCCGGACAGAAATAAAGCGCCTTACCCACCTTGGTGAGCGCACCGTTGGCAGCCGCCTCGTCAAGCTTGGCCGCAAGGTCGGCAACCGACATCGGCGAGCCCTTCTTCACGAGCCGCCGGTACACGCGCGTGTACTCCGGCAGGGCCAGCATCACCAGGCGTGAGATGAAGTACAGCGCCAGCAGGATGATCGCAAGAGCTCCGATCCAGGTAAACACCACGGTGGTCACCCAGCCGCTGCCATAGTTGAGCTGCATAGGCGCCGCGTAGGCCTGGTCGGTCGAGCTGAGGTGGGAAGGTATTTTTGAGTCCAGGGTCGAGATCGTACCCGTCATCTTCACGTTCTTCTGGCTGAAGACAGCCGTTTCGGACGAAGGAACGATAACAAGCATGAACCCGTCTTTAGTCTGAATAGCGCCGATGTCCTCGCTCCGGTCGCCAGTATAAGAAAGACCGGTTTTTACAACCTGGGGCGCCGTCAGGCTGACCGCCGTTCCGTTCTTGAATCGTGAGTTCGGAATCTGGGTGCTGACCCCCAGGCGCTGCACCGGCGTGATGAGCGTACTTGGATTAGCGCTGAACGCGAAGACAATGCCAATGATCACGACGATAACAAATGCGAGCCACGCGCGCGTCATAAGCATCCTGCGCACCCTACCCGCAACGAAACCGGTAACCTGATTCATAAGATTTCCCTTCTATAACACAGTAAGTTCGTGTTTATAGTGTAGCGTATTGCCGCAGCAGCGGAGCGTCGGGCCGACGCCGGGAAAGCTTCAGGTCAGGCTTGCTCCTCTTTTCGAACATTTTGTACCGAACTTTCGTTTGTGTGGTGGATTTTGCTCGCTTTTTTACCAAAAATGACCATTTCAGCTCGAAATTGGCAAGAAAACAACCACACAACTGTAAATTCGGTACAAAATTCGCAAAAATCGTGTTATGAACACACTTTTGTCTTCAGCTAAGGCGCCCCTGACGCACCGCTCCCGCTACGCGATGATCACGCGGGCAACTGGAACATCATGCGCCCCGCGAGGGATTTCAGGATAAAACGTCTCTTTGAAACAGAGGCCGATGGTGAGTAGCCCAGCGGGAGCATCCGCAAGCAGCCGGTCGTAGTAACCCTTGCCATAGCCGATCCGGTAGCCGCCGGCATCAAAGGCCAGCCCCGGCACCAGCGCGACGTCGATAGCGGCCAGCGCGACCTGCGGCGCATCAGCGCGCGGCTCTCGCAGGCCAAAGCTGCCGGGCTCAAGCTCACGTTCCGCGCAAGCATGCAGCGTCAGAAGCGCTCGCCCACGATCCGCCACCCGCGGCCAAACCAGCTGAGGAGATTCCGGCTCGGGGACCGAAATGACGTAAGTGGAGACATCACCCTTTTCCGTCACCCCGGGCTTGACCCGAGGTCTCCAGCCCAAAGGATCTAGCTCGTCGGGCAGAGGGGCATAGACCAGCACCCGACGTGCCGCACGCAGCTCGGGCAACGCCAGCAACTGCTGCGCTGCGCACGCAGCCGCTTCCATCCGGCGTTCTGTCGTCAGCCGGACGCGCGCTTCACGGGCCGCAACCCGCAGTTCGTGTTTGCTCTGACCCTGCGACGTCGGACTCAGGCCCGAATCAAATCTCAAGGATGGAGCCATCAGAAACTCCCCACTCCCCGGCGCCCAGGAACTATCCGGCGTGAAGGGCGTGAAGCGCCTGCAGCCCCAAGTGAACAAAGGGCACAAGGAACATACAGATCATGAGCAACACCGAGAAGATAAGCATCATCCAGTTCGCGCTGCGCAGCGGCGTAATATCCAGGTCCCGATCATTACGCGTAACTGCGCGGTTGATGAAGGCCATAATGATCATCGCCGCGATCAGCGCCGCCGCTGCCTCAGCGATCCCAAAGTAGGCAATTAGCAGCCACTGGATCGCAGCAAAGCCGGACAGTATCCAGGTGTACAGGGTAAAAACAATCGTTATCAGCAGCGTCGTGCCCACCGCAATGGCGCCCGCATACAGGAAGCGTCGGGGCTTACGCGGACGTTCCTCAACATCATAATCGATCAGTGTCTCGACGCCACGCAGGTATACATGCTGGATCATGAGAAGCGTGATCGGCAGGAAGATCACCGCAGTCGTAAGCACCACAGAGGTCGCATAAAGCGCCACCACAGCCCAATAGGAATTGCTTACTTGGCCCGTGAGCTGCGCCATCTGGGTCTGCGTATTATAGGCCCCCACCGCAAAGTAACCGAAGACTGAAGTCGCGATAAAGGTCACCAACCAGATCAGCACCCACACCACATGGCGCGGCAGGATCCAACGCACGATATCAGCAATGCGTCGCCAGACGCTCGGCTTGGCAGTCGAGTCTGAAGCCGCGGGCGAGCCCGTCACGAACTCAAGGTCCTCCTGGGCTTCTTCTGCCAGCACGTCGATCGCATCATCGATCGTGACCATGCCAAGCAAGTGGTTACGGTCATCGACAACCGGCACCGCCAGCAAGTTGTAGCGCGCCAGAAGCTTGGCCACATCCTCCTGGTCCTCATCCGGAGCGACCGTGAAAAAGTTGCCCTCAGGCCGCATGAACTCAGAAACCGGCTTATCCGGCGGCGACACCAGGAGGTCCAGCAGACCGGCCGCGCCAACCAGCTCGTCATGATCGTTGACCAGATACAGGTAATGCAAGTCCTCGTATTTCTCCGCAATCGAGTTCAGGTACTCGGTCGCCTCGCCAACCGTCGCCGCCTGGCTGATGTAGGCCACATCGCTCGTCATAATGCCGCCCGCAGACTCCTCGCCATAGCCCAGCAGCTTACGGATGGACTCGCTGTCCTCGTAGCCCATCAGGCGCAGCAGGCGCTCAGCTTTATCGCGATCCAGGTCGCCGATAATGTCGGCCGCGTCGTCAGGCCCCATCTCGGCCAGCAGATTACTCGCATGGCGCTCGTTGAGCTCGTCGATGACATCAGCCTGGTACTCTTCCTCAAGCTCACTGATAGTCTCGGCCGCGCGCTCCGCGTCCAAGTGAGCAAAGACCGCCGCGCGCGCCTCAGGCGCAAGCTGCTCAATGATGTCGGCCACGTCGGCCGGATGCAGCTCGTGCAGGCGTTTGTGCGAGACGGAAAGCTGCATGTTCGAGAGGTCGCGCCCCGGCAGATCGATGTAGTTCCAGGCAATAAGGCTTGTCTTGAACTCCGACCCAAAGAAGTGCAGCAGCCCGCCGAGCAGCTTTTCCAGAGCGGGAGAGCGTCGCCGCAGCTTCGCGCCAAAGCTCACCTCAGCCGCGGTCAGGCGCAGGACGCCCACCGCGTCGGAGAGCTGCAGGTCATTGACCGTGACGACCTTTTTGCCCACCATGTCGACAATCTGTTTGTCGAGCACGTCGCGCACCAGGAAGAGCTCGTCATCGCGCAAAAAGCCCGGCTCGATAGCGGCAGACGCCACAGAGAGCGTGATGGCCTCGTCGCTTACACCGGAAACTGAAGGCTGCCAGGGGATAAGGATCGTGTCGCCACTCTCCTGCATGGTAGCGATCGCCGTGACCCGGGGGAAGACGTCCCCCGCGCTCACCGCGAGATCGCTCACGCGGCCGACCTCGACGCCTTCGCTGTCGATGATCGGCGTATCCAACAATTGTGATAAGTAAATCATAGATTCAATTCTATCCTAGCCAGCTTGGGCTTGTTTATACTCCACAACCTTTTCCCGGTACTCGGGCAGCGAGGTGCCGAGCATCTGGCAGGCCAGGATCGCGGCGTTCTTTGCGCCATTGATGGCCACGCAGGCCACCGGCACGCCGGTCGGCATCTGCACCATGGACAGCAGCGAGTCCAGGCCGCCCAGGTCGCTCGTCTTCATCGGCACCGTGATGACCGGCAGCGGTGTGTAGGCCGCAACGACGCCGCCCAGATGAGCCGCTTTTCCGGCTGCCGCGATGATGACTTTCAGGCCGCGGTCTGCGGCGGCGCCCGCCCACTCGTGCACCTTGTCCGGCATGCGGTGCGCGCTGGCAATAATCAGTTCGTTGGGGATACCCAACGCATTGAGTTGTTCAACGCAGGCATCCATTACTCCGCTGTCAGACGCGGACCCTAAGATAACTCCTACTAAAGGCGTTTGATTTGTCATGTTACTTTCCCTTCTGCGGTAGCGCCCGCAGTCCGATGTCACTGCGCGACCAACCGCCCTCAAACGTGATGCGGCCCGCCGCCTCGTAGGCATGCTCGCGCGCTTCTTCGAACGTATCTGCCAACGCCGTCACGCAGGCAACACGACCGCCCGTGGTCACCACCTGCTCGGTCCCCTGCGCATCGGTGTTGACGGCAGTCGCCGCGTGATAGACCTCAATACCCGGCAGGACCTGCGCGCGGCCCAGGCCAGAGATCGGTTTGCCGGATTGCACGGGACCAGGGTAGCCAGCGCTGGCAATGACTACGCCAACAGCGGGGCGCTTATCAATATCAAGCGCCGGCTGCTGCGCGAGCGTACCCGTCGCCGTCGCATACATGAGTTTCACCAAATTGGTCCTGATACGCGGCAGAACAACCTGAGTCTCCGGATCCCCAAAGCGCACATTGAACTCAAGCAACTGCGGACCTTTACGGGTCAGCATAAACCCCCCGTAGAGCACGCCTCGATACTCGATACCCTCTTCAACCAGTGCGGCGGCGGCGCGCTCCATGATCTCGATCATCTGCTCCTTTTGCTCAGGCGCGACCATCGGCACGGGAGAGTAGGCTCCCATGCCGCCCGTGTTCGGTCCGGTGTCGCCGTCATGAGCGCGCTTGTGGTCCTGGGAGAGCGGCAGCGGCACCATGGTCGCGCCGTCGACTAGCGCGAGCAACGAGCACTCGGGGCCCTCAAGGCACTCCTCAATGACGACCCGCGCGCCTGAGGCGCCAAAAGCGCCAGCGAAACTGGCGTCGACCGCCGCCTTCGCCTCGGCAGCGTCCTCCGCCACCACAACACCTTTGCCCGCAGCGAGGCCGTCGGCTTTGACGACCACCCGGCCGCCCTGCTGCTCGATAAACTCATAGGCTTCAGCAACCTGCCCGGCCGTAAACTCTTCGTAGAATGCAGTCGGCAGATCATGGCGGCGCATGAAGGCCTTGGCAAAGGCTTTCGAACCCTCTAGCTGAGCGCCCGCCGCTCCGGGCCCAAAGACCGGGACGTCAGCCGCTCGCAAGCTATCAGCCAACCCGTCGACCAGCGGGGCTTCGGGACCTACGACTACCAGGCCGATATCGTGCTCCTGGCAGAACTCAACGACCGCCGCATGATCGGTGACCGCCAGCTCGACGTTCTTCGTACGCGGCTCAAGCAAAGTGCCGCCGTTACCGGGCGCCACATACAGGCAGGCGGCTTCGTCGAAGTAATCAAGGCTGCGCACGATCGCATGCTCACGACCACCGCTGCCAATCACCAGGATGTTCAGGCTCAATGCGTCCTTGCCCGCCATATCGCTCCTTCTTCGTAGGGTCAGATGCTGCCACAGCTTTTCCCGCAAGGCCGCCGCGTTCATCGGCGCGGCCAATCACGCAGGATGGTCTGCTCGCGATCCGGACCGACCGCGATGACCGACACCGGGACGCCCGCCAGCTCCTCAAGATAAGCAAGGTAATCACGCGCCGCCTGCGGCAGCTCCTCAAAGGTCCGGCATTCTGTAATGTCTGTTTGCCAACCTGGTAGTTCCTCGTAGATCGGCTGAGCGTGATGAAACGCGCTCTGATGGCCCGGCACTGTCGTGTAGCGCACGCCCAGGTGCTCGTAAGCCACGCAGACTTTGATGGTCTCACAGCAGGAGAGCACATCGAGCTTCGTGATAGCCAGGTCAGTCAGGCCATTGACCTGCACCGCATACTTCACCACCGGCGCGTCATACCAACCCGCCCGTCGCTGGCGTCCAGTCGTGGTGCCATATTCATGGCCCGCGTCGATCAGGCGCGCGCCATCTTCGTCAAAGAGCTCCGTCGGAAACGGCCCGGAGCCCACGCGCGTCAGATAAGCCTTCGCGATCCCCAGTACGCGATTGATACGCGTCGGGCCCACGCCGGCGCCCACGCAAGCGCCGCCTGCCGTCGGGTTGCTGCTCGTCACAAAGGGATAGGTCCCGTGATCAATGTCGAGCAGCGTGCCCTGCGCCCCCTCGAACAGCACCCACTTGCCCTGGTTAAGCGCGTCGTTGAGCAGCGGGCTGATCTCGGTGACATGGGGCTTGAGGCGTTGGCCATACTCAAGGTACTCCTCGGCGATCTCATCAACCGTATAGGTGGGTAACCCATAGACCTTTGCCAGAATATCGTTCTTTTCCTGCAGCGCGGTGGCGACTTTCTCGCGAAAGATCGACCGATCAAACAGATCTTGCATACGCAGCCCCAGACGAGAGGCTTTGTCCTGGTAAGCCGGCCCGATGCCGCGCCGCGTCGTGCCGATCTCATTGGCGCCCAGGCGATGCTCCTCAGCCCCGTCAAGGTCGCGGTGCCAGGGCATAATGAGATGCGTATTGGTTGAGATAGCCAGCCGCGCGCAGCTGATGCCCTGCTCTTCGAGCGCGTCCATCTCGTCAATGAGCACCCGGGGATCAACCACGCAGCCGTTGCCAATAACCGGAACGATATCGGGATACATGATGCCGCTGGGGATAAGATGCAGCTTGAGGGTGCGTCCGCCCTGCACAACGGTGTGTCCGGCGTTGTTGCCCCCCTGGAACCGCACAACATAGTCGAAGTCCTCGCAGAGCATATCGGTAATCTTGCCCTTGCCCTCGTCGCCCCACTGGGCGCCTACGATAATGAAACCGGCCACAACCTTGCCTTTCAACGGGGATTAAGTTTCAGCCACTGTTGGGCTGTTCGCGTATATCCGCGCGCCAACGTACTGTACCAGTTTAGCCCAGTTTAGCCTTCCTCAAGATACGAGGACGCTACGGACACAAATTTTGTAAACCGGCTGACATAGGAGAGCCTGACCGTACCCGTAGGGCCGTTACGATGCTTCGCTACATAAAGGGTCGCTTTTTGGTTCGGGTTGCGTGGGTCATCGTCGCTCAGCTGGGCCGCAACATCACCGTCAAGCCCGTCGTCGTCTTTCTTCGCCTTGGTCTTGCGGTCAAGAAACAGCACGATATCGGCGTCCTGCTCAAGAGAGCCCGACTCGCGCAGGTCGGAGAGGATGGGGCGCTGGTCCGTGCGCTGCTCGATGCCGCGCGACAGCTGCGAGAGCGCTATGATAGGCACATCAAGATCTTTGGCAAGAATCTTCAGGCCGCGCGAAATCTCCGAGATCTCGACCTGACGACTTTCCGTGTTGCGCCGAGCCGGTTGCATCAACTGCAGGTAGTCGATGATGATGAGCTTGTTGCCTTTGACATCATGAAGCCGGCGCTTCGCCTTCGCGCGCAATTCCATGATGTTAAGCGAAGGCGAGTCATCAACGGCAAGATCAAGCTCCGACAGGCGCGCCATCGCCTGGTTGATAGCTTCCCACTCCTCAATCTTGATCTTACCGCTGCGTAGATTCGAGCTATTGACCAGCGCCTCGGCACTGACCACACGCGCTGTCAGGTCAGCGATACCCATCTCGAGCGAGAAGAAACTGACCGACGTACCGAGCTTCGCGGACTCGACCGCAATGTTCAGCGCAAAGGCCGTCTTTCCAACCGATGGCCGCGCTCCAAGGATAATCAGGTCGCCGCCGCGTAGTCCCGTTGTCATGTTATCGAGCCAGGTATAGCCGGTAGGTACTCCCGCAATCTTGCCGCCACTCTTTTGCAGGTCACTCAGCTCTTCAAAGCGATGGAACGCGCGACGGAGTTCTTCTTCTAACGGAACAAAGTTATTGGTCAGACGCTCCTGCGTGACCTTGAAGAGCGTGTCTTCTGCGTCGCTGACCGTCGTTATCTCATCCTCGGGCGTCTCATAGCCGAGGGCGACAATACGGGTGCCCGCAGCAATAAGGCGTCGATAGGTTGAAAGCCGCAGCACAATCTCTGCGTAGCGCTCCCAGAACGCCGTCGTCGGAACGCTCGTGGTCAGCTCGGCCAGATAATCCCTGCCGCCGACCGCTTCAAGCTTTCCCATGCTATTGAGTTGATCGGCCAGTGAGAGGGCGTCGAAGTTCTCGTTATGTGAAGCCAGGCGCAACATGGCGTCAAAGATAGTCTGATGGGCCGTCCGATAAAAGTCCGCTATGGTCAGGCGGGAGAGCGCCTCGTTCTGGATCTCAGAAGACAGAAGCATCGCGCCAAGCAACGCGCGCTCAGCGTCCAGGTCATGGGGCGGAATCCGACCGCCCGCGCCGCCAGCATTACCGGCGTTACCGAGGTTGTTGATCTGGAAATCAGGGATGCGCCCCCGCGTTTGTGATTCTGCCATGATTGTGTCTTTTCTTCTCCGGCTCTCAGTCTCTCAGTATGCGGATGCAAAAGCATCCGCATACTATAGTAGCGAAGGGCGCAGACATTTTCCCCCGGCCTCCAGGGGCTCCACCTGCAGCTTTCACGCTTTTCCCCAGTTATCCACAAATAATGAAGAAAGCGACCATTCGGTCGCTTTCTCATCACGTTGATTAGAGCGAGAAGAGTGAGCTACTCATCAAGAGACTCTGCCGTTGCTTCAGCCTCTGAGGCAGCCGCAATCTCAGCTTCAGGAACAGAATCTGCTTCTGCAGGCTCTTGCTCTTCTGCCTCCTCGGCCTTGGGCTCAGATTCCTCAACCGGCGCGGCGGCAACGTCGCTTTCAGCCTCAGCCTCGCTGGGCTGCTCTTCGGCGCCTTCGCCGACCACTTTGACAGTCAGGTGCGCCTTGATCTCGCGATAGACCGCGACCTCAACGGGATGCTCGCCAATGGTCTTGATGGCGCCATGGGTCTCGATCTTGTGTCGATCGACCTCTACGTCATAGGCCGCCTGAATAGCTTCCACGATGATCGGAGCAGTCACCGAGCCGAACAAGCGGCCCGCGTCGCCGACCTTAACCGTGATAGTCACGGTCTTGCCATCCAAAAGCTTCGTGTAGTCACCGGCCTCAGCCAGACGCTGCGCCTCACGCTTCTCGATGTGATGTTTACGCGCTTCAAGCTGCTTCAGGTTACCTGGCGTCGCAGGAATGGCTTTATGCTGGGGCAACAGATAGTTATTGGCAAAACCGCGTGTTACTTCGATCACGTCGCCTTCGCCGCCGTGGCCCTTCAGCTCTCCTGTCAGGATTACTTTCATGGGTCTCCTCCTACCTGCCCCGGCCGATGCGGCCACTTATGATAGGCACCGCGTAGGGCAACAAAGCCATCTCACGAGCCCGCTTAAT
>Ga0123357_10011894_pt1 | contig 11193 bp, 9 predicted proteins | sample TergutEmb28metaG_FD_89873 | JGI IMG/M metagenome (GOLD analysis project Ga0123357, IMG submission 89873) | Embiratermes neotenicus P4 segment gut microbial communities from Petit-Saut dam, French Guiana - Emb289 P4 | ecosystem: Host-associated > Arthropoda: Insects > Digestive system > Gut ... | reverse complement strand
TTACTGTAAGTGCTAACATACCGCGTATGGGTATCAGGGCTGCGTCGAACTGTGGAGTAGCGTTTGAGAATGTACGTGTGCCTGCAAAGAATTTGCTTAAACAGGAAGGCTTGGGGTTTGAGATCGCCATGCATGCACTAGATGGTGGAAGAATCGGTATAGGTGCACAGGCTGTTGGTATTGCCCAGGGTGCATGGAATGAAGTTTTTAAGTATGTAAAGGAAAGAAAACAGTTCGGCAGACCAATTAACGCTTTTCAAAATACGAGGTTCAAGCTGGCAGAGATGCAGACAAAAATTGATGCGGCGAGGTTACTGGTCTGGCGTGCTGCGATGATGAAGGACAGCGGTGAGGATTACTCCGCGGCGGCAGCAATGTGCAAGCTTTTTGCTTCTGAAACAGCAAACGATGTCACGCGGATTTGTGTACAAATGATGGGAGGGTATGGGTATTCCAGGGAGTATCCCGTTGAGCGTATGATGCGTGATGCCAAGATCACTGAGATATATGAAGGAACAAGTGAAGTCATGAAGATGGTTATCTATGGTTCCTTGAAGGCGAAGTGAGAGAGACGGAGATAGATATGAAAATCATAGTATGTATCAAACAGGTACCTGATACTAATGAAGTGACAATTGATCCCGACACCAATACACTAGTCCGGACGGGAATTCCGGTAATAATCAATCCGGATGATAAAAGCGGAATTGAAGCGGCGCTGACGTTACGTGGTAAGATTGCAGGAAGTACTGTGACGGTTGTATCAATGGGGCCGATGCAGGCAGAAATGGCCCTGTGTGAAGCGTTAAGTATGGGATGCGATGATGCAGTACTTGTCAGCGGACGGCAGTTTGGCGGCTCGGATACGCTGGCAACTTCCACCATTATTGCTGCAGCACTTAAGAAAATTGGATTTGATCTCATCATTACAGGACGGCAGGCAATTGATGGTGATACCGCACAGGTTGGCCCCCAGATCGCGGAACACTTGGGGATTCCGCAAGTAACATATGTGGAGGAAGTTACACCGGAGGGAGATTCATTGGTTGTGCTTCGACAGTTTGAGGACAGATATCACAAGCTGCGCGTTAAGCTTCCATGCTTGCTTACTGCCATCAAAGAACTGGCCGACCCGAGATACATGACGGTTTCCGGAATAATTGCTACAAAAAACAAAGAAGTCAGGATTCTGGATTATGATGCTCTTGCCGATACATTGGATCCTGCTGCCATTGGCCTGAAAGGTTCTCCAACAAATGTCGTACGTTCTTTCACCAAGGAGCCAAAAGCACAGGGCGCAGTACTCAAAGGTCTGTCTGCTGCTGAGGCGGTAGATGCCATCATGGCGCGGCTGCACGAAAGTCATCTAATCTAGGGGGTAATGAAATGAGTAAAGATGTATTCGTGTTTTGTGAACAGCGGGATGGTAAATTGATGAATGTAGCTTTTGAGCTTTTGGGTGAGGCTACATCGCTTGCGCAGGATCTCGGTCAGCATGTGATAGCAGTTCTGTTTGGGTATAAAATCACAGAGTACGCTGATGTTCTGATCCACTATGGGGCGGATGAGGTGATCGTAGTGGATGATCTCATGTTGAAAGAATATCTCACTGAGCCTTATGCCAAAGCGCTCACGGCGGTGATAAAGGCAAAAGACGCTGAAATTGTACTCTTTGGTGCTACGAGTATTGGGCGTGATCTGGCGCCGCGAATTTCAGCCCGAATTAAGACGGGCTTGACCGCTGATTGTACGGGATTGAACATCGATCCGGAGACGAAGCTCTTAATGATGACACGGCCTGCATTCGGCGGCAACCTGATGGCAGTGATCCGTTGTAAAAACCACAGGCCCCAAATGGCTACGGTACGCCCGGGCGTGATGCAGCCAATAGAAAAGGATGGAAACCGAACAGGAAAGGTTGAACACTTCCATATGGACTTTAGTGAGGCGGACAGGAATATCGAATTGCTTGAAGTTATTCCCAAAAATAAAAATGTGACTGATATTGCACAGGCAAAATGCCTTGTGAGCGGCGGGAGAGGTCTTGGGAAAAAAGAGAATTTCCGGCTTTTGTATGAACTTGCGGAAGTTATGGGCGCCGAAGTTTCCGCCTCACGTGCGGCAGTCGATGCCGGCTGGATCGAAAAGGATAGACAGGTCGGTCAAACGGGAAAAACCGTCAGACCTGATTTGTACCTTGCATGTGGAATTTCAGGTGCTATACAACACGTAGCAGGTATGGAGAATTCCAACCTGGTGATAGCTATAAATAAAAATGATACCGCGCCTATCTTTGGTGTAGCAGATTTAGGAATAGTCGGAGATTTGCATGTCATTCTTCCAAGATTGAAAGAAGCAATAATAAAAGCTAAAAAGGAAGGAGTTAGCTATAAAGCGCCTTCTTTGGAACAGTATGTAGGTCTTGAGAATGTATTATACAATGTACAAAACGATATTGCATATCTGACCATTAACCGTCCCAGGCAGCTTAATGCACTCAACAAAAAAACATTGACGGAAATTGGTTCCATTGCGGACAAGCTAAAAGATAACGAATCTGTAAAGGTATTGATTATTCGTGGCGCAGGCGGAAGAGCTTTTGTGGCTGGAGCGGATATCAAGGAAATGCAGGAGATGAGTGAAGAAGAGGGGCGGAATATTTCCAAATTGGCACAGGAAGTATTTTGTAAAATAAAAGAGCTGCCTCAGATAGTCATTGCGGCAATCAATGGATATTCACTGGGTGGCGGTAATGAACTTGCAATGGCTTGTGATATACGGGTTGCGAGTTCCCGTGCGAAATTCGGACAACCGGAAGTTAATTTGGGCTTAATCCCCGGTTTTACAGGTACGCAGCGGCTTTCGAGACTGGTCGGCGATGGTGATGCAAAAAGAATGATTTTTACCACCGAAATGTTAAGTGCGGAAGAGGCTATGCGTATCGGTCTTGTAAATATAGTGGTACCCCCGGAAGGTTTAATGCGCACGGTACGTGATCTGGCACTGAAGATAATGAGCAAGAGTATGAGTGCCGTCAAACTGGCAAAGAAAGCGATCAATCAGGGGCTTCCACTGGAATTTAAGCTGGGTCTTTTGGTGGAAAACGATTGCTGGACAGAATGTTTCCAGGAGAGAGGCGATGGCAGAGAAGGCATGACTGCTTTTGTTGAGAAACGGCAGGCACATTTTAATTGAATCAAGAGGAGGCAATGAGATATGAGTATGAGTTTTATGGAATGTGTAAACGGCAGGCGAAGTATTCGTAAATACAAAAAAGAAAAAATTCAGGAAGATGTCCTGAAAAAGATAATCACAACCGCTTCTTATGCACCGAGCTGGAAAAATTCGCAAACAGTGCGTTATATAATTATTGAAAATGAAGCACTTAAAACCGAATTAGCGCAGACCTGTGTAATGGATTTCAAACTTAACCATGACAATATTGTTAATGCGCCCGTGCTTGTTCTTGTGACGACAGTCAGGGAGCGCTCAGGGTATGAACGCGATGGATCTTTTTCCACTAAAAAGGGAACGCATTGGGAAAGTTTTGACGCCGGTATCGCAACACAAACACTTTGTCTTGCTGCATATGCAGAAGGTTTGGGGACGGTTGTAATGGGAATTTTTGATGAAGATAAAATAATAAAAACAGCCAAAATTCCAGAAAACCAGAAAATTTCGGCAATAGTGGGTATCGGTTATCCGGATGAGAATCCCCCTATGCCAAAACGAAAGGGGACGGACGAGTTGATAGAATTCCAGCGCTAACGTAACAAACGGGATCGGGACTAAATCTTATAAGGTATTTATATTTATAAAACTTATGTATATTTCCAGTCTCTTATAATATTTTTACTGTCAGCATAATAAGCAGCGGCAGGGTTACCATAGATAACAATGTGCTTAAAAATGTGTATCCGGATGCCCAATTTACATCTACGTTATTGCGTTTGGCGAACACAGGCGTAATAGCCAGAGCTGGCGCACCGGTTGTGATAACCAGCGTAAGCAATAAAGTCTGATCTTTGCCAAACAAACTCGTCATCATGAAAAGTAGCATCGGTACCACCAAAAGCCGGATAGTACATAATATGTATTTTTCTATATCACCAAAAATTGTTTTCCAATGGCATTGACAAAGCATAGCGCCAAGTACAACCATGGCCCAATATGGCGTTGCTTGACTGATCCGAGACAGGCCCTGTACGGCAAGCACAGGCAATTTAAGCTTAAAAGTATAACAAAGTACAGCAAAAAAGAAACCAATTAATGGCGGATTAATTAAAATTTGGCGCAGTTTGAGTTTGCTTGAGTCTGCTGTCTCAGACATAAACCAAGTCATTAATAAATTGCCCGTAAAGCCAAGGGTCAAATTATTAATAATAATGGCCAGTGTAATATAGAGTAACGCTTGTTTATCTGCATACATTGAGGCAGGGCCGGAAAATAGTGCCTGTATAAGTGGAAGTGAGATATATCCCGAATTAAGAAATACACCACTAAACAATAGCGGCCCAATGGTAAGCCCTGGAGTTTTCCGGAATTTGCAATAGACTAGTCCTATTAGCAGTCCAATAATCAACGCAAGTACAAAAAAACAGACAAACTTGAAGGATCCAATCAAAGACGCCAGCGTAAATGATGAATAAAACGAATTAAAAATTACTATAGGCAGCAAAATATTGTATAAAATATCCGACATCATCTTAAGCAGCTGTACCCTGAGCAGCTTAAAATAGTATAAAATAAATCCAATAACAATGAAAACAGACAAATAAAACATACGCTGACAAGCCACGGCAAAAACATTCATAACTATCCCTCGGGACAATTTTTCTGATTCATTATATGCTTTGGGAAAATTAAGGAATAAGTACCGCTTTAATGACTTCTTTGTGTTCCACCATCATCAGAGCTTCATTTACTTTTTCCAATGGAATTTTATGCGTCACCATTTTATCCAACAAAGATTTGTGGCGATGGAAAACCTCCAGGGCCTGCCATGTATTTTTGCTATCGCCTACCCATACGCCCTGTATACGTGCATTTTTTCTTGCAACATCCCGGAACCAATTAATTGATACAAGCCCGACATCTACGGCAATACCTGCCGAAATATAAGTACCGCCATAAGCTAGGTACTGGATACCTTCCTCAACCGCAGAGGATGTACCGGTGAATTCAAAAACAACATCCGCTCCCCTCCCTTCAGTAGCTTCCATTATCATTGCATATCTTTGCTCAATCGTTGTATTTTTCCTATTAACAATCTGGGTTGCTCCGGCTTCCATGCATAAATTTAATCTCTTCTCTGTTCCCCCTAGAACGATGATTTTTTTTGCACCACATTCCCGGGCAAAAAGTACCCCATATATCCCTAGCGGTCCTGGTCCCTGAATGACCACTTGATCGCCCGATTGTACTTTGGCTTGTTCAAAAGCACAAGCTGTAGTTGTTCCGGCACAACATAAAGAGGCATAAGAAGAATAATCCTCGTTCGCGTTTATTTCTTCCGATGACTTGATACGAATAATTTCTGTTTCTGGTGTCAGCAGGATGTGGGAAGAATATCCGCCATTTAAGTAAGGATAGTCATTAATTGATTTCGAGAAACCATAACTCCATCTGTTTGGACAAAGATAATTCTGACGCTTGATAAGACATGTATAACAGTTTTTACAGCTAACACCCCTATTCCATACAATTAGGTCCCCTTCCTGCAAGGGCTTCCTAAAAATATCCTGTTTGTTGTTACCACTTACCGACTCAATGAATCCGACACCCTCATGACCAAGTATCATTGGCAACCGGGAACGCTTATCCTCTCCCTTCCAAATATGAACATCCGAACCGCAAATACCGCATCCGGCGATTTTAACCAGTACTTCACCATTTTTGGGTATGGGTTTATCAAATTCCATACGTTCAAATGACCCATTAAAAGATTTTAGAACCATGGCGTAAACTTTATCCATAAGACCCTCCTTGATGGTTGGTTCGTATCACAGGCGGGCCCCTGTATCCGCCTGGCCCGCAATCCGTGCATAAATATTCAGAATCCCTTTTTCATTATGTTTTCTGGGTTCAACAGGTTTCCTGTTATCAAAATCGGAAGCATTATCTTTGATTAATCCCGCTTGGGTATCTATCACAATTTCATCTCCCTCGCAGACACGGGCAAGTGGCCCTCCAATAGCGGCTTCCGGATTGATTTGACACACACCAACCCCTCTGGCAAAGCCGGAAAACCGTCCGTCAGTAATAACTGCTACGCTTTCTTCCAATCCGGCTCCAACAACTGCACCTGCTACACCAAAACAGTCAGGCATACCTGGCCCTCCCCGGGGACCCATGAAGCGTAAAACCAGTACTTCACCTTTTTTTATGTTACCCTGGGCTACCGCCTCCATGGCAGATTGCTGACTATCGAAAACCCGTGCTTTTCCGACAAACTGATTTTTACTTTGTCTGAACATTCTGACTACTGCACTGTCTGCAAGGTTTCCCCGCAATATGACTATACCACCCTGGAACATGATAGGGTCCTTTTTATCTCTGATGATAGGAATATCAGAAATCTCCGCCAGTTTTTCTCCCATTGCCGCAATTTCACCAGCGGTCTTGCCGGATACGCCGATACAGCTTAAATCCAGCTGATCCTTAATAGCATTCATTACCAGCGGTATACCTCCAGCCTTTTGAAGATATGTCAGATAATATTTTCCAACTGGTTTTACATCAACAATACAAGGTGTTTTCCTGCTTATTTCTTCAATGGTGTTCAGATTAATTATTTCTCCGTAACCCATTTCATAACTCAACGCAAGCATATGAAGAACCGAATTAGAGGCAGCTCCGAAACTCATCCCGGCAGTTATCATATTCTTCATAGCCCCGGGCGTAACTATATCTGAAAATTTTGTATTTGTATTAATTAGCCTGACAATAGCATAACCAGCCTGCTTTGCAAGACGCCATTGCTGACCAGTACCTGCAAACTGAGTTGATGAACCTGGTAATGAGGTACCCAATACTTCGGAGAGGCATTGCATGGTGTTGGCGGTACCCATAATTGGGCATGCACCGCATCCCGGAACTACAGCGTTTTCCCAAATATCAATTTCCTCCTGAGGCATGTTAGTTACTTTACCGCTGAATACCTTTTCATCCAAATCAGACAGTGAAACTTCACAACCATTTACTTTCCCTGTATCCATTATCCCTCCAGGTACAATAATGGTTGGCATATTCAACCGGGCTGCGGCTATAAAAACTCCGGGAATTGTTTTATCACAAGTTGTCACAATGACAAAGCCGTCAAATAATTGAGTACTCACAATGGTTTCAATATCCAGCCCGATCAGTTCTCTGGCTGGCAGATCGTAACGGATACCATCCAATCCCAACACCTGGGTAGCGCATTGTGATATAGTAGAAAATTCCATTGGTGTTGCACCGGCCTGCCATATTCCGTCCTTCACACTGCGTACCAGTTGCTGCAAGTGCATGTGACCGGGACAGACTTCGCTGAATGTGTTTATAACTGCTACCAAAGGACGGGATAAATCTTCATCTGTAAAGCCCATGCCCTTATATACAGCCCTTCGGTGGGCGGAACTTTTTCCTGTGTAATATTTTTTTGTGTAATAATCCGGCATAAAATAACTCCTTATGGACAGACACTATTTATGCATATCGTAAAACTATTTTCATACTGTCTGTTTGGGGATCTGCGGCGAGCGCAAAAGCCTTTTCAATGTCTTCCCATGAAAATTCGTGTGTAATAAACGATGTTAAATCTACCTTGCCTGCGCTAAGCAGGGCAAGACTGGTCTGGAAATCAAAGCAATAGCCCTGAGAACCTTGCAGATGAATTTCCTTTTGCAGAATTCTGGGATAGGGGTAATCAGTAAAGTTTCCGCTGCTTATACCCATCTGGATAACTATTCCCATTTTACGGACACATTCGAGTGCTTCCGCTGCACAGGCTTTATTACCTGTACATTCAATCACAATATCACAACCTATCCCATTGGTTGCTTCAATGATAAGCGGCAACGGATGTTGTTTCGAATTATTAATACTTTCTGCGCCTGTGAGCCGGGTGGATATCTGAAGTTTATTATCATTACGGTCAATGATCCAGACTTTTGAAGCTCCTTCCAATTGGCAGATAAGAGCAACAAATGACCCGATAGCGCCTGCGCCATAAATGGTCACGGTCTTACCAAGCAAGTTTCCGGCTTTTTTTACACCATGGACAGCAACCGAAAGCGGTTCAACCAGCGCCGCTTCCTTTTCTCCGACTGACTCAGGAACCTTATGCGCCCATCGTTCATCAACCACAAAGTAATCTGTAAACCCGGCTTGACCTTTCCTGTACTGGAAAGAAAGATCCCTGCACATGTGGTATTGACCACTAAGACAATATTCACAGGTACCACAGACAAGTACAGGTTCGGGTACAACCAGATCTCCTTCCTTGAACTTCTTGACATCTTTCCCATATTCAATAACCCTTCCAGCCAGCTCATGGCCAATAGTACAGGGAGCTTTGACATAAGGATGGATATCGTGATAAAGATGCAAATCGCTGCCGCAAACGGCAGCATAACTGGTTTTAATTAATACCTGGTTCGGTAACAATACCGGAATATCGAATTCCTTGTACGATACATGATCGGCACTGGTTACTACTGCCATTTTTCGTCTCATAATTTTTTATCCTTTTATTTCACGGGCAATAAGGCATAAAACAAATCAACACCACCCTCCGTAAGCCCTTCAACTGTCGCATGAAGATCTCCCGAAACGGCATGCATCATATCTCCCGGTTCTACAATATAAGTCTTTCCATTAAAGCTTACTTTTCCCTTTCCCCTTAACACAATATATACTTCATCCTGATTTTCATGGACATGTACTTTGCCGGCTTCTCCCAAGGGCCAGTTGGCAATACCGACATCTGCAGGTCCCTTGGCAAGTATATATTGCTTAAGCAGGTATTTGACCTTCAGCTTATCCGATACCTGTTCCCATTCCAGATCTTTTGCTCTGATGATTGGCATTTCTGATGTCTCCTTAATCCTATTTTTTGACCATGGAAATGGCCTTTGATGGACAGAAATAAGGACATAATCCGCATCCATCACATTTTTTGTTGACAGCCGCTTTTTTATCTGCAAAATCAATACCATCGTAGATACAAATGTCTGAACACCGGCCACATCCGGTACAAATTTTCGGATCCACTCTTGCAGTCAGCGTTTTGGCGCGATCAACCTGGGGGAGGCCTTTGATTTTTGGTACCACATTTCCCCTGAAATCATTGACTGACCCGTAACCATGCTTATCCAAATATTGAAGAAGTCCATTATTCAGCTTCTCAATAATGGAATATCCATAAGCATAAATAAGGAAACACACCTGAACGGTCGTTGCACCTGAAAGTATATATTTCACAATATCCTGCCATTCGACAACTCCACCGCAACCGCTGATAGGTATTTTTAACTGTGTAAACATTTCCGATATCCAGCGAAGTGCGTAATGAATGGCCCATGGACCGCCATGGCCACCGTATCCGCCATGCAGCACCGGTACCTGGCTGTCAATATCTATATCCATCCCTAGGCAACGGCTGAATGCTGTTACACCACATGATCCATACTGTTCCATTATTTTGGACGTAATAATCGGGTTTTCTATCTGCGGAGTAAGTTTTGTGTAAACAGGAATGGACACCGCCTTTCTGACCACAGGTACCATATCACTTACAAAATCATTTATTTGCCCAAGCTTACCCATCACGTAATCACTATGCGGACAGGATAAATTCATCTCAACAGCATCGGCTCCGGCTGCTTCGACCATTTTAGCCCACTTTTCCCAGTAATCCGCAGTACTGCAGCCGATACTGGCAATTATTTTTGTTTCAAAATCAGTTTTACAGGAGCGTATCTCCTCGCAATAATCATCAATACTATGTTCATAACCTTGTTCATAAGACAGATTTGTGGTAGAGGAATAATCTTTTCCTCCGCGTTTGATGATTATGAAACGGGGAGTCGGGTTTAGAGCCATCAGAGGCTCCTGGAATTTTGTTTTTAAAACGACAGCTCCCACACCATATTTATCAGCTTTTCGGACATTTTCATAAGACTTTGTGATACCGGCTGAGGCCAGAATAATTGGCGAACGTAAATTGAGTCCGCCATATTCCGTTTCCAATCTTTTCATAATTAATTCTTTCTTTTTCTGGATAAAAACCGAAAATTGGTTTTCACTTAATTGTTCAATACTTTGATCGCGATGTTGATCAAATCCTCTTCTGCCAGCAGCGTTCTGCGTACAATACATTCATCCTTAACTGCCGTCAGTATAACTTCTTCCTGTTCCGGTGTCGCCTTAATATTGTTTTTCTGTAAAAAATATTCAATTGTCAGTCTTCCACTCAGTGCCCCGATAAGGAAATCTTCTTCTTTACGTCCAACCACTTCGGGCAGATACGGATAGGCAATGGGCTTAAAACCGGCATTACGGAGTGCATTTGTATAATGGCTGACAACTCCAGATTCAATCGCAAAACAATTTTTACCAAAAACAGTCTTGTTAACATTTGGATAAATACCGGTAATGTCACTGACCACACGTGAAGTTTCGTTCAATTTTTCCAGATGAATATTGGTACGGCCCCCCAAAAGGATACCAAATGTAGTCGCTACTTCTTCAGTAGCAAGATTTCCGGTACGTTCACCCAGGGCATTCATGGCGGTATGGATGATGGTTGCCCCATTTTCCACAGCAGCCAAAGCAGATGCCATACCAAGTCCGAAATCGTTATGGACATGGAATTCTATTGGAATATCCGGAAACCATTCCCTGAACTGCTTGACGGCATAACCTATTGCTCTTGGTGTCGCAACAGAGAATGTATCCACCAGTATAATGGAAGAAGCCCCCGCATCAATGGCAGCCTGATAAGCTTTGCGGCTGTATTCGAGCGGAGTACGGGAAAAATCCCAACCCATGTAACCGACCCATAATCCGGCTTTTTTGGCAGCCGATACATTATCATAGATTCGCTGGCAGAGCTGTTCCTGGTTTAATTTATAGGCATATTTACACAAATACGGGTTTACCGTGTGTTCAACAATAATATGCTGTACCCCGCATTCTACACTGAGCCGAACA
>Ga0123357_10011893_pt1 | contig 11193 bp, 9 predicted proteins | sample TergutEmb28metaG_FD_89873 | JGI IMG/M metagenome (GOLD analysis project Ga0123357, IMG submission 89873) | Embiratermes neotenicus P4 segment gut microbial communities from Petit-Saut dam, French Guiana - Emb289 P4 | ecosystem: Host-associated > Arthropoda: Insects > Digestive system > Gut ... | reverse complement strand
GCTGCTAGCAGCCGACTGAACTGACACCCCCGCCGATAAAAATGGACTCGTCCATTTCGCTGAAAGACCAAATCTGGTTTCTGCACGTGTGCCACCACATTCTGTTTTCACTCTACAAGTTTCCTAGCAATAAATTCATGTTAGTGATACAAAGGGTTAAAAATTATGAATTAAGCAAAATGACTCTTGCAAAACTTACTTGATCAACAGTTCACACACTAAAATCTACCACTTGTATCGTCAGAATAAACTACCTAATTCATTACTGTACCTTACTTGTCCCTCATCCATGAAGCAGCATAAAATTACTCAAACAGTTTCAACTTCTCAAAACACATGCTTAAGAATTTGATACTAAACTAACAACTGCATTCAAAATACACAGCGCCACTATTTGAGATTTAGCCAAAAGTCATGTTGCTACTCAGGCATGAGAAACAGACTCTACATGTGTTAATTTGGGCAAAAACTGGTGGCAGACTCAACAAACCAAGGGCAATTTCTCTTCAATGCTCTTCCAATAAATCATTCAACAGCTCCTGTTACATTACCTTATATGTTACGTGTTGGCTGACCTCTATCATAATTACCTGCTACAAGTATTGTACTGTTGTGTTACTTCTTATATCAAAAAGCTAAATTTGATAGCATTAAAATTTGAATGAAGGTACCTGTATCAGAAAAGGGGAAGATTCTGGCACACACTGTAGAACAAGTTCCAAACAGAAAGTGCACATACAATCATAAATGCATTCAGACAGGGTTGTTTTTAGACAAAAGGGAACCAAATCAAAATTCTGAGCACTCACTGACAAGAAACTGATAAAATTAAAGGATAAACATTATATTCTCCCCAGAAGTCCGTTGGCCACCTCACAAAGAAGACTAGGGCTATAAAAATATAAGCATGCACTGCCACAGAAGTCTTGAAACTGAAGCCACAGAAGACAATGATAGTCAGCTCACACATAATTTGGAAAGCTTGTATTGTGGTAGCTGTTCAACAACTTGGAGTGACAATGAAGAGAAGCTGTAAGATGTATAGGCTCTTGGTTTGTTTCATGAGCAGCTGAATGATCTCTGAGTAGTTAACAAATGGTCAGACTGCAGTACATCCATCCTTACCAATGTATGACTGTTTTTCCTTGTTCAGTTGCAATCCTTGAGATTCCAAATCACGAATGATTGATTCTCCCATACGACAGTTTTCCCATGTTCTGAAAAGATATCAGTATAATACTGTTGCTTAGGATTGCAATATTTTTATAACAAATGCTTGTCAGCACTATAGGGGAATTCAGCTCTTTTCAGTGTGTTTGACTGAGCCATCAAAATAGACAATATGTCCGGTAAAAAAAGGGCAGGAAACAGCTCGTATAGACACTGACCAGCTGGCACAAGTAACCACTGCTCCTGTATTCTGATCTGTTAATATACATTTTCTTTCTGATAAGAATTTGGGCAAAACTTCTACATCTGGCTTAGGTAAACTTTAGGCCTTGCTCTTCTGGAACATTACATGGCATGTGTTGGTATCTGGAACTACCAACACATGCTGCATAACATCTCAGAAGAGTGAAGGCATCGACTACAATGTGGTGGAAGAATGAAATCTTGAGTGAACATGTATTCATAATTGGTCCTGCAATTATTGTGTTACAGAACATACTTGTACTTCTGAAGGCTAAAAGGACCAAGTGCACTTGAATGTCTTCAGTTATGGCAGGTGCACATTTGCAGAGACTGGAGAGATAAGAATAGTGGGAACAGCATTCAACAAGTATTCACAGCAGTTCCAGATACAATTTTTTATGTTCAGAAAAACACTACCAATAAGAATACAGTAAATTCTCTATATTTCTACATCTTTTGGCCTATTTAATTGGCCACTGTCAGGTAAGAGTACAGTGTACACAAAGAGAAAATTATTTTAGGATGACGTTTATTCACAACAGTATCTTATGAAATAGAGGGAGTATATTTTAGTGTGTCCCTGGGCATCATTATGTCATGGAAGTACTACTACATAAGAAGTGAACAGCTGCCATGAATTTGGAGTCTGTTTCTGCCCTTCACCTCACCTTGCCTCAGTTTAAAAGGGGGTGTTGAAGGCTGATCTCCTGTTTCTAAACAGGCCTGGCAACATCTGAAAATATTTCTTGACACACAATAGAGGTAATGCCTTGAAGTTATCTTTGAATATAATCTTTTTGCTCTTTCACACTGCAGACTGGCCACATAAAGACTGTATTCTAATGATCACCACAAATAATAACCACATGGATTCACATCTTGAGATGAAGAAGATCACAATCCACAAGTTATCAGCTGTTCACCAAATACCTCCTTTGGTGCAGTCACTGAGACATCTGTTGTGTGGCCTTGGCAATGTGCTGTTTGAAGTAACCAGACATTTTCTTTCCCCAGAGAATGATGTCTGAAATAATCCAACTTAAGAGTCAGAACTTATTTTATTTTTTTAAAAAAATGCAGACCCATCAATTTGCATGGACTCTGCAAACCAGCCTCTTGATTTATGAACATGAACAGGCATTAAACGAGTTCCATGGTGATTTCTGGAACACCAGTATCCCTTATCACCACTTTTTACATTCCCATTTAATGTACACCATGTATCATATGAGAAAATCACAAGTTCAGCATCAAGATATCTGTCAGCTACAGATTCTTGAACCCATCTGCAATACCTCCTTCTTGCTTTCCCATCTGGAGGACAAAATTACTGTACAAACTATAACTGCTTAAACTTTTCAAAGGTTTTATATAACCTTTTTTTTTAGTAACATTCTACTTTGAAAGACCAACATACAAAATGATCTGTTGGGGCTGGCTTCTACTCAAGCATGGGTCACAGAATTTCTCTTCATTTAAAATGTGACATCTTCATGTTTTGCTTTCCATTATTCTGTACATTCTTTTCTACATAACACTGTTGTTGTGTGTTATGTTTTATAAAGCTTTCAGTAGTGGTATTTCCATGATATTTTACAAAATTATTACAAATGAACAGCCTGTTCAAGCAAATATATATCAGAAGTGAACTTAGACCACCTCCACTCTGTGACTCATAAAAGATGATGAAGTGCCAATAGGTGGGCTCAGATTATGGCAGTGATAATGCAATTATTATGTAAATTAGCATGAATTTACAGGCCTGTATGTTTGAAGGTCAGGGACACAATATTTACTGTCTTGTTCCAGAATATCCACCTGCTATCATGATTTCCTGCTCTGTTAGTAGGAGAGAGTATGTGGTACCATTATTCAAGAAGGCAACTTTTCACTTGCCAGTCTGGGTCACTTGGTGTAATGTGTGTCAAGCAGTTTGTTCTCCCTTCACCTTGGAGAATAAGCTGCACTATACCACCAACATACATGTGAAATTTAATTTTGATGTTCTAGCAGTAAGAACCTACACCATTGTAAGAGCTTTAAGGTTTTAGTGGTGGAGACAATGCATACTGTTTGTTTTCTGGGTTGACAACATGCAGTCTGGTATGCTCATACCCAACATATCAGACTGCACCATGTCATAATCCAGAAGACCATAAAATATATCAGGACATATAATGGACATTATAAAGAAGTACACACAAGCAGACCACTGGTTTGGACCATTATTAATTTATTATTTTTGTCAGTATCTCTACTTCTAGATGAAAGACCAAAAAAAAACAAATACCACACTTCCCACAATGTCACTTTGATTACATATGCATTAAGACATCAGAAAGACAAACTTACATCCTTGCTGCTTCCTGAAGTACTTCTATCCATCGATCTTGGTCATACTGTGTCTCTGTTCCCAGAGCCAATGAACCCTGTTCAAAGGGATCTTCATTTAATAGCCAAACACATTAATTTGATTATCATCATATGTACTTCACATTTTCCAGCAACATACACTGACTTACATGTATAAAGCTGCCACTTATGATTCGTATGACATAGTCCTGGCCTAGTTCTGTAGATGCTTGAATAATGCATCCTCCAACTGGTATTACACCTTTTGGATGAATGTTGAAATAACCTTTCTTATCAAAAACTTTCTTTTCACTTTCTGAGTAGTACAAAAGGAAACCTTCCTTGACAATGAAAAACCTAAAGAAAAAAAAAGTTGTAATATTGCATTGTTCTGCATTTCAGATCACTGTAGAAGAGATACAGTTTAGTATTATTTAAGAAAATAATGTATGCGAAGTTTCATTGTAAATAAAATGACTGCCACTTGCCAATATGAGAGCCTAGTAACACATCAAACATTTTTATTCTTTGGTATAAGCTGTGCATGTGGGTAGGTAGCATGGGTACATAGAATATTTGGACTTAAATAATTAACGTGTGTCTGAAAGCATATGAAAATTACACAAAGATAAGCTTCATACTTTATACTGTTCACCAAGTATTGTTGAGATAAATTAAGAATGAGATGGGTGAGAGGTCTGCTGCATGGGAAATGATACCTTGGAACACGTAGGCACAGATAGGAAAGTATCAAATTGGATATTACAGACATAGTGTATAAAGGTGTAAACAATTAATTTGGCCCGGAGGGTGGAGAGTAGTTGTGCGGACGTTTGTGTTTATGGTAACACCCTTCCACAACGTCATATTGGACAATATATTGCAGCAAATGTCTTTAGCGATTACTTCGTGGTGGTGCATTTCTTCTAAAGAATGTACATTACGTTTACCTCTTCGACCATTTGTTGGAATGCGGTGCAAACGATTTCTTGAATAGTATTCCACTAAGCTGAACTTTGGTGAAAACACTGAAAGATTCATCATGGTTGTCACTCATCTTCATGCTGATAATTCATAATACTATAGCAGTTTATGCAAATTTTATTTTAAAAACGCATAGTGCATTTATGATTCAGAACACTAAAAATAAGTATTTAGAAAACCACACGTTGGCAGCCATTATCGGAACTGGCGTAACGGAAGGACAAAGTTTCGCTCTTTGTCATGAATGACGTCAGGAACACACGGTTTGTTTGCTGACTTTGAGATGAGTGTTCATCCGCCAACCTACTTTTTTCGTATGCTAGACAATTTAATTTAGACATGTTTGTAACGTCTGATTGTAACTTAGTAAGGTGTAATTATGAGTGTTAACATTGTGTACTTGTTGAAAGCTTACGTGTATATTTGTATGAAATGTCATAAATTAAATCATTATGACCTTTTTTCTGACATATGCGCGTAGGAACACTGATTTGCAGAATTCAAGGTATATATATAGGGGTTGGTAGAAAGGCGGTTGTATTTAGAGCGGAAGTTGAGTGGTACAAAAGTAGGGTTTTCCATGCAGGACGCGGTATAACGCACTTGGACTGGCAACGTCGTGTAAATTTGTGGTATTCGAGTAGCATGGAGTCTGCGAAACTACTACAGGTGTGTGCTCTTAACTACCAGTAATTTTTTCTGTAGAGAGTAGAGGAGTGCTCGCCGTTACGTAACAACTTCGTCTGGAGCAGTTGGTATGGGTGTGCCTGTGCGTGGCCCAAATAACCGACAACAGAATCGAACTGATGGACTTGCGGTTTGGATAACCAAGGTGAGAGTGAAGAAGAACTGCTTCAAGAGACAGAGAAGGAAAAATTTAAGGGTTGAAGCTGTTTTGACTAGTGCTTTAGAGAAAGCAGAGATGCTGTTGAGAATGAAACAGCAGCAGCGATACCATCGGTGGCAGCGGATAAAAACTGAACTGTTTAAAGGTGATTGTAATGTGTGCCATATTACAGCCGTTGGCGATCGATCTGCTGAGTGGGATGAGAAGACTTGTGAAGACCTAGACAGTTTACATAGCTTCATGTGCCTAGTGAATGAAGTGAAGTGCCCTATCCAAAGATGAACCCATGGTCAGTGTAGTATAAAATATCAATTTTTCTTTCTGTGATATTATTGAGGTATTTTTTCATTCCAGTCTCTGCATTTGAGAAAGCATGTCTGCCCGTGGTCGACTTCTGGGGTCAGGTGACAAGCCATGATGAGTGACCTGTCCCTGGGAATCATCAGTTTGGTTTGTAATTGGTAGGGTTAGGAACTAAAACATTTCGTAAATGTTCATAATTAATTCATATTGAATTTCATGCTTGTTTGGAACTGAAAAGTTTGTATAGATTGCTTGCTCATAATGTAACGGATGATTGAACAGCATGATGGGTGTATAATCCATTGTTGCAACACTTTTGGGTGTGTAGGACTAAGAAATGTTTACCCATCGGGTTACGTTGTTGTAATCCGTGCCTACTGAAGTAGTGCAATTTGTGTTTTTTGTACAGGGAATTTTTCTTTTGGTAATGGCAGCCAAGTAACTATAATGCAAATTAGTTCAAAGTTCAGGATTGTATGCCTATATAATTGTTACCCAGCAAGCCTTATTTAATTGTTTTTCCTACCTTGTTTGTAATAAAATGGAAAAAACTTTATATTGTTTGACATTTTTCTAACAACCAGATGCCTTTTCCCTGATGTTTTGTGGGGTGTTTTGTTGGTTTGGGGGGGAGATGCAACTTGGCCTATTTGACAGAATCTAAGAGCTGTTTGCGGAGGTCGAAGAGAGCCTGGGATGCTGCTACTCAAGAATCAGCATGGGTGGTGACCAGCGATGGAACCAGCTGCACTGCTGTTGGGCTGTGTTTCTTCTAGAGATAAGTTTTGAAGATTTGTCCATTGGATCATACTACATGTCTGTGATAAGTACACAAAAGTAATACTTTTTCGCAAGGAATCTGAGTTACAGGAATTTAGTTGCAGAGTCACTTAACATTGAAATTGGCCTTGTAAAGCGTGAACTTCATTGTGCAAGAATATGGTATTGAACCATATATTACTGCCAGGTACGACCTGTGCCAAACAGGTGTGGCATGATTCAGTTTCATTACTAGCACAATTCCTGATTGATGCTGCTGTGGTTGCAACAATGTTCAGTCTATTTATTTGTAAAGTGCTGATGAAATGGTATATGTAAATGGCATACTTTGTAGATGGGAAGCTCTGTGCTAATATACAGACTTGCTAATGAGCACACTAGTTTACAGTCATATTGCCTTTATTTTTTAAAATTGTGTAACATTGGTCACTGAACTTCGTCCATTAGTGTTATGGCAGGTTTATGTGGTTTGGGTTATACGTAGCATACCAACATACAGATGTTGGCCATTGTTTCTTCAGGTTCATTGCTGGTGCGGGGGATGACTTGTGTGCACCAGTTTCCTCTGGTTGATTGACTCACTGCGCGCTGTTCATACATTTATCACTCACGAACATCTGTGTTGGATTAAGGATGATAAATTTTCTTCCCTTTGTGTGACTTGAGATTGGCAAGATGGTTGAATGTCTGAAATCATGAAGCGTGTTGTAAGTAAAATACTGAAGGTGACATACATGCTCTTCTGTTTTTAAAAAATTAAAGTAACTGGTACTTTGATGTAAGGTGCAGAAATTTAGACTTGCCAGGGATTGTGTAAATATTTTTCTCCCATATGTTCACTGTTGTGTGGTTGCTTTATTGCCATGAAGTTATATAAATAGTACATACTTCCAGTACATGCACAGTTAGTGGAACTTGCCTCAATGATGTTCACTTGATCTCCACATTTCAGAATTAAACTACTAAAAAACGGATTGTGGGCTGTGGGTTAATGTGGGCACCATGGACATTAAAAAGCAAGCTACCTTTTTATTTGTTGTATAGACACAACTCCATTTAAAGATCGCATCATTTGTAGTGTTAGTAGTGGAAACCAAGATAAGGCTAGTGAGCTTGTCTCGCAGTAAATGTTCGTACCAGTTCACTTATAAAAAACCATTGCTCCAAGCATGTTGGATGTGGTGTTGGAGAAGGCAGTGTGTTTGCTTACTATTTGCCAGGCATGGTTGAGATGGTGACCCCAAATTGCAGAAGGAGAGTGGTGGTGGTCTTTCTCTGGGAGGATATTGCTGAAAGAGGCATGTTTCAGGGTGACGAGGAACTGCTCAATTACTGAAATGCCATATCCCATGGTGCAAGGTATAATAGTGTGTCGGTTGTTTTGCTGATCGTTTACACTGTGAGGAAATTGTCCTTGAATTTTGATGTGTGTAACTCTTTCTTGCTGGAATTGAATGCACAGTGTGATCTGCTGAACATTGGAGTTTGAGGGCTGTTTTGTGAAGGGTAATATTTTGTCACTGAATGTAGGCAGTGGGTAATGCTAGGCACCAAAGAGTTAAACACAAGCAAAGTTCAGGAATTTGGCAGTAGCTAGTAATGGATTGTCGACTCTGGAAACATCAAGTTGGAATTGTTTTTCCATTTACCAGGTCTGCCTGTGTAGGTCACTTCCCCCTTCATCCAACAGGCCACTGCATTTGGATGCTTGGAGCCTGAACCCCAGTACTGTTAAATGTGGTGCATAGTCTCCATTGGCAAGTGCAGCTGGTTTGAGGGAGTTGCATCTTCAGTTGCGGCGAGTATCAATGGGTTGCAGTGTACATGACTTAACACTGATTGGATTAAGAGGATGTCTTGTAACTAGGTTGTCAGACCTCTCTGAACAATGTTCGGTAAGAAGTTGTCGTGGTTCATGTGCGTGGCTGAAATGTGAAAATTTGTCATGTGTTGAGCTTGAAGCGCAGATAGGCAGTTCCTAGGTGAAAGTTCTTGAGATATTGTCGAGCTCATTGAAGCAAAGCAGACGTATTTGGATTTCATATGTTGTTACAAAATGTGCAGTAAATGTTTATTTTTGGTAAATTTGCTTCATTGTGCTTATTTCATACTTACGTATATTATGAGACTTGGAAGTGGGTGTGAGACTAGGTGTGGGTGGCAGGTAGGTGAGGGATGAAGGCACATATTTTGTTTGCTATTCGTGCAGATGCTTGGCATCCTGGTGGATACAGACAAGTTATTCCAGACTAAACCTCATCCCAGCCTGAGAGAACTGGGAGGTCCCATCCAACATTGCCCTATTGGATACAGATGAGCTACTCCAGACATTAGAGATGAATGCCAGGCTAAGAGCCGAGCCAGTTTCCTCTGCAAGCTTTTTATTGAATTGCAGCCATATGGACCTTCCTGCTTAGGATGTATGGTGAAGAAGGTGGAGCATCGTACCTTCAGTCAATCTAGATTATGTAAGTTTGTACTGGGAAAATTTCTAAGACCAATATCTCTGCATGTAATTTACTCTACCCTTGAAGTTCTTCACCAGAGGCAGAGCAAGTAAAGTCATTAATGTGAAACCAGTATTAAACCTCGCAATTTGGTTAATTAAATTGTAAGAGCAGCGTAGTTTCAACCAGATATCAAATCTGTGGGTTTTGTTTTGTGGGTGCACAAACTTTGGGGGGGGGATATATTGGTTTTGTGGAAGGAGAGTTTTGCTTTATATTTGTAGCGATCCTTGGTTATGTTGACTACAGCAGTCCATCATGAAGCATGTTGGCGTACTCCTATCCTCCAAAGTGCAACTCTGCGTGCTGTGATGTAATGCGGTGCATTGGAAGGAAGGGGTTGAAATTGCAGGAGTTTCATGTCGATGCAAGGTTTATTAGAACAGTTTGTAGTGTCTTTGAATTTTAAATATTCATTTTGGTGGTGGCATGGAATGTTGTGTTGTCCACCTGTGTTCAAAAAAGAGGTAATATACAGATATTTCCAGATTTAATTTGGCTACGTGTAGTTGGAAGTTAATGGTATTGTTGTTTAAAACCCTGATTTTTGAATGGTGAAAATGGATGGCATTAAAGGTGAGATGTATTTTTCAGTGGCAGGTGTGAAACCAAAGGAGTAATGGAGGTTGAAAGGGATGAAGTTGAATTCATAGACATGCTTGGGACAGCTTTTTGCATTTACTGTTCGTGATGCTAGAGATACTGGCTTATCAGACTTCCCAGTAGAAAACTGTCATAGCCGTGACAACAGTGCTGAAACCCCTCGCGCATATAAGAACATGATGGAGCTGGTTTGATATGAAGTAGTGGGAAGACTTCATTACAGGGGGTACCCATTTCAATACTGCATGTTGTTGAAGTATTTGCCATTCTAATAAAAGCAGTTGCAACATCTTGTAGGATGTAAGTGGTATGATTTTATACACCATTCCACCAGGAATTGGTTCATACCGTGGTTTAGTTGTTTGACGTTGTCTCCTCAGGTTGTGTCGCAGTACTTTCGTTAAATGCAGCAAGTAGTACACCTCGTGTTACGATATTTTTCTTGGATGCCCTTAGTGGATTAAATAAAAGTTCCATGAGCACGTGACTGAAAACAGCAAGGCACTTTTTGAAGTGCACTGTGTAAGTAAGAAAGTAAAATTATAACTTTTTTGAGGGGGGCTAGATATTCATAACAGTTTATGAAGCAGTGTACATGCACGTTGAATGATGTCATAGCAAGGTTATATGTAAACTTAATCATTAAAGTGCTTATTTTGACTTCGTATTTGCACTAGATATTTGAGGGTTTGCATTAACCATTGGGTTTCATGTGTTTCATGACTGCATTAAAGAATGTTTTGCACTCGCATGGTAAACCAACAAATGCAAATTTCTAACTTCAGGCGTACATTATTCTTCACCAGTACGTTACGGTAGCTCCTGTGATCAACGTCAGGGTGTCATGAGAAAAATATAATCAAATAGATATATTTGTGTATTGATTGTGTTCTTGTTATGAGACATCTTGATGATGGTCACAGGAGGAACTGTAATATGCCGGTGAAGAATAAAGTGCTGCAACATATTTATTTATAAATGTGCATTTGTTGGTTTATCATATAAGTATAAAACTTTAACCATTGGATATTTAAGCATTCCCAAACTTCATAGGGAAGTGTTGCAGGGCATTTTAAGAATGTCAACAATTTTGATTTTTTTTTGTGTGTGTGGCTCTCATTTAGGATAATAAGAATTGAAAAGAACACTGATTTTTATACAAAGTATGGTTTGAAGTGGTTTTGTGTGGAGGAGAATGTGTGTGCTTAGTATTTGCCAGGACCTCAACGTTGTTACCATTCGTGCGTGTGGCCATGCAAGTTGGGAGTGGCAGCCTTCTTCCTTTAGCCAGGCAGTGCTAAATGGAGCTATTTGCAATTCGATGAGTATTCCTATACTTTTTATAGTTTACTGTGGAGTACTACTATGCATGTTACAAAGACCGTGTATTACAGAGATTTTTGT
>Ga0123357_10011892_pt1 | contig 11194 bp, 9 predicted proteins | sample TergutEmb28metaG_FD_89873 | JGI IMG/M metagenome (GOLD analysis project Ga0123357, IMG submission 89873) | Embiratermes neotenicus P4 segment gut microbial communities from Petit-Saut dam, French Guiana - Emb289 P4 | ecosystem: Host-associated > Arthropoda: Insects > Digestive system > Gut ... | reverse complement strand
TAGATAAAGAAGGAGACTATGTAGAAAAATAACTTTGGTGTTATAGATGACTTTATGCAATTAAATATATTTGAGAATTTTTTATGCGTTACTTTTGGACTGCACCTCGTATATACATGAATGCATGAATTCTGGCATTTATGTCTGTCAATTTTTCTGCATAAATATAGACTAACATGCCACTGATAAAGATGTACTGCAGCAATTTCCTAAAAGTTGGTGACAGCAGTAAAAACAGGCTACCACTGCAGACAAATCCACCACTTCACCCCACTGTAGCTTCATTGTCTTTACACTATATGGAGTTGGGTAAAACCATTTCAAAAGCTAAACAACAATTAAGAAATTCATATCAATGTCTTGCAATTTTCTAATGATATGAAATATAACACCACACAACAATATGGCAGCTACAAGCCTGTCATACGGAAAAACCATTCCTGCCAAAACACTGATCATTGATCAACAAGTTGTAATTGCAAGTGAATTTAAAAGCAACTAAAATTTCTAATATGAATCAGGCAATCTGGATTAATATATAACGAATTTTAAATGAATTAAAAACTGTTTTCTACTAAGTAAATGTTGATCACTTACTGCAAGTATTTATGTATAGAATATCTTCAAATGGGGACCGCGGTAGCACAGTGGTAAAGGTGCTGTGCTACAAATCGGAAGGTCGCTGGTTTGATTGCAGATGGTGTCATTGGAATTTTTCATTGACATAATCCTTCCAATCGCACTATGGCCCTGGGGTTGACTCAGCCTCTAACAGTAATGAGTACCAGGAGTATTTCCTGGGGGTAAAAGCAGCTGGTGCGTAAGGCTGACAACCTTACCACCATCCTGGGCCACTGTCACGTAATCTGGGAACCTTAACTTCCTGGAAACCTCTGGACACCTTGGGCCTGTAATGGGACTGATTTTTATTTCAATACCTTTAACCACAAGATTGATGAGATAAGCTAATTAATGATAGTGACCATGGGGTCAATGGTGACAGCACCAGTACAGTACAAAAATACCACAAACACTGGCTCTCATCCTTACCACTTCCCTGAACAGATACTGACATTATCATCCATCACTTTCCATTTAACAAAGAAATCCTAGGCCATTCATTTTGTTTTTGCCTACCAGACTATGTATACTGTATCTATGCAGACAAACAGCATTTATTTTTAACCCAGTAATGCAGGTTGTTATACACAATGATGGTAGGAGATTACACCAGCACTAATGTGTAACACTATAACTGATCATATACAGTCACGAAGAATCATATGCAATGACAGCTAACTATCCAGTAAAATGATCGGCTAATTTACAATTCTTAGTTTATAGTGACACGCTGACACTGTAGTAATCAGCCTGGCAGTTGGAAATGTCCCTTTCTGCTTGATGTGAGAAACACTACAGCAAGCATTTGCAAAGCAGCACAATGAGAAGAGTGTTAAGAAGGTAAAAAATTCACAAAATCCCGATTCTTGTACATAAACACATACGCATTTGGATGTACAGGATGTGAATCTGAAAGTAATGGGACTGGAGATTTTCACAACAGTGCTGATGGGATATGATGATGTGTATATGTGATGTCATATCCCTGTAGACTTCAATGTTGATACAAAAGTTCGAATAACTATACACGTGGAATAAATCACAAAAAACACAACATTCAAATGAGTAAAACTCAAAATATTATTAAGTTCAATGTTCAACTAAATTCTTATGCATATAAGAGATGAGTTGTACTTTGAATTAAATTGCCTTACAAGTTTTTTTTTTTTTAAGTGAGACATCCCTGTTGTGTTGAATATGAGCTAAAATATAACAAAAATTACATAATACAGTCAGACACAACTCTGCATTTTATTAAATTATATTAGACTACAATTCCATCGACATGTTTTGGCCCTATTTGTACGGTCATCTTCAGGCTGATATTTAGACAGGTGGAGGGTACAATTGATAATGCCTTCAACTTACGAGATCTCGTATTACAAGGATTGGTTAAAACAATTGAATATATCATATAAGAAACTTAGGATTAAAATTTTAAGTGTGGTACTTTATACAACAGATTTTAAAACCATATAAAATAGAATTGGCAGGGTGGTTAAGGGGGGTATACAGTGATTGGGAGTCTCCCTTACTATAATTTGGTGGTGAAGTTTTTCTTGGAAGACGAAGTATTCTCTCTATGGTCGATATTGATTAGCTGTAGTAGTGGCATTCAGTCAGAAGTAGTTGTAGTTATGCGTGTCTGTGCCCATATAATAGATATCATATTTAGCGTTAATAAATTGGTCAATAAGGTTATTACATGTTTTTGTTTTAGTAAGTAAACTACGGTACTTACATTAATGTTCTTGTAGTAAGAGAAAGTAAATGAGCTGTATTCATATAGAATATCACTTTTGTATCTAGGTGAAGGTAAAAATATTCCTCTTGTAGGTTACAATGTACGCATGGAGTTGTAAGTATTCTGCTGGTGGTGGGCAGCACCTGTTTGGAAGATGTTCTATGTTAATTAGTACACTCCGCCTGTCTAAAGATCAGCCTGAAGATGGCCCTACAAATACGGCCAAAACATGTTGCTGGAATTATAACGTAATTGAATTTAATAAAATGCAATGTTGTGTCTGACTCTATTATATGCAATGTATATTATACTTTGCCTTTACAAGCACTATAAGTAATTTTTAAGTACAAATTCATCAACAGAAAAAAAGTATGTATTTACACATTTTTTAAATAAGCTATAAGAGTAATGACTAGACCTCACAAATGGTATGCACATCAAACCTGTTCATAAATCACAAAATTAATAACATTTTACAATTTCAAACACACCGTTCATTCTGTCGAACATGTCTACTTACTGACCATCAAGCTACATTTCATTGACAGCTAATTATCTGCATATTTTGTACACTGCCTTATACAAATGCATGTTTTGTTTACTGGCATGTGTCAAGGACGCCTCCACATAAATATCAATAATCTGTGTTTTATAAGCCTATTAGTATGAAAAAGGGAGCTAGGGTATCACAGTGAAAACAACGACAAGGCATTGGGCTGTAAAACCGTGGAAGTGTGATCTGAATGCCAGCAGGTCCATACTGTCCAAACCTGGTCTGGGACCCAGTCGGCCTCATATTGGATGTGCACTAGGAGCTCTTTCCTCAAGGTAGAAGCACTTGAGAGTGTGAAGCTGATCATATGGTACTGAGGTTACAGATTACTGCAGCTATACCTCTACTTCCACATATGCTGTCACATTGTGCTTAATGGCCTACCTTCACTTTATTAGTAACTGAGACTTGGAATGCCCAATAACAAGGTGCAAGAGAATACAAATCAATGTGTTGTTAAGTATGGATTTTGTAACAAAATACAAATGTTCATACAAGGTATAAACATTTCCTGCTGTTTGTGAATGAATACCATCAAAGGCAAGCAATAAAGCATATGAACTTCTATGTTTCTAGGAAGGTACTTTATTCACTGATACATACACGTCTTAAATTACATTAAACATTTAAGCCTTTCATAAATCTGAGTCACAGTTAAAGTCTGCACTTTATGTAACATTTCGTTATAACACATAAATGTAAAAGTCAGAACAGACAAACTTTCCAGATGTGCTACTTGCTAATTTTCATACCTCACTGGGGCTCTGTATTCACTTAATCTGCACACAGGTTTATTACTACAAAGCTAATCACACTACAGATATCATACTGCACCAAATCACAAGTTACATTTTGTTGTTTAATGAAATGATCATGACAGTAAATCATTTATTTACTAAATGTGTAATAAACTTCCTTATTGCTGGTCTCACTGAACAAGTGTGCGGCAAGTGTAATTCTTTAACCCTATTTTGTGTAACGGTGTAAGTTTGTTCTGCTCACGTCTGGGTCCAGGGCATTAATGGCAGGCAGAAAACATATGAATATGGCATATCAGCAACGAATGGTTGTCGTTGAATCTCCAAAAATCTTCTTGTACCAAGAAATAAGAATAATCCAGTCCTATGTTGAGCTAGTTTCCTAATCCTGAAGCCAGTGAACTGATGTTTTGGTTTGGGATTCAAAGTCGACATGATCAATCAAGTGAACAGAGACATTCACTTTGCAGATGACAATTTTCTTGAAAGATGCTGTGATGTCACAGTTGTGTGTAATGTAGAGGAACTTAGGTCATTTGTTGGCCTGTTCTGGCCTCAGTCAGCAAGTACTTTCTTCAAAGGTCTTCTCTAGTTCCTTGTTCCAGCAGTTCATCATATGTCATCATAAATCTGCATTCTGTCTCTCTTCATTCTCTAAATATGGTGCATTCACTGGTTTTCATTATCAAAAATTATGGGTTAATCCTGATCCAATTTTTAGTTCACCCAAAATGTTATTAATTTTCATGATGTAACTCTTTCAATCATTTCAAACTTGACTGTAAAATAAATATTTTCTACTACCTAATGTCTCGTTTTTGCAGCCCAGCCTTTATGATACTCATACATATGAGAACGAAGACTCATTTTATTCTTGGTTAGTTTGCCACACTGAGGACAGGCGAAAGGTCCTCGTGCATCACCATGAATATTGGCAATGTGAGTCTGAAGGTTGTCTCGACGTGAGAAGTGTTTAGTACATTTAGGACAACCATATCGAAGCATTCCACCATGAAATGAGGGTGCAGTCTTCTTAATATAGCCCCCCTGACCTGAAACAATACACAAACATCTGTACACTTCTTATACACACCATATATTTTGATGTGATAAATAGTACCATTAGTTTTTAAATATATTAATCTCAAACCACGCACCTCCACTATTAACAAGGGACAAAACAATCAATGAACTATAACACATTTCACAATAATCTCTTCAATTCTTGCAAGAATGTAAATAATAGTAACAAGTAATTTCAAAATATTAAGACACTCCATAAAATTAACTGGAAAAACTATACAAATACAAATAAATAAGCAAAAACAACTTGTATATGAATTTAAAGACTTTATTGTATAAATTTGATAATAATGACATATACTGTATAATGCATCGCCTGTAACTGACATCTGCATTCACTAATGGTGTCTCCCTGCAGATGAACCAGCAGAATGAAAACATGAATGAGGTATGATAAAACAAACAAAGAGCAAACTTAACTCATAGTTTACTGACTGGGTACAAAATGTACCCAGGCATGGTCTTTTCTTGAACAATTCTCACTGGTATAGAGAAACAATATTACAAACTTTTTTATTTGTTCTTTTAAGTCCCACTGACACAAAATAATCATTATTCAATGAGTATATTGTTTTTTCACATCCAACTAGACCATTTTGTACCCATGTTAGTGAAAAATATCTCAAATATGTGTTCTACTACAACTTATTACATAAATTGTCTAACACATAAGAATTGCACTGGCTCTTCTATGGGACAGCTGACTGACTAATAAGCTCAGATTTTACAGTCGCATGTTAGTAGCTCTCATTGCTGGAGTTGTAACTCATGATTCTACTGCCACTCCTCAGTTCAGTATAGCTTGAATCATAAGAAGGTTGTGCTTGCTTGTCTGTGAAGAGTATGGATCCTTATAAAGCAAGACAGAATGCAATGCAGAAAATGCTGTTTGAAGTATTTGAAGCCCAGTCACATAACACTGACATATGTGACAGTGCAACTAACAGATTTGATTTGATTTGATTTATTATAACTCCAAGAAATCCATTTAGAGGAGAAATCCAATGGATACAGGAACAGTCATAGAGTAAGTAACTTGGCTCTATATAGCACAGTCAGTCATTAGACAAATATATATACTGACAATAGAAAGGTAGAAGCAGAAAATAATTAAATGGGAGATAGTCATAAGACAGATACAAATCCACAATACTATAAATAAACTAAAATATGGCAATACTGTACATGGTTATAAGCTAGTTAAATTAACCTAAGAGCTGATATAATTACAAAATAATATTATAAAATATAAGTAGATAGCAACGGGAATAATGAGTACAATGGAGCTTAAAAGTTATACAATGTAATAAGTAATAAACATAGCATAAGTTAAGTATTCTTTTCGCTGAAAAATTCATCTAAATTGTAAAATGTATGTTTCAGCAGATAGTGCTTAGGGCAACTTTAAACTTTTTGGGATTGCTAGCAATATCCTTAATTGTCAAGGGAACAGTATTAAAAACTTTAATGCCAGAATAAAAAACTCTCTTCTGATACATAGTCAGGGATATATGAGGCAAGTGCAAATTGTTTTTTTGTCTGGTGTTAAAGTTATGACAAAAGCTATTTGGGGCAAAGTAACCCCTGTTATGAACAGCAAACAATAACAAAGAGAAGATATACTGAGATGAGAGTGTTAATATTTTTAGTTCATTGAATAATCCTGTACAGGATTCCCTATAGCCAATTCCCATTAGTATCTTAATTACCCTTTTCCGCATTTTAAAAATTATAGGGCTATGTGGTGAGTTTCCCCAAAATATGATGCCACAGGACATAATGGAGTGAAAAAGGGAATGGTAAATCATCTTCAGAGCAGAGATGGACAAATATGGTTTGATATTACGATTTAAGTAACATGTACTGCTTAGTTTTTTTTGTAAGCAAATCAATACGATTTGTCCAAGTTAGTGAACAATTTACAGTTAAACCAAGAAAGTATAAGTAATTGCAGAAATCGACTTATTATCATAATCGATAACAATTTCAAGTTGATTATTATTTTTAGATATCAATTAAATAAAGTAAGTTATGTTTAAACCAGTCATTCAAAGTTTGAAATACAGTGTTAATAGTTTTATAAAAAACCAAAGGATTGACAGAAGTGACATGCATGAAAACGAATATGTGTCAAGTGAACATTCTGATCACGAAGAATGTGACCATGTGTCTGCACATGAAACTGATTCTGATGGAGATAATGTGACTGCATCAGATGATAGTGACAATAATACTGAAACAGAGGGGGGATATGAAACAAAAAATTGACAAATTTGAAATAAACTACCCCTTCTTGTGAGTCGCTGCAGGAAACGTGATATAGCTGTAGGTAAGCCAGGACTGACTGCTTACAGTGAAAATATTTCAAGTGTAGCTGACACCCTGAAACACTTCATTACTGATTACATACTGAATGAAATATGCTATCATACTAATGTTGAGGGCAGTCCCCAAATTCCAAATTTGTGGAAAGATACTAGTTCAGAAGAGCTTCTTGCTCTCTTCGGTTTGTAATTTGTTTCTGGCATTCTGAGGACAAGAAAGGAACCTGTAGCAAATCTGTGGACAACTAACGCTGCCTATGCCAGGTCAATTTTTCATGCAACAATGGCAAGGGACTGGCTCTCTCAAATTCTATGTGTCATTTGTTACAATTACAAAACTACAAGAAATCACCGGAGGTCAACAGACTAATTAGCTCCAATCAGAGATGTATTTGAAAGTATAACAAGCAGATTTCAAGTGGCATACACACCAAATGAACACATAACTACTGATGAACGGGTAGTGATGTTTAGGGGTAAATGTCCATTCTGCATGTTTATAAAGTCAAAACCAGGAATGTATGGGATCAAATTATGGGTTGCTGATGATGCAAATAAATTTTATGCCTGAAAAATGCAAGTACACCCTGGCAAGGATGGAATAAGGGAGAAGAAGGAGGGCTTTCAAGTTTGAAAAGATATGGTGTCACCTGTATGGAACTGGAAGAGGTGTTACTGCTGATAATTTCTTTACAAGTTGTGAACTAGCAAATTTCCTTTTGACTATGAACATGACTGTGGTTGGCACAGTAGGGAAGAATAAGCCTGAAATTCTGGCATTATTTCTCAATGGAAACCCAAAATGTGTCCATTCTTCTATCTTTGGTTTTATTTATGATCAAACACTGGTATCACATGAACCAGCAAGAAACAAGACTGTCATCCTCAATGCATCATAGCATCATGATGACACATGCATGGGAGAGAAAAAAGATCACAAATCTGAAATCATCATGCACTATAATGCCACTAAATGTGAGGTTGATGTTCTGGACAAGCACTTGTACGAGATCAATGAGGTGCTGGCCATTGAAACTAGTCAAATTGAATGATGTTGTGTGTGCAAATGCATTTGTACTGTGGATGGGGAAATATCCTAATTGGCAACAAAAGAAGTATAATCAAAGACATCTGTATCTGCTTTCTCTAGGAGAAGAAATGGTAACACCATATATGAGAAGAAGGGCTGATAGTGGAAACAATGACAGGCAATACTTGTAGGGCCATGACAGCAATAGGCGTTGCTTGCAGACATCAACTACAAATGTGAAGACACGTGGAGGAAGACAGTGTGGAAGGAGCTCTATTTGACCAACAGCTAAGGACTGGAAATGATGTCAGTGCTCAGAATGGGTGTGCAAGGACAAATTATATGTACCTTGAAGATATTTTTTCAGTGTCACAGAATACTAAAAATGTAATGCCACATTAAACACAAAAGCAAAAACAGTTACAACTGTGTGTATGTGTATTGTTCTTCATACTTCATTACCCTTTCAATCTACATAATTCTTTCTAATGCAAACAGAAACACTTCCACAGATGAGCAACATTTCAGGAATGTACAATAAATGGAAAACAAGTTCCAACACAAAATTTTAAGAATAAAAATAAATTTGAGATGCACATCATGTCACAGCATATGAAAACATGCCACTTACTGATGTAACAGTAGCAGCTTAACTGGGTACTAGCAGCACAGAGCAAACACATGACACAATGTGCCAAACAGCTGCGATTTGACACTCAGTTCATATTCATATGCGTATTTATTCACCTTCCATTAGATCTTTACAGATATGGAAACAGTCACAATAATATATAAAAGTGTGCAGTGCATTTGACAAAACACAATTAATAATTAAAATACAAGTAAGACAAGCAAGAAGGTAATGAATAGTAAGAATAAGTTACACACCAAATAAGATCTTACAGCTATCAAATAATCAAGTAAAAAACAAAGAACCATGATTGGGATGCTGATTGATAAAATTCATCTAGACTATAGAATGTATGTTCACTAAGGTAACTCTTTAGTGTGGATTTGAAACGCTTAATGTCATTCGACAGAACTTTAATATTTGATGGTGATTATATACCTTACTTCCAGAATACAGTACTCCTTTCTGCACTAATGTTAAGCTTGTATAAGGTAAATGTAAGTTGTAGTTGAAATGTGTACTCAAATCATAAATTTCAGAATTGGATTGAAATAGACCTCTATTCTTGTTAACAAAAACAAGTCATGAGAAAATGTATTGAGATGGAAGCGAAAAGTGTAACTGTTTGAATAGCTGATGGCATGAATCATGACTACCAGTATTTGTAATGATTCTTATTATTCTGTTTTGAATTTTAAAAATGCTGTTGCTATGATGTGAACTACCCCCAAAAATAATACCACATGACATGACTGAATGTACATAAGAAAAACAGACCATTCTCAATATATCCACAAACATAAAAGGTTTTATCGCCCTACTAGCATAACAAGCCTTATTCAATTTTGATGTCAATGCAGCAATGTGATCCTTCCATAATAATGTATTATCAATGATCAAACCTAAAAATTTAGTGCTATTGATATTAGTCTTTATTGAATTGGGAATAATTATGGGAATTTTCCTTTCATTTTGTTTTTTAGTCAAGAATTGCATAAAGTGTGTTTTATTACAGTTCATTGTTAAAAGATTACTCTGAAACCAGTTAGTTATTTCGGTCATTACTGAATTAATGTTATTCTTAAATTCCTCTGGATTAGTGTTTGATATAATAACGCTCGTATCATCAGCAAATAGTATCGGGTTAGCTAATTTGCTTATGCGTAAAGAAAGATCATTTATGTATATAAGAAATAGTAATGGACCCAATACCAAACCCTGTGGAACACCATGTTTCACATGTACCCATTTAGAAAATAATTTATTAGATTTACTATCTTTCATTGATATTCTCCGATATCTATTTTCTAAGTATGATCTTATTAATTTGTTAGCTACACCAGAGATCCCATAAGTACTGGTGTCAAATGCATCTGGTTTCAAAGCGTTATGGTACACTAGTCGAAAAACTATGTAATGCTGAGACCTTAAATGACAGATGGCAATTGAATCATATTAATATGACACAGGGTTGAATGCAGACTGAGAATTCTCAAGGAAGGCCATGTTACACAGCAGATACATAAAGTAAGGGAAAACTCTCTTATGGTCTGCAGCAGGAGTCTGTTGCATGTCCAAAGTTATGCCAACATATGTTAAACTCAGCTATCATCCACGGCTTGTTAAACAAAGACTTCTTCTTTATAAGAACCTAGGACAGTGGGTTAAAAAACTGCTGTCAACAATGGAGTGAAAAGTACATTCCCACTGTCATTTGTTCAACTGCTGGATGGGAAACACAAACATTGCAATGTTCACAAGTACATTTCCCACACATTTCATGAACTATGCATTCCAGCTTCAGATAGTAAGATATCTCACAAACTGTTAACATAGGTTACGTAACATTTAACATTGTTTCAACTGTAGAAATGTGTAATGTAGAGTAAATGTATGTTAACAAAATATTTTCACAGTTGCCTTAACACACCAATGAAGTTTCACTGTCATTACACATACAAGTAGAGAGAAAGAGAGAGAGAGAGAGAGAGAGAGAGAGAGAGAGAAAGGGGGAGACACAGAGAAAAAGTTGTTCTTGTGCACATTATGAAGGCATGTGGCAGAGTGGAGGTTAGCTCCATTTAGTTTTAACCCTGGCATTAGATGGAGGTGAGTAATTGGCCTCTCACCTCAGCTGCTTTACCCACCGGTAAAGAGCTACTATTAGCCATTGAATAACAGCCGGGCTGGGCGGTTGCTGGGATCAGCCCAGATGTTTTGGAGAAAAGAAAAATCTCGACCTTGCTGGGAATTAAACCATGTTTCCTCAGTTGTTTAGCCTGTAGCCTAGGCACTAGATCGAATGTGCTATCCTGGCTCCCTTCAGTACACACAGCAATATCTAATAAAACAACCTGGAGTTCATCTGTTTATGATTTAGCAGTGGATATAATGAGCAGACAAGCTGAGTAAGATACATGACATGAAAAAATTAATAACCATATGTAACT
>Ga0123357_10011891_pt1 | contig 11194 bp, 13 predicted proteins | sample TergutEmb28metaG_FD_89873 | JGI IMG/M metagenome (GOLD analysis project Ga0123357, IMG submission 89873) | Embiratermes neotenicus P4 segment gut microbial communities from Petit-Saut dam, French Guiana - Emb289 P4 | ecosystem: Host-associated > Arthropoda: Insects > Digestive system > Gut ... | reverse complement strand
GTCCAAATTCCCAATACGCTCCAGAGGACAGCCGCTGAACCAGAAAGTCTCCATGATTCCTTGCATCATCACTATACGAGTTCGTTAAGTCAACAGTATTGGGGCTAAGCGAGTATACGGGCTTAAACCTGTATCGAGGGTTCAACTCCCTCTCTCCCGCCACAGATAAGGGAAAGCGGGTTTTTCGGAACCCGCTTTTTTGTGCCTTTTAGCCTGGAAAATTGCAAATCTGTGGGACTCTTCTGTGGGGTTTTGTAATAAACTACCCTCTGGCGAATCGTATGACCTTGAATTTTTGCGGCTGCGCATCCGGTATTTCACTCATGTCGATCACCTTGTCCAATGACGTGACAGCGTAACGAGTAGACAGATAACACAAAAAAGACGGCTAGTTGCCGCACGGGCAAGATCATTTCTTTCAGCTTCATGGCGCATCTCCCCATGTTGTGCTTGGCTCTAACGGCATGCCGACCGCTATAAGTCTACGGGACACCCTCTCCGCAAGCCCTTCAGGATTTTTTGTGCCCGGCCGCTTGCAAAATGGCGGAGAAGGCTTGGGCATGTGATTTGTGTGGCACGCAACGCAATCGCCATGCCGTTCGCAATCGGTTTTAGGGCATGGGCATTCAGTTTCTTTTCCCATTGATTGGCCTTCCCTCACTTCTTCACCGCCTCGGACTTCGTTCCTTTTTGTGCGGAGTGGCGATTCGTATTGACCTTTGGCCTATTGTCGAGCTGGACTTTGTTCGTATCTCGTAGCGACTTCGCTGCAATGCGTTCGGTGCTTGGTTTGTAATGTTTGGCATTTTTTGACGTATCGCCCTCGACATGCACATCGCCAGTTTTCCCCTTGGCGAAAACATCAACCGACGAGAGTAAAAACAAGGCCAGGACAGCGCATAGGCCAGCGAACAGCTTTTTCATAATTTTGCTTCTTGCCATCCTCCGGCATGTTTCGTGGACTCTAAAGCTATTTTTTCTTTTTATCGTCTTTTAGCGCAGAATTTGGCTTGCCAAAAATATCCTCTCTGGGCACTGCCTTTCCGTCATAATAATACATAAAAAGACCCCCTGGTATTAGCAGGAAGTCTTAAAAATTTTCTGGCGGAGAGGGGGAGATTCGAACTCCCGGTGGCCTTTCGACCACACATGATTTCCAATCATGCTCCTTCGGCCATCTCGGACACCTCTCCAGAGCGCGCAAGCTTCACGCGCAAGCGCTGTCCTTACACAATAAGGCCGGCTTTGGCAAGGACGACGTCGATCTGTTAGCCGTTACGCTTCAGGTTTACGGTCAGAATCCTGTGCGGTCGTGTCCACCCCACGGGTGTCCAAGCGGGGTATTCAACAGCCCCCGACCATACCGCCGGATTTCAGCACAAACCTTGTGACAAAAAACACCAGAGCAAAAACTCCGGCAAGAATCAACAGATCTGTCATGACAAGCCTCCCCCGGATGTTCAGCGGCGTCAGCCGCCTATCCCGCATCCTCTCCGGACCGGGTTATGCCGAGTATATTATAGCCGTTGTCCACAAAAAGCACCTCGCCGGTAACGCCGGAAGCCAGATCCGAAACCAAAAAAGTCGCCGCGCCGCCCACTTCGTCCGTGGTGATGTTACGGCCAAGAGGCGCATATTTTTCGATATGATCAAAAATTTTTCTGAAGTCAGAAATCCCGGAAGCCGCCAGCGTCCGCACCGGCCCGGCGCTGATGGCATTAACGCGCACCTGCTTCTTCCCCAAATCAGCCGCCAGATAGCGCACCGATGCCTCCAGCGCCGCTTTGGCCACCCCCATGACATTGTAGTTGGTGATGACCTTCTGCGCTCCATAATAGGTCATGGTCAGCACGGAAGCGCCGGGCGCCATAAGAGGTTCAAAGGCGCGGCTCAACACTATCAGGGAATAGGCGGAAATATCCAGCGCCAGCGCGAACCCGGCGCGGGAAGTGTCGATAAACCGGCCTACCAGCTCATCCCGGTTGGCAAAGGCCACGGAATGGATCAAAATGTCCACGCCGCCCCAGCGTTCACGCGCCAGATCCACCGCTTCGGCAATCTGCCTGTCGTCCGTCACGTCGCACGGGAACGTGAATTCACCGCCCAGTTCCTGCGCAATAGGCTCAACCCGCTTCTGGATCGCCTCGCCCACATAGTTAAAAGCCAAACGCGCCCCGTGACGACGGAACGCGGCTGCTATGCCATATGCAATGCTTTTCGTATTGACGACCCCGAAAATCAGGGCTCTTTTGCCTTCAAGCAACATGACTGCTCCTTCGTTGAACCATACGTATTCTCCCTCTTGTATCCTGAAAGGGAGATCAGGTCAAAACCGTTCCCTGCTTCCCGCGCCGCGCTTCAGCAGAACGGGCGTGGGCTTCAAGACCTTCCAGGCGGGCCAGACGGGCGATGCTGTCCGCATGTTCTCGCGCAAAGGCCGGAGAGGCTGCGATAATGCTGGCGCGTTTGCAGAAGGTATGCACGGAAAGCGCGGAAGCGAAGCGCGCCGTGCCCAGAGTGGGCAGCACATGGTTGGGGCCCGCGAAATAATCCCCCAAGGCTTCCGGGGAATGTGATCCCAAAAAGACGGCGCCCGCGTGGCGCACCTGCGGCAGCAGCGCCCACGGATCCTGCACCAGCAGTTCCAGGTGCTCCGGCGCGATGCTGTTGCTCAGACTCAGGGCGAAATCCAGATCGGGCGTCAGGACTACCGCGCCCCAGTTTTCCAGGGCTTTTCTCGCGGTCGCCGCACGCGGCAACGCGTTGCACTGTATTTCCAGCTCGCGCAGCACAGTTTCAGCAAGTTCGGCATCCGGAGTGATGCAGATGGCGGAAGCCAGCTCGTCATGTTCCGCCTGCGAAAGCATGTCCGCCGCCACCCATGCGGGATTGGCGGCGCTGTCCGCCACAATGAGGATTTCACTGGGGCCGGCGATCATGTCGATGCCCACCCGACCCTGAACCAGACGTTTGGCGGTAGTCACCCAGATGTTGCCCGGCCCGGCAATGACGTCGACCGGCGGAATGGAAGCCGTGCCCCGGCTGAGCGCGCCGATGGCCCAAGCGCCGCCCACGCGGTATATTTCGTTGATATCCAGCAAATGCGCAGCCGCGAGGATATAGGGGCTTAAGGACCCGTCCCCGCGTGGAGGCGAAACCACGGCGATTTCCCGCACACCCGCGACCTGCGCCGGGATGGCGTTCATCAGCAGGCTGGAAAGCAAGGGGGTTTCTCCGCTCCGCCCGCCGGGCACATACAGGCCCACACGGTCCACAGGCGTGATCTGCTGGCCGAGGATAGTGCCGTCCGGCCGGTTCATGAACCAGGAGCGTTCGACCTGCGCCTCGTGAAAAATACGGATATTGGCCGCCGCCTGGGCGATGATTTCCCGGTCTGCCGCGTCCACACCCGCTGCGGCGCGCATGATCTCCTCCTCGCTCAAACGGAGCGGGGCTTGCATATCCGGGCAGTCAAAACGCCGGGTGTAGTCCAAAACGGCCTCATCCCCGCGCAAAGCGACATCAGCCAGAATGTCCCGCACCTGCTGCTCGACGGACGCGTCGGAACCGGCGCGCCCGGCGAGCATCTGCGCAAGCTTGGGCCAATCCTGTTCGGAACGTATTTGCAGTATACGGCAAATCATACGCGCTCCCCGTGTCGAAATAAGCTCAGGCGCATAATGTCTCCCTTACTGTGCTTTCGCCAAATCTAGTCATCATTCGGCATCAGGTCAACCAAGCAGCGTATAGTGTCGCCGGCCGCCTTGACAGGAGCTTCCGGCCCTTCTAGATCTAAAAAAACCTCAAACGCATTTGAGCTATGCAGCATACACACACCCGCATGCTTGTCCCGGTACTGACCGCGCTGCTCCTGCTGCTTGGCGGCTGCGGGACGAAGTCCTGGCGCACGGGCGGGACGCCAGGCAGCAAGCCCTACACCATCCGCGGCAAGACCTATTACCCCTTGCAGTCCGCGCGCGGCTTCATGGAAGAAGGCATAGCATCCTGGTACGGCCCCGGCTTTCACGGCAAGCGCACCTCCAACGGCGAAACATACGACATGCACGCCATGACGGCGGCCCACAAAATTTTGCCCCTGGGAACCTTCGTGCGGGTCACCAACAAAAACAACGGGCGTTCGCTGGTCTTGCGCATCAATGACCGGGGGCCCTTTGCGGATGACCGCGTCATTGATCTTTCCCGCGCGGCCGCTGACAAGCTGGATGTCGTGGCCAAAGGCACCGCGCCCGTGCGCATCACGGCGCTCAGCGACCAGCCGCCGACGGCCTCTGCCGCGGCCAAAACCGGCGATCAGCTTCCAAAGCTCAATAGCGGCCAGGGCGGACGGATTTTTTTACAGGTGGGCGCCTTCCCCCAGCAGGACGATGCACGGGAAATGGCCCGTCAGTTGGAAAACCTCGGATACAAGGGGCGCTATTTCTATGCGGACAGCGTGAAGCGATGGCGAGTGCAACTGGGGCCGGTACCCTCGCGCGACATGGCGGAAGACATGAAAGGACGCCTGATCGAGGTGGCGCATGACGCGTTTGTCGTCATCGACGATTAGGCGCCCGCAACAGCAGGGAACGGAATGAATATGCGTGCAAATTTACGTATTGATAACGCCCGGGTGCTGGACGTGTACAGCGGCGAAATAGCGGACATGCCGGTATGCGTCCGGGAAGGCCGCATTCTCGGTTTTTCCCGGCTGGAGGCGGATGAAACGGTGGATGCCGGCGGAGCTTTCCTCTTGCCGGGCCTCATTGATGCCCACATCCACCTGGAATCGTCCATGCTGTGTCCGGCCTGTTTCGCGCAGGCTGTTCTGCCCCGGGGAACCGTCACGGTCATTGCCGATCCCCACGAAATCGCCAACGTCAAGGGCACGGCCGGTCTGGCCTATATGCTGGAAGCCACGCGCCAACTCCCTCTGGATGTGCGCTTCATGCTCCCCTCCTGTGTGCCGGCCCTGCCTGTGGAGGACGCCGGGGCATCCCTGAGCGCGGAGGACTTGCTGCCCTGGCTGGATAGTCCCCGTGTGGCCGGCCTTGGGGAAATGATGAACGTGCCGGGGGTGCTCAACGGGGACGCCGAGCTTATGGCCAAGGCGCGGGCCGCCCTGGATCGGGGCAAAAAAGTGGACGGACACAGCCCCGGACTGTCCGGACAAAGCTTGGACGCCTATATCGCGGCGGGCATTTCCACGGATCACGAATGCTCTACGGTGGAAGAGATGCAGGAACGCATCCGCCGGGGCATGTACGTGCTCTTGCGGGAAAGTACCGCCTCGCGCGACCTGCTTCGGCTTTTGCCCGGCGTGACTCCGGCCAACGCCCGGCGCTGTCTGTTCTGTTCCGATGATCTGCACCCTGCGGAAATTTTGGAGAACGGCCACATTGACCACCACTTGCGCTTGGCGGTCGCTGCGGGCCTGGACCCTGTTTCCGCCGTGCGCATGGCAACGCTCAATGCGGCGGAATGCTACGGTCTGATTGACAAGGGCGGGATTGCGCCCGGTCGCGTGGCAGACATGATCCTGGTGGACAATCTGCGGGATTTCCGGGTGCGCGCAGTCTGGGCCGCAGGCCGCTTGGTGGCGGGAAACGGCCGTATGCTGGAAGCCCTGCCCCCTGTGGATGATGCCGCCATGCGCGGCAGCGTCCGCCTTGCGCCCCTGCCCGCTCATCCGTTCGCCCTGCGCATTCCTGGCGGCAAGGCCCGCGTGATCCGGCTCCTGCCCCGCTCCCTGATCACCGGACATCACGTCCGTACCGTGAACGTCACAGCCGACGGCTTTTTTGATTGTGCCCTCAACCCAGGCCTGGTCAAAGTCGCCGTGCTGGAGCGGCATCACGCCACCGGCAAAATCGGCGTGGGTCTTCTGGACGAAAACTACGGCCTGCAGGGCGGCGCCATCGCCACCAGCGTGGCGCATGATTCGCACAACCTGGTCGTTGTCGGCGACAACGACGACGATATGCGTCTGGCGGTGGAAGAAACGGCGCGTTTGGGCGGCGGCGTGGTCATGGCGGCGGACAGCAGAATTCTTGCGGCATTGCCCCTGCCCGTGGCCGGCTTGATGAGCGACCGAGACGCGGAAGAAACAGCGGACGCCATGCGCGAATTGCTGCGCCTGGCCCGCGTACATTTCCATATCCGGGAAGAATTTGATGCGCTCATGGCTCTCAGCTTTTTGCCCCTGCCCGTTATCCCCCACCTCAAGATTACCGCGCGGGGCTTGTTTGACGTGGACGTCTTCCGTTTTGTGCATATAGCCGCGCCCTAATACAACCAGCAACTCACGGTATGGCCTGGCCGCACTTCGGTTCGCGGCGGCAACGCGGCACAGCGATCCATGACCTTGGGGCAGCGCGGGGCAAACGCGCAACCCTCCGGCAAAAGATGCAGCGGCGGCACCGTGCCGGGAATGGCAGGCAAACGATCCAGCTTCATGCTGTCTTTATCCGGCGCAGATCGCACAAGTCCCGCGGCATACGGATGCAGCGCCCCGTCCAGCAAGGCCTCGACAGGCGCGCATTCCACGAGGCTTCCCGCATACATGACCCCCACGCTGTCCGCCATCTGTGCAACCACGCCGAGATCATGGGTGATGAGCAAAAGACCCGTGCCCTGCTCCTGCGTCAAATCCCTCATGAGGCGCAGTATCTGGCCCTGGATGGTCACGTCCAGGGCGGTGGTCGGTTCATCCGCCAGCAGCAGCTTGGGCGAACAGGCCAGCGCCATGGCGATCATCACCCGTTGACGCATGCCGCCGCTGAGCTGGTGCGGGTATTCGCGAATCCGGGTCTCCGGGGAGGCTATGCCGACCTGGCGGAACAGATCCACAGCCTGATCCAGAGCCTGAGCGCGTGAAAGCCCCCGGTGCTGGATGAGCGCTTCAGCCACCTGCAAGCCCGTGGTCAGCACAGGATTCAGGGAGGTCATGGGCTCCTGAAAAATCATGGAGATGCTGTCCCCACGGATGCGGCGGAAATCAGCTTCCGGCAAGCCGCGCAACTCCCGCCCGGACAGGCGGATAGAGCCCTCCGTGATGCGCCCCGGCGGAGGAAGCAGGCCGAGAATGGCCTTGGCGCATATGCTTTTGCCGCAGCCGGACTCCCCTACCAGACTAAAGACGCTGCCCGCTTCAATGGTGAAAGAAAGCCCGCGCAAAGCCTCAAACGAATGTGCGAAGCTGTCGAAACGTACGCGCAGGTCTTCGACTTCCAACAAAGCCATGTAAGCCTCCTGAGGAAAAACAAACGACCTTGACAATCATTCTCAAAATGCATATATTCACTCACGCAAGGGAATTCAAGGAAATTGCCATGAACTGGGACTGTCTTATCATTACGGCAGCAATCGCCGCTTCTCTGGCGTACCTGATACGGCGGCATGCGCTACGGAACCACGCGCGGCGCGTCTGCTGCTCCGCCTCTTCGGACTGCGCCTGTTGCGCGCAGACTTCCGCAAAACCTCACGGAACCCACAATGACAACTGATGCCGCCATCCCCTTACGCCAGCTCAAGCTGGGCTGTAAAGCCCGCATCGTCAGCATTCGCGCCAAGGGCGAACTGGGCAGGCGTATACGCGATATGGGCCTTGTTCCGGGAGAAGAGGTGCGAGTGACCGGGCGCGCGCCCCTGAAAGACCCGGTAAGCCTGCGCTTGCGCGGTTTCACGCTTTCACTGCGCAATAACGAGGCGGATCAGATTACCGTGGAGCCCTGCGCCTGATTTTTTGCCGTATATGCTGTAGCGACTACTGTTCTATCCTGCGCTGCCGGTATTTCACATACATGTCGCGCATGGAAATATACGGATCCACCGCCGCCTTCTTGATAGCATCATAGGTATTCAGGGTGTCGTCAGCGGCATTAAAGCGCAGGCCGCCCCAGATTCCGGCGCTGACCGTATTCATGGTGGTTGTGCCGGGCACGAAGAGCAGCGGATCTATCAGCCAGTCCGCGGCTCGGCCCACCGTGTCGCGTACGCTGCTCGGCCCGAGGATCGGCCAAACCAGATAGATGCCCGGTCCCATTCCCCAGACGCCAAGCGTCTGCCCGAAATCTTCGCCGTCCGGGTCAACCGGCACAATGGTCTTTTTGTCTTTGGTCACATTGATCAGCCCGCCTATCCCCACGGTAGAATTGACGATAAAGCGCCCAAATTCCACGCCTGCGGCAAAAAATTTGCCTTGCAGAAGAGAATTCACGAAGCGCACGGGAAAGAGCGCGTTCACCAGGACATTTTTCAGTCCGGTACGCAGTTCCTGGGGAGTCACAAAGGCATATGCCTTGTACAGGGGCCGAAACACATAGCCATAGAACACATCGTTAAAACCAAACCAGAAACGGTTCCAACCTTCCAGGGGATCGGCGACTACCTGAAGCGGAGCATCGGCATAGTCATCCAGCTCATCCGCCTCCAGCGCGGGCAAGCGGTCGGGGTACGCGCCATGCGCCTGGGAACTCCGGATTTCCGTCTGCGCGGCTTCAGGCGCGGCAACGCCCTCCTCCGGCTGGCGACGGCTTGTGCGACCAGCGCAGGCGGCAAGCAGCAGCACCAGCATCCCAAGCAGCACCACCCTGCCTGCGGAGTAATAGACCGCGTTAGTGCGCATCAATGCTCTCCCGCGTCTTCCGCGCCTGCTCAAGGATACGCGCAATCAGCGCCTCGGGGCTGTCTCTGATGAGCAATTCCTGGAACTGTGTGCGATAATTCATGACCAGACTGATATTTTCAATAATCACATCGTAGACCACCCAATTGCCGGCTTTGGGCAACATGCGGTAGTTCACGGGCAGGATCTTGTTGCCCTTCATGCTCAATGTGGTGCGCACTTCAACCCGGTCTCCTTTGGAGGAAACCTGTTCGCCAAGATAGGTCACTTTCTCGCCGCTGTACCCGTCAACCCGGTCGAGATAGGTTGCCTTGAGCAGGCTCTTGAACGCTTCGATAAAATTCCGGCGCTGTTCAGGCGTGAAGGAATTCCAGCGCGGCCCCACCGTGCGCGAGGAAAATTCCGCGAAATCAAAAAAAGAGGCGACTTCTTCCTCAATTTTCAGCCGGTATTCCGGCCGGCTGGCCTTGTCGGCAAAGCCGGGATGTTGGAGGATCGCAAAAATGTTGTTCACCCGCGTCTCCAGAGCCAGGCGGGCCTGAGCGCCCGCGTCATCCTGAGCGGCGCCCGCAGGAGCGGCGCACAGAAACGCGAAAAAACCGAGAACGCACAGGGCGCGCAGATGGTGATGCACGATCATTGCACTCCTCCAAAGGCGAATTTCCCGATTAGGGACTCTATGTCAATAACGGACTGGGTTTCGCGTATCTCGCCTCCCGGCTCGATCATGTCCGGAGATCCGCCGGGCGCGAGATTGACGTACTTATCGCCAATAAGGCCGCTTGTCTTTATAGCGGCGATGGTATCGTCCGAAAGACGCAGATGGGGCTGCAAGCGCAGGACGACAAGCGCTGCGGGCGAGTCCTTGGCAAGTGCAATGGAGGCGACCCTGCCCACCGGCACCCCGGATATCTCCACATCGGCGCCTACGCGCAGGCCGGCAACGGAACTGAACCGCGCGGCCACGCGGTAGCCCTCGTCAGAAAGCAGCTCCATACGTCCAAGCTTGACAGTCAGATAGCCCACACACAGTAACCCAATCAGAACAAAAAAACCTACTGCTGTTTCTCGGTATCCTTTCATGCCGCACTCGCATCCAAGCTGTATTTGCTAAAATTTTCGCACTATTAGTATTGACCAGACGCGGCTAATTGTCAAGCCATTTATGCAGGGCGGCCCGCACTTGCGGATCAGGCAAGCCTGCGCCATCCGCCCGGCTGTATTCCTCTGGCGGGCTTTGCCGCCGCAAAAAGTTTTGCAGATATACATCTTCTGCCGCGCACAAATCCGCGTAGCTTCCCTGGAACACCGCCCCGCCTTCGCGCAGCACCAGAATATAGTCCGCGATGCGGGCCAGGCTTGCCAGATCATGGCTGACGACAATCAGGCTCATGTTCGGATAACGCGCCTTCATATCCAGGAGCAACTGGTCCATACGCGCGGCATTGATGGGATCCAGGCCTGACGTGGGCTCATCGCACAACAGGATGCGCGGTTCCGCGATCAGGGCGCGGGCCAGGCCCGCGCGCTTGCGCATGCCCCCGGAAAGCTGGGCGGGAAAATACCCGCCGAAATCCTGTAAGCCCACAAGAGCCAGACAGCGCAACGCCGCAACGCTGATGGTCTTTTCGGGCAGGCGGGTATGTTCGGTCAGCGGCAACGCCACATTCTGCTCCAAAGTCAGCGCGCCCAGCAGCGCGCCGTCTTGAAACAGCACACCCATATTGCGGCGCAGCCGACGAAATGCCTTGGGCGGCAAGGCGAAAAGATCCTGTCCGCCGATCAGGGTTCTGCCCGCAAAGGGGCGCGACAAGCCCGCGATATGGCGCAACAGCGTGGATTTGCCGCAGCCGGAGCCGCCCAGAATCACAGAAATCCCGCCCGCCGGAAACAGCGCGTCAATGTCCGAAAGCACCACCGCACTCCCATATCCGACACGCATCTTTTCAAGACGGATATCCCAACCTTGCTCACTCATAGCGTTTCCCGCCGCCAAGCCCTTCATGATATAGTATACTATCTCACTTCGAGAAAAAGGAAAAGAGACATTGCCTTGGACAACAAACTTGAATTTATTCGGAATTGCAAATAGTGTTGAGCAATGTTCAAAACATACAGCCCCACGACGATCAGAAAGGTGCTGTGATGGTACGCAAAATATCAATTCGTTTCTTCGACGACAGGGAAGTCCGCGCCGTTTGGGACGATGAGAACTCCAAATGGTGGTTTTCGGTGCTTGATATTGTCGGTGTATTGCGCGGAGAGAACGATTACGAGAAGAGCAGAAATTATTGGAAGTACCTGAAAGCAAAGCTCAAACGTGAAAACAATCAACTGGGTAGCGTGACTACCCAGTTCAAATTCACCGCGCCCGACGGCAAGAAACACGCCGCGAACGTCCTTGATTATGCCGGCATAATTGAGATTGCGAAGAATTTCCCGAGCAAGAAAGCAAACCGCTTTATCGAATGGTTCACATACAGCGACGAGACGATTGACGGCAAGAGCAAGTCAAAGGCTTACGCCCTTTTTGACAGCTCATTGCTCGACACAATAGAAGTCGGCACGGTC
>Ga0123357_10011889_pt1 | contig 11194 bp, 8 predicted proteins | sample TergutEmb28metaG_FD_89873 | JGI IMG/M metagenome (GOLD analysis project Ga0123357, IMG submission 89873) | Embiratermes neotenicus P4 segment gut microbial communities from Petit-Saut dam, French Guiana - Emb289 P4 | ecosystem: Host-associated > Arthropoda: Insects > Digestive system > Gut ... | reverse complement strand
GCTATGGCTCATGCATGAATCACCAAAAGCCTGTTTCAACATTTCAAAAGTTTCACTTCCCGTTTTACCCAATCTCACACAGAACTTGATGCACACCCTTTGTTCGTCAACTTCCACCATACCACCGATATCAGAAAATCGCAGACGGCTGGTGCAATACACACATAAAGACACGTGCAACAATCAAACGCTTCCACATCCAACCACGCCACTTGGCACACTCACTCACAAGACACCACCGCAACACAACATAGTGGGAAACTCGTGAACTACAAGCGACTTGCGTGTTATGAGCATTGTCCTGGGACTTTTTGATACACCTTCATATAATAAATATTGCAGATGTCATTAACTATATTTTAGCAAGTTTTTAAATCTGGTGTACGAACTCCCTGAAGATGGCACAGTTGTGCTACAACAAATATGAGTGGTGAAAGATCACACTTTTATGTATGTTTGTACCTCTTGCATTGACTTTCAATCTTCCTTGGAGGAGTACTGCTGCACAAGTTTTTGGACACTGATTAAAAAAAACATACCACAGGCATGATAAATTCTTCTTTTATATCTATCCGAAAGTTAATTCCCAGTCACCAATTTCATTTGTAAAAGAGCCGTCCGATGAGCAGGAGTGTCTGGTACCTGGTTGGATCCATGTTGTCCCTGAGGACTGTGTTGTCAAGGCCACTCTTCCAGCCATTCCCCACCCCACTCCCAACCCAGTCAGTGAAACTCCTACATGAAAAGAAGTGACAACCACCAATAAGAAAGGCAAGACTGCAAAGTCAGTGCCTAGGGTCATGATAGGCCCTAAGCAGATCCCAGCGACTAAGCTGAACAAACCTGTGAAGCCTGGCAAGCCTTCACAACCCAAATCCAAGAAACTGGTGGTCTCAAGCCAACCAGTCACCCATTGAGATCTCTGATCTCCTAGACAACCTCCCCCTTAACGCATGTGAGGAGCTCACTCGCAGGCTCCTCACATCCATCACAACCCTCCCTTCTGGACCAACTTGCTCATGGGTTGTGCTCAAAATTGTCCTCTTTGTAGGCGAATATGGCAGCATGGCCTATGCGGATGATGTGGACTGAAGCCTTACGGTTTGCCTGTTGGAATGCCGACATTGTCCGCAGCAGGAAGCAGGAACTGAATCACTTCCTCAGGCAACATGGGAGTGACATTCGCCTGTTGACTGAGACCCACCTCAGGTCAAGTGAAGTCTTCCGGATGGCAAACTATGTGACCGCAATGACCAGTTAACTGAAGGAGGCGGAACAGCTATACTGTACCCTTTCAAGGCCTAGAGCACTTGGGGGCTACTGCCATTCCAGTTATGTTGGCTAGTAAACCGGTGAAAATCCTGGCAGTTGACCTGTCACCCGCCCGGCCCCTAATTTGCTTTGGACTTGTCTGCCTGCCTTCACTGCAGTCTTCCTGTCTTCATGGCAGATTACCTGAATGCCAAGCATTTAGAGTCAAATGCTATCTCGACAGCGCTGGCAGATTCCAAGCCCAAGTGTCGCCCAGAGATGACCCACAGCCCCTGATGCCGGCTTGTATTCAGGAAGAAATACACCTGAAAACCCGTTAAGTAGGCAGTGGCAAATCACTAGGGACTCCACCCTAAAAGCCGAGGTCGATCACCTCCAGAGTTCGGTGACCAACCAGCTTAACGAATGGAGGAACGACCAGTGGAGCAACATGCTTGAGAGCCTTGATCCAGAGGACAAGTCACTGTGGAAGATGACTAGATGGGTGATGAGAATCCCAACTCCATCACCTCCCCTTGTCACACCAGGGGGACTACCTCTCTCGGACTCCGAGAAAGCCGAAGCCCTTGTGGACAGATTGGAGGCTCAATTTCAGCCGGTAAATGATCCGTCGGTCCCAGCAGTCACTGAGATGGTTAAAGTGGTGATGCGAGCATAATTTCTTGCTCCTGCAAGTAAGCCTAAGCTAACTAACCCCACAGAAGTTCAAGACACCATAAGGGGTCTCAAAGTCGGCAATGCACCAGGCCCGGACGGTATACCGAATAGAGCCTTAAAGCATCTTCCACTAAGTGTCGTTTCCCTCCTCGTCATGTTATTTAAAGTGATTTATCAAACGCAGTACTTCCCGACAGCTTGAAAACAAGTACGCGTTTTCGATCCTGAAAACTGGAAAGAATCCGGCGCTGCCCTTATCTTATCAACCCATAGGTCTGCTAGACACGACTGGTAAACTGTTCAAAAAAATACTACTCTCCAGGACTGTCTACAAAGTGACGGGACGCGGGCTACTGCACGATCAGCAGTTTGGGTTCAGACCCAAACACAGCACTGCACTACAGCTCACCCGCATTGTAGGAAGTGTCCAGGAATTTTGACAAGAAGAGGCTAACAGGCGCGGTTTTCCTCGATGTGGCTAAGGCCTTTGATACTGTATGGGTCGACAGTCTCCTCTACAAGCTCACAATCCTTAATTTTCCCTCGTACCTTGTCAAAACTGTATCTTCATACCCGAATAGTCGGATGTTTGAAGCACCCTTCCAAACAACCACATCCACTAGTCGCAAGCGGGCTGGCGTAGCTCAGGGTGGAGTTATCTCACCCATTCGATTCAGTCTATGTGTAAACGTCCCGAGACGTCCAGTTGGCTCTCTATGCGGATGACATGGCCGTCATAGCCACATCCCATCAACCAGAGTGGCTCACCAAATACCTGGAGATATATCTCAGTTACCTAGAGTGGTGACTGTGTGAACGGAGGCTCACCATCCATGTCTCGAAAAGTTCCGCGATGCTCTTCGCCAAGAGCAGTAGGTGCATCCCGAAACCCCAATCAGTTCAGCTCTTCGGACAACCAATCCAATGGGTCGATGGGGTTCGTTATCTTGGGGTGACCCTTATAAAGGCTCACCTGGTCGAAACATACAGATCAGGCGCAGAGGCTGGGAGAAGCGATCTCTCCATCAGTAATGGTGTTCTGCTGTATAAGCAGCTCATCCGTCCCATGATGGACTACGTGTGTCCCATCTGGAGATCTGCTACTCGCTCCCATATCAAGAAATTGCAGGTGCTGCAGTCCAAGTGTCTTCGCATTGCTACCAATGCACCATGGTTCTTTGGTAACAGGCAAATTCACGATGATTTGGGAGTCCACTACTTCTAACGACTGTATCAGATCTCTGAGTGATTCGACTCGAAGTTAGCTGATGTAGGGAACCCCTCAGTTGAGCAGCTCGGCAGACATCTACGCTGACTGAGCGTCGACCCGGGTCCCCTAACGCAGGGAAATCGGGGTGGACAACTTGCCTGGCTACCCGCAAGGCGGCCACGCAGACACACTGAATTGTGCCAAATTGGCACTTTTCGACTACCCTGACTGAGGTTTTTTGTGCTTTTTCCTCAGTTGTAAGGCAAATGGCCCTGTATAACTCACAAATACTGGGCACAGCCCGCACTCTCCCCAATTAGGGGGCTAAATCTTTATGCCTATAGTCCACTGTTAACTCTATTTTGACCACTTTGGGTTTGAATCTCAGAAAGCCTCGCAACCAAAATTATGCCACCCAACAGGACCTATTGCCTCGTAAGCAAAGGACCTTAGCTTGCTCACGTTGGAGTTTTTAACCACGATGGGAAATTGTTAGCGTAAGCACAATCCCTGTTATAGTTTTAGGTGTGCTGAGCCCAGCGATAGGTAAATGCAGGAATGGCTATGTAGACTGAGGGACGTTGACTTGCCCAAGTCTCCGGCCTCAGATCTTTGGTTGGTTGGTCTGCATTCAGCATTTGCTGCTCACTACAAGGAGTAACATTGTTTGACTGCATGGCCACGTTGCCCAGAGTGGACTGTACACTCCACAGATCAATCGAGACAATGCCGCTAGCAGTATCCAGCCTGCCTGGAACTCAGTGCCTCCATCGGCCAGCTCCACACCGTGCCGTCTCTGCCGGTCATAAACAGCATGGTCATGATACCTGCCACTAACTAGCTCAAACAGCAACCGGGCTAGCACCTAGCCAGTTTGCCTCACAGCGACCCTCGGACCAATTCTCCAACGTGCATTCCCGCTGCGCAATCCTCTCGACCTTCGCCCGCTAACAACCGAGCAGTACACATGGCTGGTGTGAAACCAAACAGACGCACTTGTACTTACGGCATTTTTGCCGTAACTCATATCGGATTACTGTATGACTTACCGAGACATAAATAAATATCTGTATATATGTTGGTACTGTAGGTGTTACTCTATAAAAACCCTGCGGTACCCCATTTATTAATCAACAATTCCAAAACTGAAATTTTCATATTGTGCAATGGCACTTCACAAACAAGCTGGGGGTTTTCTTTACACCAATATCTGCTGCTATGTACACATTCACATAACCTAAATAACTCATCAGATTACAACATAAGATCCAGATCACATCCACTGTACATCAGTTCCTCAAATGACCTACACTGTCAAATCCTGGTTTCACCCTCTGGTAGTAGACTGTTCTGTAAAGTCATAACTTTAACAAATCTGTTGCATTGTGAAATGTGCTTTTCAGAATTTCATATGACAAGCCAAGATATGCAAAGAGATTTTATGGTTTGTATGCAATTATGCAACAATATCATCAAGAGTGTTTCCGTTAGGACATTTTTCAGTCTATGTATTATCTACAAGTTCTCTTGTTTGAAACTTGGATGCTATGGTATAAGATGTTGATTTGCAGTGCACTTTTCTATGAACATATCTTCTACAATGTTTTCTTTAAAATTTCCTTCTCAAACATTTTACATAAGAATAAAATATTCCTTGTCCAATGTTATGTTCCATTTTATTTCACACCACAAAGTAAAACAACACAATACCAGCCCCAAATGCAGGATCAACACTGAAAACTTCATACACCCAGAGTACACAGTTGTCAATGAAGTTTCAAAAGGACCATCTGCTCATTATCATACATTATATGGTCAGCCAGCAACATGAGGTAAAAACCAAGGTGGCAAGGGTTCATCTTAATGTCTGCTCTAATATTACAGTCCCTTCACTTCCCATTGTTTTTATTCTGTATTAGCATAAAATATGAGTACATGCAATTGAATTGATATATGTGCAACAAATGACTGACCATTTGTCATTTACACACACTAATTCTGCATGTTTAGCACTGTGCAAACAGGACCAGTATTCAAACTTCATCACATCAGCTGTAACTTCTTCCATCCTTTTGATACTTGGCTTTCTTACATCCAAACATCCTCCACAGCATTTTATTCTTACATCCAATGTATTCACAGTGGTCTTCTGTAGCAGGTGACTATCAACATAAAATCCTCAGAACTTATGCACTCAATCTTATTCTTGCCTTAAAGTGAGATAAAGATTCACACCCCAAAATTATGTGAAAAACATCAGTTATCTATTCAATATACTACACTGCTTTGAATACTTATCATAAGCCTCTTCCTCATTAACAATACCCAATCCATTTTTATGACTTACCACAAAACTGTGTAATGCTAGGAATTAAAGGGCTTAATTATGTATCAAACTATAAGGACCTACAAAGGAGAAGATGAATAGCTCCATAAATTTTTAACCTCATATCTAGACAGAGATAGTCAGCTTCATGCCTTGGCCACTTTATCACAACGGAAAAACCTCATGGTACCTAGTGTGTAGAAGGCTAGGTAGGATCCACAGCCAGTACAGAAGTGGCAGTGAACAGAAAAATTCTTGCCCCTGCTAATAGTTAATCAGGTGACAACCTAGCCACTATACTGATTAAGTTATCTTCTGAGGGGTTACCTGGACAATACCATCGTTCTATCAAGAATTCTGTCCAACTGGCAACAGCAGCAACACCATACTCCACACTGTGATTCAGTATGAAGGAGTCAAGTGACAGAGTTCTTGGATTTGTCAGTGCTATCATCAAAAACTCTGTATAATGGAAGAATGACATAAAACACATGTACCATCCTAGTACATGATATGATGGAGGTGCCAAGTCTGCCACAAACAGTCCCACAGAAAAAATGAGACCAAGGAAAGCAGCACGAACTGCAACCTGCAAGTGAAAAGAATATTTATACCAACATACGAATAATGAAGGGAAATAACAATGAAATGTATAAAAATAGACTATAACAGTAAAAAAGGGATAAAGTGGGCAATTTATTACACATTTATAAACTATGTGACTTATAGACTGTATTTACTAGTGTTAGGAAGTCAAACCGCCCCTCACAAATTGAACTTGTGTCCTTTTCATAATAGGTGGGCCAAAGAAGTAAGGAATTGCTCATTATGTGAAGTGAGTCAGGGATTTAACCCCAGGACTGCTCTAGTAGCTGAAAAGGCCTTGACAGAATCCTGAAAGTATCTAGTGAAGCTCTAGTAAGGGCAAGAGGGGCTTGTTGGGCATGGAACCAACCCTCCTAGAGGAGTAAACCCTAAACAAATCTAGGATACTGAGGGCTAATGCCCTACATATCCAAAAATTTAGCTCATTATATGCAAACAAATAGCAACCATTTAATGTTCTTTTTAAACCCTCCCTAGTAGAAAAGGTTAGACTACATGAAATGAAATAAAGTGGAGGTCAAATATATAACATAACAAAAGGCAGGGCATGTAACTAGGATAGGGAGGCAAGGAGCACATAAATTTTGGTGCATAAATTTCTCCAGCACTGTCCATTTAATACAACAGGAAGGAGAAAGGAGGATAAGATAAAACTTAGGAAGAAGGGATGAGGGCTGAAGGTAATAACTGCCCCAGGGATGTGCCCAGTGACATGCTCTGTTATAAGCAGTGTTGAATCTTCATGTTCTGCTACTACAGTCAATTCTGTAACAGTGACGATTACTAAACGGCACATCTGACAGCCTACCCCTCAAACACAAACAAGATAGGCGAAGTAACAAAATGCTGTAGCACTGTTATGGCGATGTAAAGTCACAGGCAAAAATAAGATGTAATAAAATCTGTTAAATACCCACAATTTCTTCCCAATATTCACCTAATTTGGATTTTATTGATAGATTTTCATAAAAGTCACCAATATCAAATTTCACAAAAACCTGTCCAGTGAAAGGCATGCTGATACACACAGACAAGCACATCAATGACAGCAAGCTAAGAGGTGCTTTTTGTGACTATGCAAACATGCCCAAAAGAAACAACGAATGTTCCCAGAAATTTACCAACATATAAACAAAATTCTAGAAAGTAATATACAATATTTTTAATAAAAGAAATTAAAATTCATGTCTTCTGAGATGGTTAACCATTTAGTGATCAACATAACATCAAATCTCACAAGACCTGAGTCTATATCAAGACTGCTGTGAGAACCTAAAATATCACAAGAAATAAAATTACTTCCTCTGGATTATTACTTACATGTTAATGTACACATTCTTTTATGCATGGTGTGCAGTGTTAATAAATGAACACATATTAGAGAGATAATGGCTGTCAATCCACATGTCAGTGAAAACCAACATAGAACTTTAATTCAATCTGATACTAAATGTCCTTCAAAACCCCTACAGGACCATTTGTAGTTACATAAAGACTGATTTCCTACCAGTATGTTCTCATAAGGGAAAATGAGCTAAGAATATATATGGAAGTCTGTGCATTACAGAATGTCCTGAACAGACCGCCTTGTTTTAAATGGATAAGTAAACTTATAATGCATGCAGTAACTGCTTAAAAACAGTTTTCATCATACAAGTTACAATTTTAAGATTTTCACTTCCTTGAGATATTTTGCAGCATTTGTTGGTAGTTAGTGATAATTCAGAACAACCTATCAGTCCCATCTTCAAGGGTCAAGCAATTTCTTCTGCTTTATGCTTGGAGATGAACTGAATGGTTGTCCCAGAACATCAATGACTGGCAACCCATCAACACTGCGTAAAATCTCAGAAGGGTGAAGATCTTGTTTACAGCACAGTGGAAGCCTGATATCATGCACAGTTAGAATATTATTAATCATCAAGAACTAAAGATGAAGTCAAGACACACTGGCTAAATTTGCAATACAGGCCACTATAACTCAGATGAATGCCTGCAATAAAAGTATGAAACAAATCCAGAAACAGAGCAAACAAAAAAAATAAAAAAAGTAGAGTTAATAATAACCAAGTGTCTATAACCATTTCTTTTAACCATTTGCAAGCCATGCTATGGTGCAAGCAGTCACCAGCCACTCAACATAGAAGGCTGGGTTTGTTCCCAGGGCAGTCAATATGGAATTTGTAGTGGACAAAGTGGCGATTGCACAGGCTTTTGTCTCAGAACTTAGGTTTTCCTGTCAGTATCACCTCACTTCCAAGTATTAACAGAGTTCACATCAAACTCAACTACGCATTAAAAGTCGGGGATGTCAGCCACTGCCCTTGCTTAGGTAGTTGTACCAGGATTCGTCACCTGTATCTACTATCCAAACAATGGTAGAACCTCAGTGGCAGTCAGTCAGTTGCTGTGGATACATCACACATGTTCAATACACACTCATTCATCTATCACCACCTCTGTGTATTCTCAAACCCAAAGTTAAACTTAAACAATGTTGTAGAAATTCATTCATTGGCAGCCATGAGTTAGACATCACAATAACACATGCATACTCTACACACAATACTGGCATTTCAGTGATATTACATAACCACAAGAGCACTTATTTTACTGCTACTAACCACAATGTTACAAACACATCCTAGCTATTTGGGCTTTGGAATGATGTTCCTCGGAGTTATGGGATAATAATTTCTCTGCCAAAACATGCAATTTCCATGTGTCTACTACATGCTACACAAGACAATTAGGCGAACAAGCTATACTATACTTTCAGTTATAACAGAATGTTTTGGGGATGAAATCAGTGCCATATGTATTGGAAGACCTAGAATGGATAACTGAGTAAGTTTTCTTGATATAATAACAAAGACTGTTAATTATGTATCCACTGCATGGGAAACTTGTAACCAAGTGACAGCCATTTTTGCCTTAACATGAGCAACACATCATATCCAGATGCAAAGACTTTCACAATGACTGTCAGAATTTCTCAAGTTCAAATGTTTGACCTGATAGAAGTGTAAAATTGTATTGATTCATAACACACATTTAAGCAACTCTCATGTAACAATATTTCCGCAACTTCAACGGCAACATAACGTCAAGGCAACTGAAAATGTGCCAACCAATCTGACTCCTTTCAAAAAATGCACACAAGAGGACCATTACATTCTCAAATAAATATCATACATGAATAGTAATAGCTAAGCCTGACATATTTCATCAGAGTCCACAAATTTTTCAAAAATCTGGCAACCACTTCAAAATTCTAGGTGCCAAAAGAGAGATACGAAGCAAGTTGCCCAGATGCCCTGGCACCCCAGGTTTGTGTACAGCTGCTGCTGATGTTTCACAAATTTGCACACAGAATAAACAATATACTTTGAGCTGAGATAACAGACGACCATATAAAAAATAAAATTATGTCATTTACCAGCACAGCTTCTAAAAATTGACATTATGTTTACACTAGTGCCAACCAACACATACATAACGAATGTTATATTATAAGAAACTAGATTAATGCAAATTAAATTCTCACTGCATCCCTAAGAAAATATTTTCCACATATGCCAGAAAATATGTCTCAACATTCCTAGTAAAAGAAAACATATATGTCCATAACTAACAATGTAATAATATCAAGCATTATGAGAACAAGACAGATATAAATAATTGGTCAACAGACTCCAGAATTTTAAGGTTGTTAGAGCAGAGACTTTGCAGACTACATTCTTCTGTGATGTACCATGTTATCCAGCACAAATTTAACAGAAATCAGAGATATCTTGTGCCTCCACTGTTAGGGTAGAAAACATGTCAAAAATGGACAATGCACACTCCTCAGAAGTTTTCATAAACTTACATTATACCTTAAGGAAACAATCTTAACCTTTTGGCGCCGGAATTATTTTTTTCTATATAAAATGTGAATAATACAGGAACCAAATACGTTAGATTTATAAAACAAACTGCATTTTGAAGAGGAAAAATGGAGAGTATATACCATGTTTAAAATATTCAGTACCTATATTTGTTGAATAAATACATAAAAGTGCAACATTTAGAGGTTAGCGGTGCGGTATGACCACTTTAGTCATCGTTAGGCGTCAAAAGGTTAATATTGTCACTGTCATAAGTTACTAATGTACTAAACTTCAGTTTATCACAATAACGGGGTGAGGTGAAACTATTTTTGTTAGGGTTAACAGCAGATAAAATCTCTTTTCTGTCACTGTTTGTCAGTGTAGTGTTTGCAAAATTTCATTATAATAAGAGTCCATACGTCTCACTTCCCATTAAGATTGCAGAATCCTTCGTATTGCAGCATATAACTGCTAGCTAACACATACAGTAGGTGGATGGAGTGCCGAATCCCACCTCCAACAATGCAATACACATAATAAGACAGAACACTTGAGCGCCTCGATCGTATTTTCCACACAAAGCATTACTGAAGCTAAAATGTTAAGAAATCGGATTACTCAGTACCTGAAACGCATAGCCACGGAGGCAAAGAAGCAGAAACACGTTCACACCAATGTAATATGACGGAAGAATCCACCACACATGAGAAACAATGCAGTTTCTTGGTAAAATTAATAGTACTGATACCATTAAGGTGGCCAAGTAGCAACACAAGCTGATCTTTCCATTGTATATTAACATTGTAACACTCCAGTAATTTTTACATACTATGAATACAAACACTGTTTACACAGTAACCCATGTACTGGTAGACAGTTCCAGGCAGCTCATTTAAACGATTTGCGAAAAACAACTCTATAATTCACGACAACACTAACCAATGTACAGCTGTACCCATGGATCAGAGTAAAGCTTTACAAGTGAATGATAATCCGTGGCAACGCGACTACTAGTGCTGCCATCCATTAACTCGGGTAAGTTGGAACGTTGGGGAACAGCGCCTCTAGTGGTACTTCTGGGTACTAAGCGCATTAATCTCGATAACGCAATCGATAACTAGTCCTCTACTTCCCCCCGCCCCGGGCCTTCCGACGAAAAAAAAAAAAAAGCATTTCTTCTAGTCGTTAACACTTCAAATCCGCGTATTCTGCACACTTTGAAACAGGTAGAGAAATTTAAATTACATAGTT
>Ga0123357_10011888_pt1 | contig 11195 bp, 11 predicted proteins | sample TergutEmb28metaG_FD_89873 | JGI IMG/M metagenome (GOLD analysis project Ga0123357, IMG submission 89873) | Embiratermes neotenicus P4 segment gut microbial communities from Petit-Saut dam, French Guiana - Emb289 P4 | ecosystem: Host-associated > Arthropoda: Insects > Digestive system > Gut ... | reverse complement strand
TTCATTGGACATGTTGGAGCTCTGCGTGGCGTTAGAGGAGGCGTTCGAAAGAGATATAGACGAGAGCTTGACCCAAGTAAAAACCGTACAAGACTTAGTGGACCTCGTGAACGACGACGATCTCTCTGGGCACCAAGTAAAATATGAGATCAACAGCTATCCTTTGCCCAGAAAAGCTCGCCACAGCATGTTTCTCAGATCGTTCATGCAGCTCTCACATCTGTTGTGGCGCTTTGAAGTGTCTGGGCTTGAGAATATTCCCTCCAAAGGTAACTTTATCCTTGCCCCCAATCACCAAAGCTACTTTGACAGTCTGTGGATACTGTCTGCCATCGGTAGTGGGCGCATCAGCAAAAGAAAAGTATGCTGCCTCGCTGCCGAGGTATTCTTGAATATGAAATTTATGCTTGCAGTGCTTGGCGGCATTCCTGTTGAGCGCACAGGCAATACGGTTCCTGCTATGAAGCGCGGATTAACTTGTCTTCAAAATGGCTATATCATGCTCATTCATCCTGAAGGCACCAGAACACGAGACGGAGCGATGCACGAATTTAAAGGCGGCACAGCAAAACTAGCCCTCGCTGCGCAGACAAACATCATTCCGGTTCGTATCGATGGAGCCTGGACGATTTTCCCACCGCATAAAAAACTGCCAAAGGTCTTTCGCTTCGGCAGACGTTACCCCCTCAAAATCACCTTTGACACACCGATTACGCCTGACGGCAAAAGGGCAGAGGAGCTGACCTGCGAACTGCAAAACGTGGTTGAGCAGCTCGGCCGATAGAGCAGGCCGACGGGAGCAAAGAGGGACTTATGAATATAGGGATCGATCTCGACGGGGTGCTCACTGATATCCAGGGCTTTAACCGCAGACATGCGCCGCGTTTCTTCAAGCGCAAATTCAAGCGTGCAGTCGTTGATGAAAGGCCCTATGATATCCGGGACATCTTCGCCTGCCCCGAACAAGAGTACCAGGCGTATTGGAGCAGATACCTGCTTTGGTACGCAACTATTGAGCCCGCCCGAGGAGGCGCAAGAGAGTTGACGCTGAAGCTTTGTGCCGACGACCACTCGGTATATATCATCTCTAAGCGGGTATTCGCCCACCAACATACTTTTATGGGACTGCTCATGCGCGCTCTTGCCCGAAACTGGCTGTGGCGCAACCGCATTCGCTACAAGGCAATCGTGTTTTGTGACAACGATGTGCCCGCCAGCAAAAAGGATGCCTGCCTAGAAAATCATATCGACATCATGATTGACGATGAGACAGTGAACATCAGAGCAATTGCCCCCATTGCAAAAGTCATCTGCTTTGACGCAAGCTATAACCATGACTGTGGAGGGATGAACATCATGCGCGCAAAGAACTTCGATGAAGCTTATAGCCTGATTTATGACCATGGCCTGAGCTCATAACTCATTTTTTATATCCCTAAAGTCAACGCAAGTTTTTGCGAAATATTCTGCATTTCATCAGGAGCGAGCTCTCCGATTTTTTCTCCTAACGCATCCTTTGCTACCGTCACGATCTTTTCAGTCATAACAAAGCTATCTTTAGTAAGGCCGTTTACTTTATTGGCTGATATGAAAACCCTCGTAGGGATATCGCTCGACTTAAAGGTAGTAAATAAGCAGAGCACTATCGAATCAAATATATCCGTTGCATCTGACTGAATGACCACTACTGGCCGCGCTTTGCTCGCATAGCCATCATCTTGCAAAGTCCATATTTCACCGCGCTTCATGAGCGGTCCTTAGCGCAAGCCGTGTAGCAAACTCTGTCGCCTCTTGCTCCGTCTCAAAAGCCTCTACCTCATGCGAGCTCAAACGAACATCAAAGGGAAATCCGCTCTTCGCGTTAAAGGCTGCGACAAACATGCGCAAAGCTTCAGCGGGAGTTGTTCCCAGTGCATTAGTTATGGCCCGAAACTTCCGCTCTTGTTCTTCATCTATTCTTGTTGCAATCTGGACTGCCGCCATGTCACACCTCATAACAAATAATAACAATACATAACATATTATAACAAAATGTTGATTACATTGCAGAAAAGCAAGGACACCTATCGCGGCATAAGAACCAGGAGGCTGGCAAACTGTCACCGCCCCCAGGGGTTATACTAGGCAGTGTAGCGCAGGTGTGCGGTGCGCGGCCTGCGGCGTGACAAGGAGGAGCTATGCTGAGCAATAATGATGTGATGAAGTTCCTGGCGGTCTGGGAGATGGTACACGAGAGCGCAGACGAAGCGCTTAAGGCAGGCATCGCACGCGGCGAGAACACCACGCAGGGTGAGATGGCCACTGATAAAAGCGCCTTTGTCGACGGCCTGGCCGCGATGGTCAACGTCAAAAAGGAGATCATCAAAAAGGAGCTGGCCGCAGGCTCTGACGCGGAGCTTGAAAAGGACGACGGTCCCGCCGCTCAGGCGATCGCGGAGCTGCGCTTTGAAGTCGCCGAGTTGCGCGGCAGGCTCGAGTCCATGAACGCAACGCTTGACGCCATCGCCGCAAAGCTCTAGGGAGCGCAGCATCATGGCTTCTCGCAGACGTCATATCTTCTGGGTGCTCACAAAACACTGGTGGATCGCCGCGGCAAAGTCGCGCTTCGGCCTGATCGCGGTGACCCGGCGCCGTGAGCTCTTTGCCCATCAAATCAGGGAGGCGTTCGAGGAGCTGGGACCCGCGTTCATCAAGCTGGGCCAGCTCATTTCGATCCGCCCCGACATGTTCCCGCCCCAGTACGTCTTTGAAATGGAAAACCTCCGCGACGCGGTCTCCCCCACCCCCTTTGCTCAGGTCAAGCCGGTCATTGAGGCCGACTTTGGGCGGCCCCTTGAAGAGCTGTTCGCTTCCTTTGATGAAGACCCCATCGGCTCAGCATCGATCGCGCAGGTCTACCGCGCGACACTTGCAACCGACTACCGCCCGGTCATAGGAGAGGTCCTGCCCGCAGGAGCCGACCTCGCCATCAAGGTCATCCGCCCGGGCAGCGAGGCGACGATCAAGGCCGACATCGCCGTCATCACTCCGCTGGTCAACCGAGTCTCGAAGTTTAAGCGACTCCAGCGCTTCAATCTGCCGCTCCTCCTGTCAGAGTTCACCGAGTCGCTCACTTCAGAATGCGACCTGCGCATCGAAGGCCGCGTCTCTGACCGTTTCGCCTTCGACTTTGCCGACGACCCCTATGTGATGACCGCCACGATCATCTGGCCGCTTACCAGCAAGAACGTCCTGACCATGAAGTTCATCGAGGGTTGGCACTTAAGCCACGCTAAAGAAGCGGAGGCCGCCGGCGTTGACGCCCGGTTCCTGGCGATGTATGGGGCCAACGTCTTCATGAAGCAGGTCATGGTGCTGGGGCGTTTTCACGCAGACCTTCACCAGTCCAACATTCTCATGACCCCTGACGGACGCATCTGTTATCTGGACTTTGGCATCATGGGCGCCATAGGAGACGACCAGAAAGAGGCGATCGCCCAGGTCCTTGCCGCCACGGTGTACGCCGACGCCAAACGCGCCATCGACTACTCGGCAGAGCTTGGGCTGGTGGTCTCTGACGACAAGCAAGATGAAGTCACTGCTCAAGTCGCCGAGCTCATGCACCGTACCTTCGCGGTAAGCCCGCGCGACGTTCGCGGCTTTGCCATCGGCTTTCTCTCGATCATGAACGAACAGCGCGTGAGCGTGCCGCGCGGCTTTGGCCTGCTGATCAAGGCCCTGGTGGTCGTCGAAGGTTGCGCCCAGATGGTTTACAGCGACATCGACATCGTCGACGCCGCCAAGGAATTTACGACCGAGCTGGTGCTCACTCACATGCTACGCCCCGCGCGCCTCTACGCCCGCATCCCCCGCGCCGTCGATGCCGCCATCAGCGAGCTTATCGGGTAAGCTTCCGTTCGGCCCCGTTCACAGCAAGAGCGAGACGCCACATGAGACGCCTCGCTCTCTTTTTTACTCCGGTGCTTCTTACTTCATCAGCGCCTGTAAAGCGCCTGCTTCCTGAGCAGTAAGCGGCACTACGATGGGGAGCTGATTTCCCCCTTTACCCTTAGTGGTATAAGCACCGATGGAGACATTAGCGAAGTACGGAGCAGTCGGGTCGAAATCACGCTTCAACGCGGAGAGAATGAGTGCTTCTACCTGCTCCATTGCCGCATTACTGATCGTTTTTGTGCCAGATCTGTACGCGCCAGCGTTAGGGTCGTTATATCTGCTTGAACCGCTATCTTCATAGGAATCTGCGCAGCGTTGAGACATCATCTTCCAAAGCGGATCGTTGGAAGTGGTAAGAGTCGTTGTGCCTTGGAGCTCCCTTAACGCCAAAGGTGAATAGCAATCAATCTGGTCGACATGCGCTTGCGACGGATTTTTCTCAAAAGCCCACAGCACATCAAGGGCCATCATCTTCCAGTAATAGGCTGAAGCTTTCGGCGTTGCAAAACTATAGTCATCTTCAGTTCGCTGGGCGCCCACCTTACCATACGTCCGCACATTTCCGCCGCGCGTAAAGTCGGCGATCGTCGTTGCCTCTGTCGAGCCTGCTGGCAGAGCTCCATAAAATGTGATCTGATACCGCTCTTCGAGACTGAGCTTCTGGTACTCGTCATAAAAGAGACGATAAGCTTCGCGATAGACCTGCTGTTTCTCGCCCTGGCTTACCCGTCTGACAAGAGGGAAGCTATTTGAAAACATAAAGAGATCACCGGAGGTCGAGAGGATCACCGTGCCCGGTTTTGGCAACGTAGTCAAAGCCTTCACCACCTCAGGATCATGGAGCATCGCCTGACTAAAGCCATCATGCTGGTCATCCATGTGCACATCGATCAGACGCCGCACCGTGCGTCCGCCCTTTGTACGCGCTTCGATCAGCATAGTCGTGCGCCCACTCCCATCATTCGTATCATAATTCGGGTCAAAATGCGCCTGTAACTTATCGGCAGTCGCTTGGAGCATGGCAGTGCTCTTAATGGTCAGGCCCTGAACGCATATCTGATTATAAGTACTAGTCTGCCCATTTCCGACCATGAACAAGGCATCGAAGACGGGAGGATAGGTCGGCGTCAAGTTATACTCAGTCGACAAAATCCGTACCGAGGCGATTTGGCTGGCCGCAGGAACTACCCGCTTCTCATAAGCGCTATAGAGAGCGACCGCGCCATAGAAGACGGCTATGAACGCAAGTACCAGACCAAACGAGGGCAACGCGCGCAGAAGGCGGCTCAGCTTGCGCGTGGTGACAAACTCGAACACCAGAAAAACGACCAGAGCAACGATAAGCGGAATGACCAGGGCGCTCAGCGACGTCGCCAAAGAGCTTGATGCGGCAAGTCCGTCTGAGTTGATCACGGTAGCGCCCAGATTGATGTAGGTATTCATAATGAATACCACCGCAAAGACGCTCAGCGCCACTCGGTAGGCCAGCTGAAAACCCTTGCCCGGGGCGCTCGTTCCCGCCATCTCGCTCTTGCGACGCTTGAAGAACCAGGCGCCCGCGCAGATGAGGATAAGACTCCAGATGAAGGTCACTACGATACTTGCCCCATAGGTAGCGGCGCCATAGTTTGAGATTCCCGCAGCCCGCTGAACGGAGAGCAGAAAGAACGTGTTGTGGAGCGTGACGCCCCCGATCGAGCCAGCGAACTCCGCCGGTATGCTCGGGACACGGGCAAGCACTGCATGAAAGAAACTCTTCGTGACAAGGTAAGGGATGCAGACGATCAGTCCCGCCACCGCCACGCTTGAGAGCCACATACCGGTGATGCTGACCGCTGCGAGCGCTGCGGCAACCACGAACAGGGTGGCGCTTAAGAGCAGACCGTAGGACATCAGAGCCATGCCCAAAGTCAACGGCACGCCAGCGATCAGAGCAACGGCCACGAGCAAGCTCAGCGCTACGATCCCGACGCCCCACACCCAGGTCAGAATTGACGCGGCGAAGCTGAAGTACAGCGTCCGGCGAGAGGCGGGCAGCGCGTGGTAAAAGTCAGAGCTGCCACGCTTGTTCAGGAAGCTGAAAAGGTAGAGCACTGCAATAAGCGCAAAAACTGCCATAAAAGCAAAGAGCACAAAGGAGGGTTGCGTGAAGTCAGAAAGCACCACCTTCGTGCTGCCATACCCCGTAGTCCCCGCAGCTATAGCTACGATAATCTGCACCAGCGGCAGCCCCGCGCCCAGTATCCCAAAGAGCAGCCCCACGACGCGGAGCTGGCGCAGGCCTTCTTTATAGAGCTTAGGCGACAGAAGACGTGTTGAGTTCTTCATCGGAAAGCACCTCCTCAGAGTGGTAGCCATAAGCTTCCATTTTGTAGGTAAAAACCTCTTCTAGGGTCAAAGGCAATTCTTCGAGCGCGGAAAACTTAGCCCCAAAAGCGCTCGTAACTCGCCTGATAGCATCATCTTGCTTCATGTCAAGAATGACCGTCACGATCTTGCCATACTGCGAAAGCTTGATCGGCTTAAGGCCAACGCGACGCAACGACTCGACGGCGGAGACCGACCGGTCACCAGCCAGCACGAACTGCAACTTGCACAGCCCCGTGTTCAGGTCGTCTGTTCTGCTCTCGAAGATAATGCGACCCTGATGCAGCAACGCGAGGTGATCACAGGTATCCTCCAGCTCACGCAGGCTGTGCGAAGAGACAACCACCGTTGCCTGCCGGTCGCAGACCTCCTCGTAAATGAGCTTGCGCACAATGTTGCGCATGACCGGATCAAGCCCGTCGAATACCTCGTCGATCAACAGATAGCGCGGACGGCGGGCCAGCGTCAGGAGCAGGGTCGCCTGACGGCGCATTCCCTTCGAAAAAGTGGCGATGTGCTTCTTGGGATCCAGGCAGAAGAGCTTGACCAGCTCGTCGAAGCGTGCGCGCGAAAAGTCATCAAAGGCGCTCGCGTAGAGTTCGCTCATGCGCTTCAGATTCGCCTGAGGCAGGAAGTAGAGCTCATCAGAGACAAACGCGCTCTCTGCTTTATAGGTCGCATCCTCATAGACGGGCTTGCCGCCAACGGTAAGCGATCCTTCCTCCGGCTCATACACGCCCGCGATCAAGCGCAGCAGCGTTGACTTGCCGGCGCCGTTACTACCGATCAGGCCATAGACGGCCCCCTCGGGGATTTGGCACGAGAGCTGGTCGATCGCCGTCACCTCATTAAAGCGTTTGGTAAGATTGGCAGCTTCGATCATCGCGAACCATCTCCTTTCTGCGGCGTTTGGCTCTGCTCGTTTTCACGGGCGCTCTTCCAGACTTGCCTGACAACCTCATGTACCGCTTCTTCATCTACCTGTGTAAGAGCGAGCTCACGCAAGGTCGCCGCCAGCGCATCAAGCTGAGCGCGACCCTGCGCCCTGATGCGCTCAACAGCATCCGGCGCAACAAAGCTACCCACCCCCGTCACCGAGTAGGTGACGCCGCTTGCGTCAAGCTGGGTGTACGCTTTCTGGATGGTATTGGGATTGATGGAAAGATCGAGCGCCAAAGAGCGCACCGAAGGAAGCTTCTCGTCAGCCTCAAGCGCACCAGAAGCAATCAACTGCGTAATACCATCGATTACCTGCAGATAGGAAGCCTTCCCTACATGTCGATCGATATTCAACACCAGCTACGCTCCTCTCTAACTGTACTAGTTCGTATAGTACACTTATAGCAGGGAGACGTCAAGTGAGTAATAAAAAATACCTTTCACCGGCTGAAGAGTCTTGTTATCATGCTGGGGTTACTGGCCCATGCGATCAAAAACCCGACCACAACAAAGCCAATGATCAGTACAAGGGTGATCTTGATCGCACGCCTCCAGAGCATACGCGAGAGCACGCGGTCTGCGTCATAGTCTGAAAGCTGCATCAAGGGAGCCGACGGACTGGGCTGCAACGCCGGATCGAAGTCCATGCCTACTTCTGAGTAAAAGTCAGGGTCAGCGCTGAGCCCTTCTTCCGTTTCCTCCGACTTTTCAATCGAAGCGATCAGCGCGCGAACGTCATCCACATTACGACGCGACACAAAAAGCTGTGGAGTACTGCCGTAAAATCCAGGCTCAACCACAACAAATGGGATGTTCGCTGATTGCAACATCGAACTGACCATGTCAATGTCAGCTTTACTCGACGGAGTAAAGACCACGACCGGATCGTCAAGCTTAGTTGTTATCTCTTCCACGACACGCTCATCTCTCTTTCAATGTTATCTGCCAGAAGTCACAATCGTCATTGATCCGATATCAGTCGAAGTTGTTACCTCAGAAAGTGCATCCTCCAAATCACGAGAAGACGTTGATGGTATGTTCAGTGTCTCCTGATGCCCATCAGTGAAGGTAATCGTAACGACCTGGCCCTTTTCTGGTTGAGCCGGCCGCACTGTCTGTTGAGTACTTGGAGCTGCATTGATGAAAATGCCAACATTTAAATCGTTGAGCACTGAGGGTATCAAGAAGATCTCCCATAGAAACAATGCGGCATAACCGATCACGCCAATCATCGCCATCACCCGGACAACCCTTTTCAGGGCGCTCGATGAGTCCATGCGTCGTCCAAACATCTTCATGATCTCGTATGCATCGTCAGCATCTTGCGGTGCAACTAGCAGTTCTATCGGACCAGTAATACAGTTGGTTCCAAAAAGACGTCCATTTCCGAACTGGTCAGTTATAATCTCGTTTTTGGTGTAATACGGGATGTCGGCAGCCAGTAGCATTGACTTTGCCAGTGCCAATTCATCATCTCGGTACGTCTCGAAGACAGCAACAGGCGCATGAACATCTTGGACTTTACCGTGCGCCATAAAAGCCGTTCCCCTCCTCCCTTTATAACTTGCGCAAGAGGGCGATGGCGCTGTCTTTGTAGGGCGGGTAGCGCAGAGGGATGTCTAAGAGGTTCGACTTCTTCAGGACGCTTTTGTGATGAGTGAAGGCGTCGAAGCCTACCTTGCCGTGATAGGCGCCCATGCCGCTTGCACCGACGCCGCCAAAGGGCAGCGTGTTGGTCGCCAGATGGACGATCGTGTCGTTAACGCAGCCGCCCCCAAAGTGCAGACGCTCAAGCAACGCCTGCTCGCGGACTTTACGCGTCGTGAAAATGTAGGTCGCCAGCGGGTGCGGTCGCGCGCTGATCTCTGCGACGACAGCCTCGATGTCAGTGTAGGTCATGACCGGCAAGACCGGGCCGAATATCTCTTCCTGCATAAGCGGGCTTTCCCAGGTGATACCGTCGACCAACGTGGGTTCGATACGCAGCGTATCGCGATCACTGCGACCGCCGCAGATGATCGCCTCTCCCTGCATCAGACCGCAGACACGATCGAAGTGTTTGAGGTTTACCATGCGCGAAAACGAGTCGCTCGTCAGAGGGTCGCTCCCGTAGAACTTCTTGATGTTCTCGATGATGCCCGCAACCAGCTGGTCCTTGACGCTGTCATGTACATAGAGATAGTCGGGCGCGACACAGGTCTGGCCCGAGTTCAAGAACTTGCCCCAGGCAATGCGACGCGCCGCCAGCTTGATATCGGCGGTCTCATCAACGATGCAGGGGCTCTTGCCGCCCAGCTCCAGCAGCACCGGCGTCAGATGCTTCGAGGCCGCCTCCATGACCGTGCGGCCCACGGCGACGCTGCCCGTAAAGCAGATCTTGTCCCAGGCAGCCTCCAGAAGCGCCTGGTTTTCTGCCCGGCCGCCTTCAACTACCGTCACCTGCGCCGGGTCGAACAGCTCGCCGATCATGCGCGCAATGATACCCGAAGTCGCGGGGCTGTAGGCCGAGGGCTTGACGACCGCGCAGTTACCGGCCGCGAGCGCCGCCACCAGCGGAGCAAGCGTCAGCTGGAAAGGATAGTTCCAGGGCGACATGATGAGCACGACCCCAAAGGGATCGGCATAGATCTTGCTACCCGCCAGAAAGTGCACGATCGGCGTCGCGACGCGTCGAGGCCGCATCCAAGCGCTCAGATGCGAGCGCGCGTGGCGAATCTCAGACAGCACGACAAATATCTCGGTGGCGTAAGCTTCAAAACCCGACTTGCCAAGGTCCTGGGCCAGGGCCGCGCGGATCTCAGTCTCGTGCTCGGTGATCCAAAGTTCAAGTCCCGTCAGCGCCGCCTTGCGCGCGGGCATGCTGCGCGTTACTCCCGTGGCGAAGTGCTCGCGTTGCGCCGCTACTAATGCGGAGATGTGCTCTTTGTCCATAGCGTTACTCCCTCTTCACCAGAATCTTGCGATAGATTGCCTCAACTTCCGCCGCGCCCCAGATGCGAGGCACCGGATAGAGCGGATTAGCCTCGTGCAATGCTCGCTTGGTCAAAAGCGGAATGTCAGCCTCCTTGAGCTCCGGGAGCGTGCGCGGGATGCCCAGCTCGTCGCTCAGCGAGCGGATCGCCGCGATAAAAGCTTGCGCGTAATGGTGGTGATCCTCTGCGCTCAAGTGGCGGATGGAGACACCTTCCGGCGCTCCTGCGACCTCAGCCACCAGCGCCATCTCTGCCAAAGCCCGCTCCGCCGCCGCGCCATAGCCCTCCAGCACGTAAGGCAGAAGCACGGCGTTTGCCAGTCCGTGCGCCGTCCCGTACAGACCGCCCAGCTGATGGGCCAGCGCGTGAACGTAGCCTACGTAGGCGCGCGTGAAAGCCGCGCCCGCCAGAAACGCCGCCTGCTGCATATTGCGCCGGGCCTCCAGGTCATCGCCGTTGTCGTAGGCCTCTTTAAGGTTGTCGAACACGAGCGCTGTGGCAGAAAGTGCGTCCATGCGCGTAGCGCCGGTGTTCTCGTGCCCGATATAGGCCTCAACCGCATGCGTCAGCGCGTCCAGTCCCGTAGCAGCCGTGATATGAGCGGGGAGGCTCTGCGTGAAGCGCGGATCGAGCAGCGCATAGTGCGGAATGAGCGAGGGATCATTGATGGCGTACTTCTCGCCGGTGTCCGGGTCCTTGACCACCGCGGCAAGCGTGGTCTCGCTGCCCGTGCCCGCAGTCGTCGGAATAGCGATGAGCAGTGGCAGCCGGTGGAGCACCTTGAGCTGTCCGCGCAGTTGCGGGATCTGCTTGCCGGGGCGTGCCAGACGCACGCCCACGCCCTTCGCGCAGTCCATCGGCGAGCCGCCGCCGAGCGCGATCAGTGCCTGACAATCCTGCTCCAGATACAGAGCGCGCGCTTCCTCGATATTAGCGATCGTGGGATTGGGCTGCGTATCCCCGTAGCAGACGGGTAACACGCCA
>Ga0123357_10011887_pt1 | contig 11195 bp, 4 predicted proteins | sample TergutEmb28metaG_FD_89873 | JGI IMG/M metagenome (GOLD analysis project Ga0123357, IMG submission 89873) | Embiratermes neotenicus P4 segment gut microbial communities from Petit-Saut dam, French Guiana - Emb289 P4 | ecosystem: Host-associated > Arthropoda: Insects > Digestive system > Gut ... | reverse complement strand
TCTGGCCATTATCTCCGTAACCGTTCCACTTTGGACATAGGTGTTTTGGGTTATATCGGTATATTTTAGCATAACGAACACCCTCCCGAAGTCTGGCACATTCCTCCTGGGACACCCTGTATATATACATTTATATATATCAGGGAGTGCAACAACCCTTACCTGTGGAAAATTTCTATATTATTTTGGAGGTTCCTTTAGCAAGTATCAGACAACTAATTTTTTTTTTAATGACACGATGTTGGAGAGAGTAGAAATAAACACCACTCATTCCCCACAGTTCGTCTGGACGAAGATGACTGGGTCACCTTCATTCCCAGCCGTCTTGTCCCTGGAGTAACGCTCCTGAAACACATTGAATAAGAAGCTGCCACGGTGCTAGAGACTGTCTAGAGCCTTCGGAGTACAGAAAATCTCTTGCTCCTGTCTAGAATCTAACCACGATTTCTCGGCTTATCTAAGCCATGTATCCTGAAAAAATGATGGGAATTACTTAATGTGGACTATAACGTTAAACGCTTATCTCGAAATTGCCACTTACTTATCCCTTCAACAATTACAAAATAACTTGTTCCAGCAACCAAAAATCGAAGTCTACTTTGTCTAGGCATTTTATTAGTATTATCCGTATTATTTATTTTACTGAAGAGATTAAAATCTTCATATCAAATTTAACATGCTAACCTACAATTTTCATTAATTATCGTCCACAAACTCACACTTAAAGAAAACGTTCGCACAGCCGCCATATTTTAATCTTATAATCTAACAGTTGTGTAACAAATGTTTCATATTATCCCAAGTCTGTTATCATTGATCGGGTACAGTATCAATTACAATGTAATAGACCAAGGTCGAATTCGTGTTTCATTATAAGGGTTGATTTCTGGATATTTTGGTCGATTTAGAGGTTCTAACCCCGACGAAGCTGTAGTGGATATAAAACTGTGATTCAAGTGAATAACTTTGAAGTGCGAAAAAAGTCGAAGCCCTACAATGTGTAACTGTAGTCACAGCAAGACAACAGCATGAGTTACAAGCATATACCGAGTACGGTGAATGTGGTAAAATTTTGAAAAGTGAAAAAGCCGTGTCCAAAAAAACTCTGCACAATTTCATCTAACAAAATTTTAAGACTTTAATTTGACTTATATATCTATAATTTCTTGTTAAGATGAGCAGCCAAAAATTGTGTAATAGAATTCTGTATTTTACATTTAAATACTTGGGCACAATTAGCGAACGGTAAGCGTAAACCGCCTGTGGACCTATATTGTATATATATATATATATATATATATATAGCTTCGAAAACACTATGTAAACAGATCAAGGTTTTTGCAAGAAGAAAATATTAAACTGCTTCTTAAAGTTAGGTAAAGTAAAGTTCACCTTAGAACAGGCCATGAAGGCCTAGAGAGGGAGTAGTGGTATAGTTCTATTGTTTCCTTAACCTAGGCGCTAGATGGGGTGGGTGGTAAAAGCCACGCCCCGGCCGCTTTACCCCCGCGAAAGACCCAGTACCCCTTGTATAGGAGGCTGGAGGGCCCCAGGGACATTCTGGACAGAAGCGGAAAATATCGCCTCCACCGGAATTCGATCCCCGACCGTCCAGCCCATAGCTAGTCGCTATAGCGACTATGTATCCTGGCCCCCGATTAAAGCGGTCCTTAGGATAACAAAATCAAGAAAGAATTTGGTCTTCTACGACATGAGGCTGCTCCAATGCCAAGGAAGTGTTCGGTGTTTATAAGGATTGATTCGCTCATCCAGTGACATGCGACCACACTCCAGGAGAATGAATCCCTCATTCACACCTCTATGAAGACGTCAGAATTCACAACTAGAATTCACAGTGGTTCAAATCGAGGCGATTGCCAATTTGTGTGCGGGTTGACAAACGTGCCGTTAGTTGCTACTGCAAAAAGTGTTTTGCTGGCCGTCTAAAATGTAAGCATCCTTTCTCCGGCAGGTCATACGAGCTCCTGGGCCCAGCAGAGCGCCGCGGCTGCAGCTGTAGCTGGCTATGCAGCAGCAGGAGCGCTCAGCACCTACAACTCCGCAGCTGGCTATCACCACCCAGGTGCTTCTGCCGCAACCAGCGACCCGGTATCAGGAGCGGGCTCCACCGCCACCACAACTTCTACCAATCAATTCCCCGGCTACCCGCACCACCAACCCCCGCCGCCCCCGGCGCCGCCCGGTGTCATGCCCGGTCAACATTGTGCGTCCCACCACCAGGCGTCTGCATGGACGCGTCATCATGCGCAGTCTGCTGCCAAAGCTGTAGACGTCTCGACGGCGTGGACTGATAACTATAGGTAGGTTTCAGGCATTCTTTACAGATCGAAAGAAATGACATGCCATCAGTTCACGACTGGGCCGTGATTTATTTTAATACTTGACGCCAGATGTTTATGTGACGTAGGACGAAGATAACCGCAGTAACACAACGTCCACGCTGACTTCCCGTGACGACGAGGAAGTCACTGAAAATACGGTATTTAAAATTATCTTAGCATTAGCTGTAAGAAACTCTGTTTTGTGTTGTGTACGATGTACAGACTCGTAGAAATTTACCACCGTTTCGGAGAAATTTGAGAATTTTTTTTTTGGCACAGAGAGTACTCCAATAGAACATATGCAAAAGAGGAAGTTTCATAATCTGTCTACCGTAGAAACCAGTTATAACGACATCGGTTTGTGCGACACCTTGTCGACAACGTTATATATTCTGTGGTGCCAATCAATCCCTCACTGTTAACCATAATTTCGTAATACTCGCTAAGAACAACACTCGTTTGTAACGACACAAAACATTCAGTCCGTTTCCAGAATTCTTAACCGAGTTCGACCGTAGTTTGACTAGCGATGAAAGAAAGTCGCCGAACCAGCTTCGGAAATGCTGTGTGGTTTTAACAAACACGACAGAAAGAGGAAGGCCTAATTTGGGGCCTCAGTAACACAACATCGTCAAAAACCTTCGGACTCTTAGTTGCTACTCACTAATAAATTTTGTAGCTGGAACGTATAGGAATGTTTGAGAGAATGATCTTAAAATAAATCTTATAATGTCGCAGTAGATGGGCGCGGCATGTAGCGCGTATGGGAGAGAGGAGAGGCGTATACAGGGTTTTGGTGGGGGGAAGCCTGAGGGGAAGAATCCACTTGGGAGACCCAAGCGTAGATGGGAGGATGATAATAAGATGGATCTTCAGGAAGTGGGATGTGGAGGTATGAACTGGATCAAGCTGGCTCAGGATAGGGACAGGTAGAGGGCACTTGTGAATGCGGTAATGAACCTTCGGGTTCTATAAAATGCGGGGAATTTCTTGATTAACTGAAAACCGGGTAGCTTCTCAAGAAGGACTTTGTTCCATGGAGTAAGTAAGTCAGTAAGTAAGTAAGTAAGTAAGTAAGAAAGTAAGTAAGTATGTAAGTAAATAAGTAAGTAAGTAAATAAGTAAGTAAGTATGTAAGTAAGTAAATAAGTAAGTAAGTATGTATGTAAGTAAATAAGTAAGTAAGTAAATATGTAAGTAAATAAGTAAGTAAGTAATAAGTAAATAAGTAAGTAAGTAATGTCGTAGTTTGAGTTTTTCGAACTGCTTCTTTGTATCCGGAATATTTCAGTTTGATTTCTGTCCAGCTATTCTGGCTGAAAGTGCCTATCGTTTTCTTTAACTGTGTTATTTAACGATCCTGTCAATTGGCGACATACAAAACTTTACGGAAGTCATCCCCCTGTATTTATTACTAAATAAACTACACGTATTCAGTCTAACACAACACAGACAGATTCAAATTGTGCCATTGCATATGTACAACATGTTTCGGCCTGTACTTAGGTCATCCTCAGGCATGTGAATACTGTAAACAAGGTGCACCTTAGATATCTTCCTTTATAATGTTTCTGTATTAACATGCCCGAGGATAGTCTAAGTACGGACCGAAACATGAAGCACACATGTAAAGGCACAATTTGAATCGAAATAAATCTGTGTTGTGTTCGACTGAAAGAGTGTAGTTTATCGCCGAGATGGCTTCGGTAATGTATTAATGAAAAAGCATGGGGCACCGGTTGCACGGAAATGACAACGGAAACTGGAAGTAAAAGTGTAAGATAGTGTACCAGAGGAACTTAATCCACCACTAATTCCACTGGGACTGCCCTGAGATTGAACTCCGCTCTCTGCCACTAAATGTCTGCGAATTAATATTTGAGGTGCAGCACAGTCCGTTCACCAAATTCTTAACTCCTGTCAATAAGTAACGGAACATTTATTTAAACCACTGAACAACCGCTTTCTGTCGCATCCTTTCATATTTGTCTTTTTCTTCTCCCATTGTCGCTGTAAGAATTTCTTTCCCCCCTTCTGTGGCTCAATTACCCACATCGGGCCTAGGACTCCTCGCTTTGACGTCTATACATCGCAGGCAATTAGACACGCACCCGGCAGGACTCCACTGAACGACTGATCAGCTCGTCGCTGAGGCCGCTACCTACACAACACAAAACAAACACAACAGACATACATCCGTGCCCTCAGTGGGATTCGAAACCGCGATCCCAACAATCGATTGGCTTGAGACCTACACCGTAGACCACAAGTTCATCGAGATCGACCTACGACCTATTTAGATGAGCTTAATTGTAAGAACTGTGAAATAAGTGATGAGAAATATCAAGACAGACTAAAATATGTAGACATCTAAAGAGGTTCTGTGGCAGTGCTAATTTGTATCGCTAGAATCTTGATATAGACGCGTTTAGGAAGACACTAAAGGCCTTCAGTCCACACGCGACAAGTCGAAACTCGACCATGATTGTCACCTTTCATTCTCATCACCAGCAGAAAGACACCGACAAAGGAACACACAGCAAGCGTAGGAAATGTCACAGTATAAAAGAAAAGTTGTAGCCAATCTGAATTCTTCAACCGAATTACGTTTGTTGCTAGGTAGCCGCTTTCACGTCACAGTAATTGTTACGTCATGTTATAATTTGTTTCGCCTTCGTATGTGACATGATATGTAGCCTACGTGCTACTGAAAAATGCTGTGGGCTCGAACCATCTCCACACGGCTTCGTAACACGATAAAAACCTCTAATGTAAGAACTGGAATTGTTAACGTTTATTCAGGAAATATGAAGACGAGAGACCGCTTGGATGACCTAGCTGTATACGTGTAGCTTGATAATAAAATATATCTTGCAGACGTAATGTCAACTAAGAGTGTGTTCGTTGCCAATTTTCGCCTCATCACTGGACATGACTACCTACAGCGCCCACCTGGACAGGATTTGAGTAAAGGGTTCTCCAATGGGCCCACCATGTGGCGACGCCGAAGAAATGGGCCTTGGCCTCATCCAAAAATGTCAGGGTTTGACAGATGACACGGACAAAGCCAGTAACCGGGATATATGGTGGAATCTGTCAGAATTATACAGGACTACAGGAAAGAAAACGGTAGACATCGCTCTAACTGGCGTAGGATGAAATAAAGAAAAATGTTAACTCGTACAGAATGAAGTTGCCAGAGATCAAAGATGAAATCTTGTGAGCCATAATATAAAAAAGATATTTATCTTAGTAATTAACCAACTTGATGCACAAAATACACTTGCAACAATAACCCTCTATACCTACTGTGAGTAAGCAGAAAGAGGTCAGACTAAGACAGAAAGAACGAAAGGACCTGAAGTTTCAAATCTTCTCGGATGTTGTGCCGTGCCACTTGGTAAACGTCAGACGAATTTTCTTTCCATTTTGACAACAATGAAAATGAACGCTTCACGCTTCTTCGAAACGTCGGTAATTATCTACCCACCGATATGGCGTCATATCCCAAAAGCATTGACTTTTGATCAACACCATTGTCAAGTACCCAAATATTGCCTCCTAGATCTTATTCATTTAAGACCTGAAGTTCTACTGGGGTGAAAACTTTGCCAAGAAATGGGAGATCTCAGTCTTCTGGAATCTGACGCAGTGTCGATTGATATCCGAACATGAACTGTAATCTGTTTTATGTTGGATACATAAATTAGTTACTTTTGTATCCACACATTCTTGATTCTTAAAGCTATCATAAGACATGCTCTTATCTGAACACGGTTCTCAATTACAAATGGGCCTGTTCTTCGAAAAGTGTGGGCGTTATAATGAAGACGTCTAAAACTCCCCTCCTTGTGGTACCAAAGTCTGAGGATATTACAGCATTCGAAAGAAAGATCTGAAGCGCATTTCGTATAAGAGATTACTTATGTCGGATGAACAAAAGTGCACGTCTCTCAGTTTATACGAATAATGATGTAAACATCCAACAGGATGTAACAAATTCCGTTTATTGATCTTTTTAAATCAGCTCTACATGTTTCGGGCGACAAACTCACCCATCCTCAGGAGCGCTTTTTGATTGTATATACAGCTTTTGGTACAATGCACCGATATTGCTACCGACCGTTGACAAGGTTGAGATGGAACTCAATTCCATCTCCGTCTCAACCTTTTCGCCGGTCGGCAGCAACTGTACCAAAAACTGTATATACAGTCAAAAATTACTCCTGCGGGTGGGCGAGTTTGTCACCCGAAACACGTAGACTGACTTAAAAGATCGATAAACGGAATTTGTTGCATCTTGTTGGTTGCTTACTTCGTTGTTCTAATGATGCACGGTCTCACAAACATCACGAAATACGAATAAAATAGTACATAAATTATGCCTTAATAACAACCTATAAGTTTCATTTCGTAGGACTGAAGACCTATATTTTACGAGAAAAAAGGGCAAAATTACTTGAGAGAAAGAGAAAGAGAAAGAGAAAGAGAGAGAGAAGCTTCTTGTGGAGAAAATTATAATTAATTATATAGCCTATAATTGAAACTTTGATAGACTATAAACGATTTCTATATAATTTCATTACAATTTAATTTAACATTGGAAGAACCAAGATATATTATGAACAGTTTTAGTGGGGTCTGAAGCACTTAATTACTCCGCTGTGGTAGAGATTTTATGTAACAATGACCAGTAGCTTTTCGTATATTGCCACGGAGACGCTTCCGTATTAAACAAGAAAATGCCTTTACCAAGTACGTCAGTTACACGTAAGATGTAAAATGAAGTTTGTATTCGGCAGTTATATTTAAATGACATCACAGCAGAACCTAGGGACTACGTCAGTAGCTGATGGTGCAACATATATTAGAGATGTTTATCCCTGTAACTGTGTTCTATTGTAAGAAAAGACAAGAGGTGATTTGTAATGTAGCATAGAAGAGCTCCTAGGTTTCAATAAACCAAAATAAATTAGAAATTGAATATATTTAAGAAATTTAGCAAGGGAAACTGCATGGTAGATCTGCGCTCAAATGAGATTTTAGGCAGAGTAGAATTGTAGCTCTTTGATATGGTATGATATGATATATGATATGTGATATGATATACGATGTGATGTGATATGATATATTTAACTGCAATTGGGTTGTCACCCAGTGGCAGTAGTACAGTCCACATTTACACACAAACTTAGAACAACACAATTAACAGCAAGAACAACACAATTATCACGGAAAACCCTCAGTCAGGATAACCGAAGGGTGCCAGATGGCACGATGGAAACAGAACATACAGAACATAAATAACAATAAGAATACACAAACATAACAATAAACTACATAATTTACAAAATTAAACAAAAGCATACAAAACATACAACCATATATACAATGAAAAGAAATGAAACCAAAAGAACATGAAAGAATGTGATAAACGACAAAGCCACATAGACAGCAAAATTCATATGATCTATATATATTCTAATAATATTAGTCATCCTGTTACTAAGACCTTCACTCCACTTCACTACACTTCACCCAACTACACTTAACTTCTCTTCACTACACTTGTCGACACTTCACTTCCTCTCATTTAAACTTCACCCAACTACACTTCACTAACTTCTCATTTGGCTCAACTCACAACTACCCTCTCATTTGGCTTAACTGCGGTGTAAAATCCCATAAGAGTGCAGATCTCATTTACATGGCCGCGGAAGCCTGAAATTTTTCATAGAAGAAGCCTCTTTAGAGATCAAGATGTCGGTGGGACGAAAATGTTGGAACGTGTCTTGGAAAAATTGTGTATGAAATGTGACACGGATGCGTTCTAACCGTTGTGAAAAGACGATGAATTTCTGTGGATAAGTTATCGTAAATGGATCTTTCGCAAATTCGACTGTGGTAGATAGCTATCAAACCACATGGTGACACATTCCAGAAGAGAAAGTACTCTTCAGTATAGAATTCGGTGAACCGAATGGTCATTACATGCTCCGGGAAAGCAGCGATGCATGTTCTTTATAATTGCATTTAGGAAAGGCCTGAAAATAGGTGAAAATCGAAATCTGAATGCAATAATTAATTCGGATGCCAGTACTTTATGTAAGTGCATTAGATATATTCGAAATATATATTTGAAACCCGTCTAACGCATGGGTAATCACATATATTTATTCAGATTGTATTCGTAAAGAACCACTCAAATTTGGGTAGAGTCTCAGTTCAAACAAAACCTCTATATTGAGAGGAAGGAAAATGTAAAGTATAGGTACATACCCATGCACTTACTTAAGGGCCATGTTAGATGGAGAGGAAAGTTCAACTTCACGCCGTGGCACCTTGGCCTCTGGGAAGGAGCTCCGGGTACAAACTGGATAGGAGGCAGCTTGGGCCTTACAACCACTCTGAACGCTTGAATAAATAAACAGTCTTTATCTGTACTGGGTTCGATACTATCTCCTACACATATTTTATATTTTTATGCTAAGGTATAGGATTTGATTTACGTTTTCGTAATGAAAGTTCAAGAGATGTCAAATTTTCTGTCTGCAACAATCTCGAACATTAAGAAATAAATCACGTGTCTAGAAATCTTTGTTTTTAAAGAGATATGTTATGAGTAGTGCGAAAAGGGCGAAAAAAAAAGACATTGGATTTAGGAAGATCTTTGTAGAGGCGGACAAACAGACTACAGTCTGAGTCAACATTTTAACCTGAACAGGTTAGTGCCTGCAACAGGATTACATCGGAATCCACGGTTTTAAATGGAACCGTTGAGTCCCGCGGTGTGTTTGAATAGTCCAGTAGCCTCTGAAAGAAGTACCAGTAGCCGTTATGTTCTGTACCAGGCTTACTGCCGTTTCTGCACCAAGCGTTCTATTATGTAGTACAAGAGTGTAATGGTGATCATTACAGCGGGGTGCTGACGGGCCTGGTTCTCAATACTTCAGATTCATTTCCTGGTCAAATACTGATATTCTCCTATCGATTTTTGTTGCTTTTACCTAGAGATATTCCAGGTATTAAAACAAAAGAAGAGACACAGTAGTCTTGGAGGATACAGAGGACAGGAATGAAGAACTGAATTCACTAACCAACGACTTATAAAATGTTATTTACAGTCGCCCAAACTTTGATTATAAACCACATAGTGTGCTGAGTATCGTATAAGACCAGGAATCCAACATCAAAATATCATAATGTTTAAAATACACATCTGCTGACTCACCTAATAGCGCCCATGCAGTGACTTTTGAAACGGAAATGAAAGTAAATGTGTACACACTTATATTATATGTTAAGGATAAAGAAGATTAAAAGTGCGTTGAAAATTGAAATTTGCTCTATACTTAGGGACTGTAATTGGGAGGCAATTTTGAATGAAGTACAGGGCGTTCCTAAATACTTATACAAAAGTCCGCTGTCATAAATTCTGAATTAGAAGTAATAATTTGGTCAGATAAGTTCCCAAAGTTGCGCCTAGTCCTCAAGTTCTCATTCAAACCGCCAGATGGCATGCCATCCATGCAGAGCTGCGAGGTTACTACCTACCTGAATCGCACGGTGGTTGCTTGGATTCGACGTGGTGGAACGATAGCTTGGCCACCACGATCACCTGATTTAACACCTCTGTACTTTTCTGCTTGGGGTTACGTTAAAGACAAAGTGTTTGTTCCACCTCTTCCTGCGAGTTTGGATGAACAACGAGCACGGATGACAGAAGCGTTAGCGACCATAGATGCGGACATGATTCATAGGATTTGGGATGAATCTCTTACAGATGGGATATCTGCCGCGTGACGCGAGGAAACCACACTGAATACCTGTGAATATCTATATATAAAACTTAAACATATGCTGTATTTTGTGATATATATATATATAATAAAACTGTAAGTTTTCCACTTTATGCGTTATTACACCTTAGTATTGGATCACTAGTTTAGTAACGCCCTGTATTTCAATTATCAAAGTCTCGGAATAATAGGTTATATATTGAAAAATATTCATAGAAACACTATAAAGGGACCAATATATTTTGGATGAATTATAGACCAAATTACACTATTAAAGGAAAGTATGGTTTAGGGAAACAAATGGCGATCAAATGGAGTATGATATAAAGGCTGCATTTGGTGCAAACAGGTGAGGTGAGCAATGAATGTAAAATTTAGTCGGACAAACTGAACAGAAAAGAACGCCTGAAAAAACTGACCATAGACAGCATGCAAAGTAAAGTGGTTGTAAAGGTAGAGATATTTTGAATGTGGTGTGTTTTCACGATAGATAACAGTTGCGTATCGCTTAATGCGTACGGGCGGAATTTTAATCCACTCTAGAATTCTGTGGGCTTTCTCACCCATAGCCTGAATTCATTCCAACCATACAAATAAAGAAATCAGAAACAGTTTATTGGCTTAAGCCATGACTTCAATAATGCTGTGAATAAAACAGTGCGTCAGGGATTGAATGGGAAAAAAATTCTTTAAAATGTGGTCCAACTGCCTACTTTTGTGGAAAAGGTTTGAAAGTTAAGGTCAATTAAAGATAAATTAATTCTCCACCGGCTATATAACTATCAGCTTTGCAATACAAAACCTCTGCATCCTAAACATACTAAGCAACGCCGCCACTGCGTATTAGAAATAAGGAGAATTAGAAAGAGTCTTACGTAACTACAAGAGTCTTCTCTCTCTCAATCCCTCTCTGTCTCTCTGCAGTATGAAAACCTGATTGCCTTCCTTTCAAGTGAGAGGTAACCACTGGTTAGCAAACCTAGCATTACTGTTCACTTCATCACAACAGCACAGCATTTTAAAACTATATAACATTGGGGGGGGGGGGGGGGGG
>Ga0123357_10011885_pt1 | contig 11196 bp, 4 predicted proteins | sample TergutEmb28metaG_FD_89873 | JGI IMG/M metagenome (GOLD analysis project Ga0123357, IMG submission 89873) | Embiratermes neotenicus P4 segment gut microbial communities from Petit-Saut dam, French Guiana - Emb289 P4 | ecosystem: Host-associated > Arthropoda: Insects > Digestive system > Gut ... | reverse complement strand
CTTATGTTGGGTTTGTTGATAAGCACAAAAGAGAAGTGGGGGAGGGTGGGGGGGGGGGGGGGGGGGAGATGACTGCACTATTTGACTGTATCTCGTTTCTGTTTATTTAACGACGCTGTCAGTGACTCAGGGTATAGTCTATGACACAGAATGGCAGGTTTATAATCGAATAACTGAACGGGATGTGAAATGTAACGGACATGGCCTAATTTCTTCATCTTCTTCTATGGCATTTAGGCCCGTTTTCACCCCCCCGCCCCCCCCCCCCCCCCCCCTCTAAAAAAATAAAAAATATATAAAAATAAAATAAAAATCTCTCCATGCAATTTAACGCAAATATAACAACTGAGATAAGTAGGCAAATATTCGTCCGTAAAGTAGGAAGAAAGTTCTAATAATAAAACCAACTAGATGCACTGATTTCTCAAATTTATTTTTGGAATAAAACTCTACGTGTTTCGGACAGTTCCTCTGTCCATCATCAGGAGTTTTTCACTGTACACACAGCAATGGTATATGTCATACAGGTTTGCTGACAGCTTGCGAACTGTCAGCAAACTTTTACGACATATACCATTGCTGCGTGTACAGTGAAAAACTCCTGATGATGGACAGAGGAACTGTCCGAAACATGTAGAATTTATTCCAAAAATAAATTTGAGAAATTAGTGCATCTAGTTGGTTTTATTATTAGAACTTTTCACGATGCACGATCACCAGAACGTCAAATAGGAAGAAAATCATATATTTACTATTTTCGCCTGGAATTTTCGTGACCTACTTTAAGTGATCCTTCGGAGTACGGCGAAGTTAGTCTTAAAAAGACTCTTTTCTCAAGAAAGCAATTACAGCACTAAGGACAGCGACATTGTACTGAACTTCAGTCCGTGATTTGAGCTTCATGATGTGAATCCTCTCACACACACTCTCCCGTTTGCTCTGTTGCCATGGCGACTTGCAATGGGAGCAGAAATCTGCCCAGTTCAAACAAGCTGTGAGATCCCGGATTCGCGTTCCCGGTATACACTCGCCTAGTACGAGGGAAAGTCTAAAAAAGCAACGACACTTTTAGTTTGCCTCAAAAATGACGCTAACGTTACTGAAACGTACATGGACCTAAATAATATGAATATTTGTTAGTTCGCAACTACTTGGTCTCCATAGCCCTTGAGATAACCTACTGTTGCAGGAATAGGCTACAGTCTTAACCGATCTGATACAGTGTAGCTTGAAAGGTGAGTAGAGATGTTTCGGAAGAACCCACTCAAATAATCTTAAAGGGCGAAGACAAAATTAATATGGCAGAGTAAATGATAGAATTTACCAAGAAAAAAAAAACCACTCTGTGCTCAAATTTATGTGGCCAGAGTGTGTGAAAACTACTGAAGGTTACGCAAGATGTGTGGCGTTGAATAAGCATGTAACGGTTACTGTACAAGCCTTTCAATTGCAGGGTGATTACTTAGGCAAACAAAATGTGTCTAAGTACCGTCAATTTTGAGTGTTTTCGAAACGGATTCCTTGCTATTTTTCATACCTTTTTGGCCTTGATAACTATTTATTGCAGACACAGTTCTGGTTCTGCAGAGTAATCTGGCCAGAAACATTGATGGGAGCGAATTAGGATGCTATCGGCCGAAACAGCTTTATTTTACACTTTACGTGAAACAGGAGATATAATATTTGAACAATATGGACCAAATTAATTTGCCCGAAAAATTTAATTTAACACTTTAAATTCCAGTGTTGATTTGCACCGCCTGCTTGGACATTTAAAAACTCTACATTTTGCCCATACATTGTGTGTTCCATGTGATTCTCAATTACCTCCTTTTAACGGCATCAACTCATTGGTATTTTTTACTGTAGGCAACTTTGTTGTCTGTGACCTACGAAATTTAGTTGCATATATAATTTATCACAGATCAATTTCAATCTCCAGATGGTTTATTTCGCTTAAATCTCTCTCTTTAAAGCCTAGTGGTTGCTTTTAGTACCAATGGGGTTGAACGTTAAATAATTCCACAGTATATCTACGGAGTGTATTTATAGGTTTTGTATGAATCTCAGAACAAACAAAAGTCATTTTCTTACAAGTGTTAACTGTTTTTACAACAGAAATATTTTAGGTTTACTGCATGAAAGAAAATGAATCTTTAAATTCAGTTTTGGTCAATCTTAGTCTTTAAACAGTTCGGAAAGAAGCAAGGGGACAACTATTAGGCATAACTTCCCCTCACATTCACGTGTTTATACGTGCGCCTCAGAGAGTAGATTTTTGGCGTACTTTGACCTAATATAAGTCAAAGCAGTCCCTGTTGATTGCTATTGGCTATAAGAGGTAAGTTTTAGAGACAAGGTCACTACAAATCCATCAGCAGTTTCTACACGTTAGTGTAACTTTCCGGTCTGGACCCCTCAACTTCCGGAATAAAGTTCCACATCCAGCTTCGGTGACTAGAGGAATCAATAAAATCCGAACTTGCTGTCGGCCTATAGAAAACAGAAGCTGTGTGATGTTTGGGCGGGAAGACGTGACAGCGGACAAATTAAATTAAAAAGGAAAAATAAAAGATAAGGCCCTTCTTTTTTGGAAATAAAATTATCTGAGAATTTCAGTAATTGGCGTCCTTCATCAGACGTCTCTGAATGCTTGACTCTGCTAATCAACAGAAACATTACGATTGTGTGTCACTGACTTGGGCAGGTAGCATGCTTGTTGGATCGTATTGTCTGATTTTAATTGTTTTACGACACAGACGAAAAGTAGAGTGCTACAACTGCAGCTGTATTAAAGTCGGCAAGGGCCCTCCCAAGTATGGTACTCGAAAGATGATACTGCCAGAAACTCCCGATTTGGGAAAACTAGAAGCACACAAATTATCAAATTCATGTGTGTCAAAGCGCTGACCCAGTTAGTCATCGCATTTTCGTAATAGTCTGCCACCTGCATTTTCAACGTTGTGGACGTGTGACCTGCTGATATATGACCGATACTTCGTTCACGGGACGAAACTGACGGGTTATGCAACTGTATAAACTAAAAAAGCACACTACCTACCGACCGACCTACCTACGTAGTACCTACCTACCTACCACCTAACTACCTACCACCTACCTACGTACTACCTACCTACCTACCTACATACCTACCTACCACCTAACTACCTACTACGTACTACCTACCACCTAACTACCTACTACGTACTACCTACCTACCACCTAACTACCTACTACGTACTACCTACTTAACTACCTACCACCTAACTACCTACCTACGTACTACTTACCTACCTACCTACCACCTAACTACCTACCTACGTACTACCAACCTGCCTACGTACTACCTACCTATCTACCTACCACCTAACTAACTCCTTGCAGCGAAACCCTTCTTCAGAAGCTTATAGCTTTCTTACAGCTAATCTAGAAGTGCTCCATATTTCATGGAATCCGCTGATTCATATCCGTCTTCACAACAGCCCGCCACTTGTCTCTATCACGAAGTTAATTAATCTGGTCGATGCCATCCCATTCTATTTATGTGAGATTTACATTATTTTAATATAATATCTACATCCACGCGCAAGTCTTTCAAATGGTCTCATTTCTTCAGCTTTTCCCACCAAACCCCTGCAAGCATTTCTGTTTTCCTCCATACGCAAGCCATGTCTCACCCATCCCATTATCGTGAATTTAATAACTATTACATTTCATGAGGGTTATAAGCTATGAAGTTCTTCAACATGCACTTGTCAGGGTTTCCTTTTACTTCACACCTGTTAGGCCCAAACAGTTTCCTCACCAACGTATTCTCGAACTTCCTCAGCATACTCGCCTGTTCCTGTAACGTGACGGACCAGGTTTCACACCCGTATAAAAGAACGAGTTAAATCGTATTTCCATATATTTTATTCTTTATATTGGTCGATAACAGAGGAGAAGACGAAAGTTTCTGGATCGATGGTGACAGGCACTCCCTGAATTTAATCTACTCTTAATTTCTTCATGCATACAACTTAGATTTGTTAACGTTGTCCCAAGGTATTTGAACTTTGCTACTTTTTCGAAGGATTTATGAGGTATCTTGATGTTGTGATTTTGTCTTTAATTCTGTTGGCAAAATTTGGAGATATAATAACTTGCATTTCTCAGAATTTACTTCTAGACCAACAAGCTAGCAACAAGCCCTCTGTTTTTTTCTTTATATTATGTCCGTTTTCCCTCAGTAGGTTAACATCATCAGCGCAAACGAGAAGGTGCCTTGTCCCATTCAATTTCAATCCCTCTGGTTTGCTCGTACCTTCCTAATGGTATAGTCTAAAGCAAAGTTAAAGTCCATTGGTAATCAAGCATCGTCTCGCTTGAAACCATTTACGAAAGGTAACAAACAAATGCTTGTCTGTCCGGGCTTGTACTATATACTTCACTTAAACACAATTTAATTAACCTACCTACTCTCACGGTTATACCAGACTCGCCGAAAATATTATACAAAACCTCTAACCTAAGCGACAAAGAGGTTTTGTGTGTGTGTGTGTGTGTGTGCGTGTGTGTGTGTATGAATAGCGAATACACAGCCACTTTGTATTCCCATTTTTTTTCTCGAGTATTTGATAAATGCAAAATACAATCAATGTTTGATCTGTTGCACCGAAATCCATTCCGCTTTTCAACTTACATGTCCGTTTTCCATTGGTTAGGTCATTCCAAATGATTTGTCCGCCCAAGGTTTTTTTTACGACGAAGAGTTGCTAGCCAATCGTTCAACCCCAAACCTGGAGGACCACCACTTGTCGGCTGTATGCAACTACTTATTAAATAAATTTGAAGCTACTCTCCACATCTACAGGCTGTCTCCTTTATCGACAACCTGAGGACGCTCCAGGTCTTGGTGGCTTACGAGGCGTATAAATGCACACACTTGGTAAATTATATTTCACGTAAATTAGCATCTTGCTACCGGTACCCATGCATAGGGATAGGTGGATTCAGAGTCCGGACGCGGTAGCAAAAAGAAAAAGCTCTATGTCTCTCGGGAATCCAATCTCCGTCGATAAGTCCGCAGCCACTAAATGTAATGACTGGACTGGACACGTCAGTACACAGCACAGGGATTTGATCCTTCTGGATCGAAAATGTCGATATTAGATATGTGTATACAAATAGCTACACACACTGTAGACAATAACATATCAATGAATTCTAACCAACATCATACTTTCCATAATATCCACGTTACTATAGTTATAGCTGCTATTATACATTTCCGACACAGAATATCTGAGGGTAATATATCAATATTACATAATCCGTTGTATTGACGTCTCCTTGAGGATGGCAATTTATCGCTGAGACATGTAGGAGAGTTTCTGTTAGTGGATAGTTCGTAAGAACAAATTCGTACCCAGTTATACGAATTAAATCAAGGAGTGAAGGTACTATGCTCTTTGAACGAAGTATGCCTACGTTCCATTTTGCATTAAAAGTGAACAAAGCTTTTATGTTGTAAAGGTCATTATTCCCTCTAACTCTGAATTCCCTTTAAATTTCTCATTGTGTTCGTTCCCTGTAATTAATCTTAAGGCTAATATACGTTGCCACCTACTTTAGCGCTCAGCAGGGACAGAAGGTTGCGAGATGACACAAGTGACTACAAAGACAAAGAGCCTAGGAAAATCGAAACTGAACTAACCGTCCATCAATTCAGGCTTCTGAGTCTACAACAATGATGAATGTGTTATCCATTTGCACTGAATACTAAAGAAGATTGTCGGTATTTGTAGATCGGTTGAAAGGCCCTTAAAAGTTTCGTGGACCTACTGAATCGGCCTCACTGCAGCAACAGGTAGTTTCGCCCTGGCATTAGCACACAATGTGGCGTCAGCGCCTGCGTTTTTATGAGGCACTGTGCTGAATCAGTCGTCCAGACAACCCGTCATGTACTCGTATTCTCATCGTAAAGTGAAGAGATGCTAGTTGCAACAAAGATTGGAAACAAGACGTCTGTCTCACCAAACCATGTGGGGTGGGATTTTATGTGAGTCTGAAGATTGGACAGCGTGTGTGTGTGGGTGTGTGTGTGTGTGTGTGTGTGTGTGTGTGAGAGAGAGAGAGAGAGAGAGAGAGAGAGAGAGTTGGGAGCGTCAATCAATACTATACTGCACATCTCTTGCTGTTTGTTGTTCCTCGTCCGCAACATTGCGGACACCAGCTGGGCTTTCAGATTTCACTGACGTCATCATTTTTTCTCATACGACCTTCCGTGCGACAGTCGGTGTATAGATGCTACGTCATCACATATCTCCTCTGCCACCCATGCCGTGTCGTCACCTTTTAGTGGAGAACATCAATTCCTTATTCACAGTCACCATTACGTAGCCTTCACGTCTCTGGGGAGTCCAGTTGCTTACCCAGTACAGAGCTACACTAAGTGCTGGACGATCGGAGAATCTAAAGTTCGATTCCGTGCAGGGGAGAGGTTTTGCCCGTCTCTGCCACCAGATCGGCTCTGGGCCCCACCCAGCCTCCTATGCACAGGGTATCGTGTGCACTTTCCCCGGTGGTACAGCGGCCGGCGCGTAGAGCTAACCATTGGCCTACGGTCAGTTCGGAACTTTAAGAACAAATGGAGCTATACTTCCTCTCCACCATACATCTTCATGGAGCGGTATTTAGTTAAGTACAGGCTTAATTTTACCTTTAAGTCTCTGCATTAAAATGACGGCTATATTTACTCACCCTTTCTCCATGAGGTCAATAACGTTGTATTTTACTATGCATGATTCAACCCCTCCTGTTGCAGCCCGGACATACCGACTTTTATTGTTCGGTGTTCTGAACCGAGGAGAACACTTCAAGCCGTCGCCTATTTTCATTACTTCTCCGTTTATATGCAAGTAAACATCTACTTATTCTTTGCACAAGAGACGCGAGTTCACACAAGCGTTTGTGAAAAATCACAGTCATTAAAATCCATAAAGTTAAATTACATGCTGTTCCTTTATATGTCAATGGAAAGGTGAAAACGCCCTGAACCTGTGGCACAGATTCCCTCAATAATATTGGAACCTAGTGTACATACAAAAATATTTCATGAGCACTAATTTGTCCGTCTTTAAACGTTCACAGAAGAAATGTAATGTGAAAGTACTTCTCTCATTGCTTCCCGGTGTCCGAAAGAGTATTTGTATGAAGGTTCCCAAGTTTCGCCCGCTTTTGCTACTGTTAAGAAAAGTGTTAAGACGAAGACGAGTATGGAGCATTGTGGGAATGATGCTGAGAGCAAAAATATAAAGGTCTGGGAGAAAGTACTATCTCAGTGTCATTTTGTCCATCAAAAGTCTCACATTGACTGTCCCATGATCGAATCCGGGTCTCCGCGACTTAAAGACGAAAATTCACCTCTATCTTATGTTTATTGGACCGTGCATCATCTTTATAGTTGCACCAAGTTGGTTTTTTCTCTTTACGCAACTCACCTCTATCTATTACTCTTTTCAAAAGTTATTGGCGAAATATAGCCGTATACAACGTATACATTATGAACTTACAAACTATAATGATCCATATAGGTCCACTGTGTACTGATCAGAAAAAAAAAGTAAAAGATTCGCAGGGTTCGTTCCCACATCCATGACACAAATATTAGCTCCAGAATGTGGAAATGGATTAGGCTAATAAAACATTTTTTTCAGGCTGGTTCAGAACTTCATATTACTTGCACTATTACAAAATCTGGAAGTGCGTGGTAAAGCCTCTACAGCCGTAAATTGTGTCGGATCTTTATTACCGCCAAACCATACAAGAAAGAACCTACCAATATACTTGAAATGGTGGAATATGTACAGCAAAATTGGGTCAGCATACTCGGTTTACGATGTACTAAAACGGTTCTATTTGAAGGCTCTCTTAATAGAATTACTTTCCCAGTGTGCGAAGAACTGTATTGCTTGTGACAACACCTACTAGCCACATACCAGCGACTCAGATACAGTACTTCAGGTGTTCTGAAACTTCTTGACAACTCGGTTGCACAATGTGTGGACATAGCTACAGATACGAATGGAGGTGTAGGCCTGCGAATGACTAAACACATCTGTTAGCGTGTCACGAAGGAAGTCACGAATTAAATTGAATGTTGCTGTAACTTATGATAGAGTAAATGTAGAGTACTTGTGCATAGTTTATATTTCTGTGTGATCACCTCGCTTTTCAAAGCATTTAATCCAACGGCCCCAAATTTTGCTGAAATGATCAGAATAAATTTATTGATTTTAAGCCGTTGCAGCGGTTTATTGGTAAGATTCCCCTGTTTTTTATGGTGACCTCGAAAAGAAGTGTACTGTTGTGTCAGTGTTTTAGAAGAAAGTGCTTTCTCCACCTGTCCAAGCTTAGGACAGTACCTAAATCCGAGATCAGTATCGGGACAAAAGGTTTTCGGTTTGGCCTAATTCAGTCTGTGACCACTTCTCTTCATGACTAATTCTCAGTTCGGAAAAAAATATAATCAAGGCTGATAGTTCCAGCTGTATCGGTCACGCCGATGTCTATTTCTCAGCTTCAGCAAATTTTATAGCAAGTGGCCGATCAAAGCGCAAGTTATTTACATCCGTCCAGAGTCCTTAGAATCCTTGAAATTTCGTTTTGGTCACGTGTCGCTGTGGTCACCTGTTAAAATAGTATTTGCACACTTGCCAACAGAAAAATATTAGATGATGTTTTAGTTCTTTGATACATTCTGGCAGTGACGTACCCATTTTAATGAAAACTGCATCAGGCTCACCCCTACTCGAAAGACAATGTAAATTAGCTTGTGCATAACAGATTTACGTCAGCTAGACTTTACAGTTCTGCCACTAACACTGTTGAGGTAAAATAAAAGTGCATTCCTTTTACTGCAGTTCGAGGTAACGATGGATTTTCACTGGAAAACAAGTATCAGTTACTGTAACCTGCAAATTATTCGAATTGTAATTTGAGCTTGTACGTGTTTTAGCATTCTAATAAATACCCAGTGTGGTAGTGACGAAAGTGTTTAGCGGCGTGAGACAGCAAAATGTAAATGTTCTCAGAAATCGATATATTGAAGTTTGCGGAATTAACATTGTTGTCGTGAATATTTATGGAATACGAAATGTTATACATAAAAAAAGAGATTCTCGTGAATGTGCTTAGTACAAACAGAAGGCAGATTAGCCGATAAAATTAAGAAAATGCTCCTAATGTACCCTGCATGAATGACTCCAGTTTTACGTAATGTTCTACACATCAACGAATGCTATTTTCAGGCTACATTTATGTGTTGCGATATATACAGAAGCACCCTGTGTGTGTGTGTGTGTGTGTGGTTAGGTTACATCATGCTTTCTTCCATGTAATATTTATATCTAACCCTGTGCTATATATCGATGGCAGATGGAAGAGATCGGCTTACGCTATGCTAACGTTCCCAATACTTTAATACTGGTAACTACAACGCCGTCAGTCCCACTAGAACTGTAAGAGGTTTGCAGGTGATATTTTGAGAATGGCTTCAACAGTATGACGTCGAATGTGGTTTACTATGTGTAAGTGAAGTGTGATGAGTTCAAGCTACTTTCAAACTGCAATTTACATAATTGGCCAAGCGAATAAATGTGATAAAGGTCAATGAACATATCAACAAGCAGCTTTGGCTTGGCCCGAAATTATGGTTGGTGTTTTTCTTAGCAGAGTAAAGTTGTCTGCAATTGAAACGTGGTACAAGAAATTCAAGTCAGCTGTTACAATGCTGGTGTGCTACATAATGGTGTATTCCTGAATTCATATCTTCAGTTTCATCGTCGATGGAAAACTTTCAAGGCTGCTGTGATTTTCCAATACAAGGAACAAAGGACCGCACGTGACTGCATATGATCTAAATAGCGATTTAAATGATGAATGTAAAGCTCTGCGTACGCCACACTGGCAAGTGATGACTCATAGTTTCTACTTTAACAAACAACCATTTGTCATGAAGACGAAACGCTTAAAATGTGAGTCCTGACGGAGTCTTTTTCCTTCTGCAGAAACCCCTTGTACCGCCATATGGTGTTCTGATTTTTTATGCGAGCGTCCGACAAGAAAAACTGTACCTGTGGCAAAAGTAGGATTTGTTTTCTTTGTGTTGTACACTGCATCGGCAATGCAAGCAACATTTCTCGATTAATTAACTGTGTTATGCATTATTTGCACGAAGTTGGTAACACGTAGGCATCATATATGGTGTATCAGGTCTGTCTGTCAATGTTTGTCTCTCTGACATCCGTCGGTACGAGTGTATCATCTGCCAAATTACCGAATGAAATTCGACGAAATTTAAAATGGGAAATTCAAAGTAAAATGCATCAGGCGAATTTTATTTAGGATCCCAAGAGAACAACGTAACACCTACTGTACATCAGACGCAAACTGGTGTATGAACGTCTCACAAAACATTTGCACATGGAATAAAGCGTGGGGCTCATTAAAATACACAGATCTCATTTCCATAATTTTTCAATTTTATACATATTTAAAGAAATATTACAGAACTCCTATGTAGGCCGTACCGTCTACATGACGTGTATGTGTGTGAACATTTACACCTTCAACTAAGATTTTGTTTTGATGCCATTTTTTTATATCTGTAAAATTTCTATTCTGTCGATCTTAAATGTCCAAGCAGGTTGTTCATTTTGTTATTACAAAATAAACTGCGATTTGTTCAGGAACTAGTTTTTCATTTACAATTAATTAACAAGGATATTAACCTTTTGACGCCTAATGTCGACTATAGTGGTCGTACCGCACCGCTAACCTCTAAATGTTGCATTTTATATATTTATTCAACAAATACATGTACTGAACATTTTAAACATGGTATATATTCTCCGTTTTTTCCTCTTCAAAATGCAGTTTGTTTCATAATTCTAACATATTTGGTTCCTGTATTATTCATATTTTATATACAGTGTGTTCTAAAATTAAAAAAAAAATAATTCCGGCGCCAAAAGGTTAATATTAGTGATCTATATGAGTCTGGTGCCCGGTTGTGCTGATTGACTTTCCTAGGCAGGTACTGACAACTGTATCTTGAGCTTTCGGTTCGTAGAGTCTAGAACATGGTGTTGAAGAGAATATTTGGACCTAGGAGGGACAAGGTAACGGGGGAATGGAGGAGACTGCGTAACGAGG